>Ga0105045_10006230_pt1 | contig 10551 bp, 7 predicted proteins | sample MAT02_FD_78089 | JGI IMG/M metagenome (GOLD analysis project Ga0105045, IMG submission 78089) | Freshwater microbial communities from Lake Fryxell liftoff mats and glacier meltwater in Antarctica - MAT-02 (megahit assembly) | ecosystem: Environmental > Aquatic > Freshwater > Ice > Liftoff... | reverse complement strand
TTTCTCGATCTCCCGCATGGCTCTTTGCAGGCCTTGCCCGACATTGGTCGTCTTTTTTCTAACGTCGTCCCAATGACAATCGTCTGGAATTTGGAATCGGTGGTTTTCAGGGAACAACGCGTATTGTTTGTCGCCACCTGATTCATCAAGGGCTTCGGCTATTTCTTCGTCGAAGACGTCCGAGATGCGTTTAAAAAACAGAAGTGGGAATATGTAGGTCTTGAAATCGGCAGCATCGACAGGCCCACGTAGGATGTTGGCGGATTCCCACAGGTGGTTAGAAAGCGTCGAGATGTCGAGTTCATTGTTCGTCATGCTTTCTCTCGGTCTCGAGGTCCTCATATGGAAGGCTGGTAAGAGCAGGAAGAAAGCATCTATTCATTGGATCAGCGTAGGATGGGACTACTATCCCGTCCGGTTCGCTCGGGACAATGGGCTTAAGGTATTGTCCCGAAACAAGTTCCCTATTTTGTTCTAGAACCAACACGCAGCGCAAGCTATTGAATCTTGACGACGAAGCCATCGCACTAGGTTGCGCTGAGTATTGGTGTTGGAAAAAACCAAAATCTGCAGAAATACCGAACAAACCTATACGCTGCGAGACAGCGAGCAACGTAAAGCGGATGGGGAGGGATTCGAACCCACGGACGCCTTTCGACGTCTCCGGTTTTCAAGACCGGTGCAATAAACCGCTCTGCCACCCATCCGAGGCCATTTTACGAGCTCGAGCGACTATAATTTGCTCGGCTATCGTCCTAAGCCGATGTTTATCGTCGGATGAGCCACCTGTGTCAATTACTGTTTTTCGGTAATTGGCGTCGGCAAGGAAGGTGAGAACGCTCGTTCATGGAAGTTCTTTGCTGAGATTGCTTGATTCGCGGGAGATTTAAGGCGACAATTCATGGTATAGTACACTCTTAATGGAAGACGAATTAGTACATGCGTCTTGCAAAGCTTAGCGTCAGGGTTGGTTTTCCTGCGATGGTTGGGTGCAATTGTGCTTAAAAGACTTGATATTCCAGATAATAGTGATGCCGATAATCTTTTCGAAGAGGTAAGCACGTCTAATTCGGGTAGCCATCTTCTCGAAAACGGGGCAAGTGCAGTCTTGGGTGACAGTTCGGTTGTGGAGCCACCCCCAATCATTTCTGGCGAGGACAGTTCGGAAGTGATGGCTGAATGCGAAGAATCGGAATCGGACGGTTGGTTCGATTCCGAAACGAAGGCTTTCTTGACTAGTATGCTTGTTCACGTGATGATTTTGGTCGGATTAGCCGCCATTCCAATCGTTATTCAGCAGGATTTGATTCCTTCTGTGATGATTAAATCGTCGCCGGCAATCGTCGAAGAGCCTGAATTCAAGTTGGTTGACGAACTTGCCGTGTCAGACTCGCCTCAATTAAATGTTGGCGCGAACTCGACGAGTAACGCGGAAATGGCCCTGAGTACGGCCCCTGTGATTGCAGACGTATCTGAGCTGGCGATTCCTGAGGTCAGCCCTCCAACGCTCAACGCGAAGATTGACATGCCAACGCAAGTCAAAATGGCCACAGGGCTTGTCCAATCGGCAAAAACTGTCCGGGGTAGCACTGGTGTCGGTGTTAACGGAACCGACGGAGCGATTGACCGTATAACGGCTGAGATATTGCGATCGATCGAAGAACGCCCGACGCTTGTAGTTTGGCTTTTCGATGCTTCGACTTCACTCATCCGGCGACGTGCCGAGATTCGTTCGAGATTCGATCGAATTTATGAAGAGCTGGGTATTGCTCAGGAATCGCGGAGGGATAAATCGTCCGCCGATCAACTTCAAGAGGAACCGCTCCTGACTAGTGTGATTTCATTTGGCGAGACTGTCCAAGTGGTTACGAAGGATCCTACTGCCGATTTGGAAACCATTCGCTCTTCGATTGACGGAATTCAAATTGATTCTTCCGGGATCGAGATGACGTTTTCGGCGCTCTATTTGGCAGCCGATCGTTACAAATCGTTCCGAACTTCAAAAGGTGCCAAAGGGCCGCAGCGAAATGTGATGTTGATCGCAGTGACCGACGAACGGGGCGACGATGTTCAGGGTGCTGATAAAACGATTGATATTTGCCGCAAGTTTGCCATTCCGATTTATGTTTTGGGCGTGCCTGCTCCTTTCGGTCGAACCGCTACTTTCATTAAGTATGTCGACCCCGACCCGAAATTCGACCAGTCGGAACAGTGGGCTCAGATTGATCAAGGTCCAGAGACAATTTTCCCAGAACGTGTCTCGCTTGGGTACGAAGACAATTTTTACGAGGAGCCGACCTTAGACTCTGGATTTGGTCCTTATGCAATATCGAGGGCGTGCTACGAGACTGGTGGAACGTACTTCACCATCCATCCTAATCGTCGCTACGACCGAGACTTGAGCAAACTTCAAACTGAGGCGTTTTCCTCACATCTTCAACGTTTCTTTGATCCCGACAAGATGGCAAAGTATAAGCCCGACTACCTGACGGAAGCGGCTTACATGCGGCAAGTATCCAAGAGTCCACTCAGGTCATCTTTGATTGAGGCATCGCGTCTGGCCAGATCGGGTGTGCTCGACCAACCCAGGTTGCGATTCGTTGCGACGGATGAAGCGGCTGTAATTCGCGACTTGACAATGTCACAACAAGAATCTGCCCGTCTTGAGCCGGGACTCAACGCGTTAGTAAGTGTTCTGCAGCTTGGCGAATCTTCGCGTGACAAAGAAAAGTCCCCGCGATGGCTTGCCAGCTATGATCTGTCTTATGGCACTTCGTTAGCGGCGAAGGTTCGGAATGAGACTTATAATTTGATGCTTGCCAAAGCCAAACGTGGTATGCAGCCGTCTGACCCGAAAAGTAACACATGGACACTCGTGCCAAGTAAAGAAATTTCCGTCAGTAGTAAACTTGAAAAGGAAGCAGAACTAGCGTCTTCACTTCTCGCAGGCGTAGTGAAGAATCATGAGGGAACCCCCTGGGCGTACTTGGCTAAAGAAGAGCTGACCCGTCCGATCGGCTGGTCATGGGTCGACTCCTACACCGACTTAAGCCCACCGCCACCGGCACCTAATAACCCTCCACCCCCACCGCCAACTGCCAGCGCAGATGACGAAGCAAAAATGCTCAAGATGCCGCCCAAAAGGCCCATTCCAAAGCTCTAGTCGTTGCAAATCCGTAGGTGGCTTCCGAATAAGACACTGAGAAATTGTCCGGGAATGAGTTCCTTATTTTGTTTAGTTGCCGACAACCAGACAATTTAATTTTTTTCTTTGATTTAGGATACTCGTCTTAAAGTCACCTTTATTTTTGCCGTGTTGTTTTCGCCGATAGGTAGAAGTAATAACAGCGGCGACAAGGTTGGACTAGATTCCCAGATTCAGGAAGGCGCACATGGTGGGGCTATTTTCCCAGATGCGATGCGATGGTTGTGGCGAAAAGATTAACAATCACGCCGACACTACCCGAGCAGCACACCGCACCGATTATAAGAAGCATGTGTCCAAGAGTGGCCCTCGCACAAGAGTACGACGCTTATGGCTGCTCCACTTAAGTCCTGACCCGATTCACGCTTCCCCCTTGCGAGAGCCACTCTCGGACACGTACGGCAATTATTTACATCTTCCGGCAGCAACGAAATTAGTCAAGGCCTTGTCATTGTATCTTGCTTTGAATTGTTACCCAGCATAGGGTTTTCCAAGTGAGCTAGAACCAATGCGATATCGGCAGGCGTGATTCCACTGATTCGACCGGCTTGATCCAGGCTGATGGGACGCACCCGAGTGAACTTCTGCTTTGCCTCAAATCTTAGGCTCGTAATTCGGTTGTAGTCAAAGGACCCAGGAATTCGCTTCCCTGCCATCCGATGCTGCCGATCAACCTGTAGTTGTTGCCGACTCACATACCCGGAATACTTGATATCGTATTCAACTTGAGTGCCAATGCTAGGCGAAACGGATTGTAAAGCAGGATGTTCGTGCGCCATCGCTTCCCATGTAACTTCGGGGCGACGCAGGTACTTATCACCCCTAACATCTCCCACTCGCAAGGCGTTGATCACTGAAACAGCATGTTCTATGGCGGCCTTCTTTGCGTGGAACCGTTCTGCACGAGTCGTACCAACGAGTCCGCGTTCGATTCCGAGGGGCGTTAACCGACGATCTGCGTTGTCCTGCCGAAGCAACAACCGATACTCGGCTCGACTGGTAAACATCCGGTAAGGCTCATCAACACCGCGGGTTACCAAGTCATCTACCAAGACACCGATATAACCCATATCTCGTGTAATAATCAGTGGATCCTTCTTTTGAAGCGATAGGGCTGCGTTCGCACCCGCGATAAGCCCTTGGGCGGCAGCTTCTTCATACCCAGTAGTCCCATTGATTTGACCGGCAAAGAACAACCCGCTTACTCGTTTGGTTTCCAATGTAGGAGTGAGTTGGTCGGGCGGACAGTAGTCGTATTCGACTGCATAGCCATAACGCATGATCTGGGCATTTTGTAACCCAGGAATCAAACGCATCATCTGGTCTTGTACATCGCGAGGGAGAGAAGTAGAAATTCCATTCACATAGACTTCATGAGTGTTGCGTCCTTCGGGTTCCAGGAAAAGTTGGTGGGTCTCTTTGTCTGCAAAACGAACAACCTTGTCCTCAATTGACGGACAATAGCGAGGCCCAGTCGAATTAATTTGCCCGGAATACATCGGTGCTCGATGTAGGTTCTCTCGGATCAGCTGGTGCACATGATCATTAGTATGAGTAATCCAACATGGAAGCTGATCCTGCGTTGGTGAATCGTTGAGAAAACTGAATGGCTGAGGGTTTTCATCACCCGGTTGAAGTTGAGTTTGTGAATAATCGATTGTTCGACCATTTAGTCTCGCTGGAGTCCCCGTTTTGAATCTTTCGATTTGAAACCCCAGTCGCGCTAAGGCACCGCTAATACCTGAAGTAGTTCCTTCACCAGCGCGTCCACCGGGAGTCTTTGCCTCCCCGGTGTGCATGATCGCTTGCAAGAAGGTGCCCGTGGTCAAAACAACCGTTGGAGCGAGATAAATGGCTCCACCTCGTACCATCACGCCAACGATTCTCGTCGTGCCATCAATTTCTTCTGATACCAAGTCCTCCACCGACTCTTGTCGTAAATCGATATTGGGTTCACTTTCGATTAGTCTTTTGACTTCAAACTGATAGGCTTTCTTATCGGCTTGGGCTCGAGGCGAATGCATCGCAGGGCCCTTGCGATTGTTCAGCATTCGGAACTGAATGCCCGTCTTATCGATGACTTCTCCCATTAATCCGCCAAGTGCATCAATCTCGCGAACGATCTGCCCTTTTGCGACCCCACCAATCGCTGGATTACACGACATCTGCCCTACGGTATCCAAACTAGATGTAAGCAGGGCAACTTTCGCTCCAATCCGCGCGGCAGCAGCTGCGGCTTCGGTCCCGGCATGGCCGGCTCCGATCACAATTACATCGTAAACGTACTGATTCCGTGCGAGCATTTCAAACAATAGTTTTCAAAGGGTATTGATTCGCTAAACGATCATTGTGACTTACTTTATCAACTCTTTCTACACCAACCTTCGTATTTGCAAACGACCATCAAGGGTATTATGATCAAGGAGCAAGGTAAAAAGGCCTTCGAAGCATCTACAAAGTCTGGAGAAGCAAGCAAAATAATTAATGCTTGGCTTCAGCAGTTCGAAGATGGGGGATGGGAAGTATCAAAAAAGGTGTCAGAGAAGATTATTGGCGATTTAAAGGATTGAGTTCTGGTCATTTCGTTGTGGAACTTGACAAAGAGATTTCCCGGCTGCGACAGTAAACCACCAGGCGAAATTTGACGGGCGTTAAGTTAACCACAAGCAAGTCAAAACCATTGGTTTCAGAAAGTTTTTTCGATCATTACGTGACGTAAGAATTCGGCGAGACGAATCCGTCAGTCGGTTACCAGAGGGACAGTCTTTAGATATACTCGAGCCCGGGTTTTTATTCGTGGACCCACGTTGTGAATTCCAACTTCGCACTACGTATACTCCTCAATTTTCGTGTCCTATGCTTGGAAAGCTGATTTGATGACAGTTTTGGTTTTTGGTCATCGTAATCCTGATACTGATGCGATCTGTTCTGCCATCGCGTATGCCGAACTGTTGCAGCGCACAACTCGTCCAACGGCGATCGCCGCTTGCTGTGGTGCTCCAAATAAGCGAACTGAATACGTATTGAAACGTTGCCGATTGCAGGCCCCAAGAATTATTGTCGACGTTAGACCCGAAGCAGAAGACGTTTGCAATCGCGATGTTATCACAGCCTCGATGGGAGATGTATTCTACCAAGTCTACCAGCGAATGAAGCTACACGACTTGCGTGCAATTCCTGTTGTAGATTCGAAAAATCATGTCATTGGCTTGTTGTCGTTGCTCAATTTGATGGAACTCATCTTCGAAGGCGACGGCGATACGACTCGTGCCAGGACAGTCAACACAAGCCTGTCCAAGATTGCTGATGTCGTAGGTGGATCTTTCCAGCACTCGGTATCGCCTGAGCAAGCAGACAATCTACTGGTAATGGTCGGAGCGATGAGTGCTGAAGGATTTACCAAACGACTCCACAGCTACCCTGCCGAGCGGCTTCTGGTAGTTAGCGGAGATCGACCAACGATTCACTTACCTGCTATCGAACTCGGGGTGCGTGGTATCGTTATTACGGGGGGGTACGAACTGTCCAGCGGACTCGTAGCGGTTGCCAAAGCTCGAGGAGTGACGATTATTCGAAGCCCTTTCGATACAGCGACAACAACGATGCGGATCAAGTCCTCGCAATTCATTGATACGGCTATCGACTACGAATTTCTTACGATTCCCGCCAAGATGCCTGTTCAGGAAGCTCAGTCTCGGATCCAGGGTTCCAATGAGCCGATTTTTCCTGTCGTCGACGATGAGCAGACCTTGGTGGGGGTGCTATCGAAATCAGATTTGCTCAACCCTCCAAAACCAAAACTGATATTGGTCGATCACAACGAACTTGGGCAGGCTGTGGAAGGTGCCGAAGAAGCAGAGATTCTCGAAGTCTTGGATCATCATCGACTTGGAGGCGGTCTTAAGTCGTCACAGCCGATAAGATTTATCAACGAGCCTGTCGGATCTACCTGCACGCTCGTTGCTCGTCAGTTCCGAGCGGCTGGCATCGTACCTACGCCTGGGATCGCGCTTTGTATGGCATCGGGCATTATCTCCGATACGCTTTTCTTGCGATCACCCACGACCACGGAGGTTGATCGAGAAATACTTGAATGGTTACGAGGTATCTCGGGAGTCGATCTAGAACAATATGCGAAGGAGTTTTTCGAAATCGGATCCGCGCTCCGGTCTTGCACACCGGAGGAGGTCGTTAGAGAAGACTGTAAAGAGTTTCAAGAACGCGATCAAACGTTTTCAATTTCTCAAATTGAAGAAATTGGGTTCGATCTGTTCTGGAATCGAAAGGACGAATTGTTAGCTGCACTGCAAGCGATGGCAATATCAAGAAAGCTCGATTTTTCGGCGCTCTTGATCACTGATATCGTTAGCAATGGAAGCTTGTTATTGCTATCCAAGGACTCGAAGGCTTGGGATGAAATCAACTACCCAAGGCTCGACAAAAACCTTTACGAGCTAGCCAATGTGGTCAGCAGGAAAAAGCAGCTTCTTCCACTCATCTCGCAGATTCTTGAGTCAGCAAGCGACCGAGAAAGTACGGTTGCAGGATCCAAGTAGGTATTGCTGGCTTAGGGAAACAGATCGAGGAAGTCGATCGCGGAAGTCGCTTAAGATTTGATTTGATTGAGCTAGATCGAAGCACACAAGAACGCTCGTCATCTAAGCGATTCATCCGCAAGCCTCGATAAAAATCTCTTCCATTTTTCGCACCCAAGTGGATAGCGAATGAAACTGCTCGATCTTCTGACGTGCGAGTGCAACTCTATTCAAAGCAGGCGCTTTATTCTCGAAATGTCGCCTTATGGAATGAGCCCACGCCACAGGGTCTCCTCGGTTGACTAATTCACACAAAGTACCATTAAGCGTGACCTCGCGAATTCCGCCTGGGCAATCACTGGCCAGAACCGGAATACCGACAGTCATTGCCTCTAAGAGTGCGTTAGGAAGCCCTTCGTACAAGGAGGGCAAACAAAACAGATCTGCTTGGTTAAGAAATGGGAAGGGATTGGCGAGTTGCCCATGAAAGAACACCCTATCAGCGATCCCTTCATTGCTTGCCTGTTCTTGCAAGTTCCTTTTGAGTGGACCATCGCCGACCAAATGCAACTCCAGATCCAGATCACTTTGCCGATTCGTTATGCTAAGCGCCTTTACGAGGCAAGCATGACCTTTCTCTTCGCTCAGACGCCCAATCGAAATCAATTTTTGGCGTCCCATTCTCGTGAGACCGCCTATTACTTCTTCTTTGCATAGATTGTCAATGCGTTCAAGATCAACGGGACTGGGGATGACCTCGAAACGACTTCTAGGGATATTATAGAACCGCGAAGCACTATCTGCGGTCCCTTCGCTCACCGCCAAAAGTCGCGTAGCCGAACGATACGAACGGGCGAGAGTCCATCGTTTGAGCCAAACGAATCGACTTTCCGTCCGAATCAAATCCTGCTCGGGTGGACTGACAATCGCTGCGACCCTTGCGACGCGAGATCTCCTGGCGGCAGAACCTGTGACTAGAGCCATATGAAAGAGTCGATCGTAAACAACTTCGCATTGATGTTGACCGATGGCTTGTAGGATGGCATGAGACTGCGATATGGAAATGCGTCCCGGGAAGTAGAATCGCGAAGGTCGTCTTTGTTGCCAATAGGAATCGACGGGTGTATCTGCTGGAATCTCTTCCAAGAGTGCCCCCTTCCTGTCTAACAGGAAAAGCGACGGGGCGACTCGAGTTCGATCGAGCCCTCGTATCAAATTGACTAGCTGGCGCTCACTTCCCCCCCCCTCCATCGTTGAGCTGCAACACAAAAGTCGAATGGGCTTGGACACGAATACCTCATTAACCAGACATTCCAGATGTAAACGCTCATTCGTCAACAACCCCGTCATTTTTGACGAGATGTGGCTCGATGCATAGGATCCAAGGGCAATGTTTGCCAGGATTTATAAACAACGGTTAAAGAATGTAAACAACTCTTAAAGAAATCGAACCGTTTGATTATCATTAGAGAATGAGTAGTAAAATCTTCGAAACCTTTGCGATTACTGAGACAGAGAGCGGTCAAACGCTGGCCGCTGTCTTGAAACGACTATCTTCGGTTGAATCTTGGGGTGAATCCCGTCGTCTCATACTGAACCGCCATGTGCAGGTGAACGGCAATCTATGCCTTGACCCCTCAAGAAGGCTAACCGAAAAAGATACGCTCAAGATCTGGAAGTCGCCACTTCCCAAGCCAGTAAGTGCTGACTCGTTGAAGCTAGTATTCGTCGATGATGAGATCATCGTCGTCGAGAAACCTGCAGGTATTACGTCGGTTCGGCATTTTGAAGAACAGAGAATGAAGAAGAAGCGACGTCAGCTACAACCGACGCTCGAAGAGCTGATGCCTCTGGCGCTTTCGCATTTTCTGCGGAAACGACGCCTCGAGTCGCGGCTTGAAGCTCGCGGAGTGGCGAAAGAAGAGATAGGACAAAAGAAACGTAAGGGGCCGCGCGATTTACAAAGACAATCGGAAGCCGCTGAGGCGCTTGCGGCCCGCCTAAACATTATTGCGGTTCATCGACTGGATCGCGACACCAGCGGACTAATGATCTTCGCAAGGACACGCCGAGCGGCCACGCTACTCGGACAGTCCTTTCGAAAGCATGCGATCGACCGTCGTTACTTCGCTGTTGTGAATGGCCATCCCAAAGCCGAGACATTCGATAACTTTTTGATCCGAGACCGTGGTGACGGACACCGAGGAAGTACCCAAATCCCAAACGCGGAGGGAGCCCAACGGGCGATTACTCATATTCGCTCCATCGAGGCCTTTGGTGGCCATAGCATCGTTGAATGCAAATTAGAGACAGGGCGAACGCATCAAATCAGAATACACCTATCGGAGGCAGGGTATCCCATTTGCGGTGACCTGATCTATTGGAAATCCTGGAAAGGTTCTACCGGCAACAAGAAGGAGGACAAGTCGCGAGCTCCCCGACAAGCCCTCCATTCCTCGACACTCAGATTCGTACATCCGACGACCGGTGACATACTGAAGTTCGTCATGCCATGGCCAAGGGACCTCGAACGGTGGATCACAGATTTGAGAAACTCCCCTCAGAGCGAATGTCCTGAATAAGTCCTTGAAAAGCATCTCCAGATACTTTTGTTTAGTTGTCTGCTGATTAAAATTGAGCTTGAGAACTCACCGAAATTTTTTATTAGGAATGAATTTATGAAACGCTTTCAAATGGCTGCCCTGCTGACCATGTTTGCATTAAACGCATCGAATCATCTTCGCAACGTCACAGCTCAAGATGTCACAGCTCAAGATGTCACAGCTCAAGATGTCACAGCTCAAGAAGCGA
>Ga0105045_10006229_pt1 | contig 10551 bp, 9 predicted proteins | sample MAT02_FD_78089 | JGI IMG/M metagenome (GOLD analysis project Ga0105045, IMG submission 78089) | Freshwater microbial communities from Lake Fryxell liftoff mats and glacier meltwater in Antarctica - MAT-02 (megahit assembly) | ecosystem: Environmental > Aquatic > Freshwater > Ice > Liftoff... | reverse complement strand
GATCGCTTCGACCACAAGGCGCTGGTGATGGGCTTTGGCCATCGCGTCTACAAGAATGGCGACAGCCGCGTGCCGACGATGAAGAAATACGCCGAGGTGATGGCCGAGGTGGTGGGCGATAAGCGCTGGATGAACACCTCCGCCGTGCTCGCACGCGTCATGCTGGCCGAGAAGAACATCCATCCGAACCTCGATTTCCCGGCAGGTCCCGCCTATTTCCTGATGGGGTTCGACATCCCGATGTTCACGCCGATCTTTGTGTGCAGCCGCATCACCGGCTGGGCCGCGCATGTCTTCGAGCAGAGCGCTGACAACCGATTGATCCGTCCGCTCTCGCTGTATAACGGCGCGGAGCAGCGGCCAGTTTCAGCAATTTCGGCGCGCTGAAAGCGCGATGAAATCAGAGATGATGTTGCAAGCCATCTGTTAACACGGGCGGCTTTGTGATTCACGAAGTGATGCGCGCGCGAGTCACTTCAGGAAAAATCTGCGTGCCAAAGCAGATTGTGTTTGACACACAACTCACGCATTCCGATAGCGTTGTCCACGCACGCATTGACGCGCGATTCGCTTGCACACTCAGACCGAAGCGCACCCACGCGCAAGAGACGAGCAGCACCGCATCGGGATCGCAGAGCAGGGCGAGCGGCGAACGGAAGGGAGAACCTCGATGAGGTTTGCCGGAACAAATTTCTGGGCTCTGCGAGAGGAAGGCAGACAGCCATCGCTTGATACCGGAAGGCTGCGCGAAAATGCACCTGACTTTGACCCGCAGATGATCTTGGCACTTTAACAAATCCAGCTGTCCGCCGCGCCTGAGTCTACTGACACTTCAACCCATCTGATGCGCTGTCGCGCAAGGAGAAACCACATGACCGATACGACCGAAATCACCGACGCCACGCCACGAGCGCAAGCCATGGCCGTTGCTGCCGGCGCTCGCCGCACTGCGAAGAAGCCCGCAACTGCGCGTGGCCGTGTGGCTGCGAAGAAGCCCGCCGGAAAGAAGGCTGCGCCCGCCAAGAAGCCCGCCGCCAAGAAAGCTGCCCCCGCAAAGAAGACTGCGCCCGCCAAGAAGACTGCCCCCACCAAAAAGACTGCGACCGCCAAGAATACTGCTTCCGCCAAGAAGGCAGCCCCCGCAAAGAAGGCAGCGCCAAAGAAAGCCACCGCGCCTAAGAAGGCCGCCGCCAAGAAGGCAGCCCCCGCAAAGAAGGCAGCGCCAAAGAAAGCCGCCGCACCGAAAAAGGCCGCCGCCAAGAAGGCAGCCCTCGCAGAGAAGGCAGCGCCAAAGAAAGCCGCTACCAGGAAAGCTGCGCCCGCGAAAAAGACTGCTCCGGTGAAGAAGCCCTCCGTGCCCAAGCCTGTTGCAAAGAAGGCTGCTCCTGTGAAGGATCCAAAGCGCGCCGAAGCCGCCAAGAAGGGCGCTGCCACGCGCGCTGCGAAGAAGGCCGCTGCCGCCGCCGCTCCTGCACCGGCCAGCGAGACGCCAACGACCTGAGTCCAGGCCTCTGCTCCGAAGCAGTGCGTGATCGAGGCGCCATCCCAAGGATGGCGCCTTTTTCATGCGCGACTGTTCAGCCCCAATTGCCCAAGAAGAACATTTCACCTGCAGGCTTGCGCGTTCGTGGCGCTGTTTCACGCTGCGCCAGCTGCTCCGGCAACGCGGACGCGGGACCAGGCATGCCCAGCACTATCGCCGCGATCGGCGCCACATCCTCAGGAATGGAAAAGGCCGCGCGCGCGGCTTCCGCGTCAAAGCCGGCCATCTGGTGCAGCTGCAACCCCATCGAAGCCGCCTGGATCGCCATGCCGTTGCTCGCCTGGCCCGTATCATAATGCGACCATGGGTTGGGCTTGCCAGTGCCAGCCGAGTTCAGCCGCGCGCAAGCCAGCATCAATACCGGCGCCGAGCCGATCCAGCCTTGGTTGAAGGACACAAGGCAGCCGAGCAGCTTGGCAAAGGCCTCCGGCTCATTCTCCTTGCGGGTGATGAGGTATTGCCAGGGCTGCTCGTTATACGCCGAAGCGGCCCAGCGCCCGGCTTCGAGGATGCTGTGCAGCACGGCATCGGGCACTGGCGTATCGAGGTAGCTGCGCGGACTCCAGCGCGCGGCGATGGCGGGAAGCACGGGGTGGTCGGTGGGCGCGTTGCGGTCCATGGGCAATCCTATCCGAAGGTTGAGAGAAGGTCCTCAACCTGCCCAGGCGTAAGCAGGCGAGGATTCATCGCGCGCAGCATGAGCGCAAGTTTCGCGGCCTCTTCCAGTTCCTCCGCGGCGTTCACCGCATCGGTCAGGGTGGCGCCGCAAATCACCGGGCCGTGATTGGCGAGCAGTACGGCACGCGCCGTCTGCGCGGCAGCATGGATGGCAGGCTCCATGGCCGCGTCACCTGGCCGGTAATAGGGAATGAGCGGAAGAGTGCGGCCCACCCGCATCACGAAATAGGGCGTCAGCGGTGGGATCACAGCATCAGGCAGGCAGGAGATCGCCGTCGCGTAGGTGCTGTGCAGGTGGACCACGGAACCCGCATTCGGCCGCGCATCGAGGAAGGCGCGATGGAGGAAGACCTCCTTGGTCGGCCTGTCACCGCCCACATGCTTCCAGTCGCGGTCGAGCTTGCTGATCCGTGCAGCGTCGAGCCGGCCCAGCGAGGAGTTGGTCGGCGTCATCAGATAGCCGTCCTCCAACCGGACGGAGATGTTGCCAGCGCTGCCCACGCTGTACCCCCGCGCAAAAAGCGATGCACCAAGGCTGACGAGCAATTGACGCTGATCTTCCTCGCGCATGGTCACGCAAAGGCCTTCAGGAAGAAGTCGCGTGCGCCAAAGTTGCCGCTCTTCAGCGCGAGCCACATGCCGTCGGGGGCGGCATCGGGCGTGGCGTGGGTCCATGGCACGCCCGGGTCTATCTCGGCGCCGATGCGCAGGGACCGCACGCCCAGGCGCTGCACCACCGCCCCTGAGGTCTCGCCACCCGCAATCGCCAGGCGGCGCACACCGGCGGCCACCAGATCGGCCGCGATCTGCGCCATGGCTTCCTCGATCAAGGCGCCCGCCGCGTCCCGGCCAAGCTTTGCCTGAAGTGCTGCCACGCGCTCAGGTGGGGCGGAGGCTGTAATCACGATGGGCCGCCCCGCCTCCAGCTTGCCCGCCATCCAGCCACGCGCTTGAGCCGCGAGCGCCGGGGCATCAGGCGTGGCCAGCGCATCCAGTTCCAGTGTGGGCACATGATCGCGCGCGAGGCCTATCTGGCCCAGCGTCGCGCGCGAGCAGGAGCCGGCGAGGACGGCGCAAAGCCCGCCTACCTCCGGCAAGGCGCCCGCATCCTCGCGGATCGGCAGAAACCCCGCGCGGCGGAAATTCTCGGGCAGACCCATCGCGATACCCGAGCCGCCGGTGATGAGCGCGTGCTTGGCACAGGCTTCGCCGAGCGCCATGAGATGCGCATCCGTCACCGCATCGGCGATGGCAAAGCGGCGATTGGCATCGCGCAGGCGCGTCACTTCGTCACGAATCGCTATCGCCCCGCGCTCGACCACGGTGAAGGCAATGAGGCCCACGCTGCCCTCGCTCTGCCGGCCCAGCACGCGCACCAGGTTGGCGTCGCGCATGGGGGTCAGGGGGTGGTTCTCCATTCCGCTTTCACTCAACAAATTGGCGCCCACGAACAGATGGCCCTGGTAGATGGTGCGGCCATTGGTGGGGAAAGCCGGGCAGGCGATCGCAAAGCCACCATCCAGGCGCTTCAGCAAGGCTTCTGCGACCGGGCCGATATTGCCCCCCTCCGTGCTGTCGAATGTGGAGCAGTATTTGAACAGGATCTGTCGCGCTCCGGCGGCCAGCAGGGCGTCACAGGCCGCGAGTGACTGCGCCACGGCATCCTGCGCAGGAATCGTGCGGGATTTGAGTGCGATGATGACGGCATCGGCCTCAGGCAGCGGCCCGTCCGGAACCCCGATCACCTGGACGGCCCGCATACCCTGGCGGACCAGCGTGCTGGCCAGGTCTGTGGCGCCGGTGAAGTCATCCGCGATGCAGCCGAGCAGGGGCATGGGTCTCTCCGTGTTGACCCTGCTTTAGGGCGGCCTTGGCGGCTGGGCAAACGGGGCTTGAATGCGGGGCGTGGCAACGCAACATCCATCGTCATGAACGACGATCGCCCCCGGCCCGCGGTGCTGGACATGACGCCCGAGGGCGAATTCCGGCAGGCCCCGCCAACCAGCGGCCTGAACGTGCTTCTGGCACGCCTGGGCGGTGTGGCGATCCTGGTGGCAGTCGCGGCGGGCGGGCTTCTGCTCGTCGCCCTGGCTGTATTCTTCATTGGCCTGCTGCTGCCGATCGTGATTGGCGCGGGCACCATTGCGGCCCTTTCCATCTGGTGGCGGCGCCGTCGCTTGCGAAAGAGCGGCATTGAGCCCGCCCCGATCCGGATCATTCTCCGCCGCTGACGATCTATGCCATGGAACTCCACAGAGGAGTTTCGCCTTGGCCTCCGATGGCGCGGCGCACCAGTACGTTTGGATTGGCCTCCGCCGCGCGGTGTTTGGGACCTGCGCGAACCGTAAGCGACTGACGATGGAAAATCCGACGCGCGCTCTTGCCGCATGATGCGGTTGCCGCAATCCTGCGCGGACCCTCAAGGAGCCGCCCATGCCCCGCCGTGTCACCCTCGCTGCCGCCCAGCTCGGCCCCATCCAGAAGGCCGAGGGCCGCGATGTGGCCGTGGGGCGCATGCTGCGCCTCATGGAGCATGCGCATCGTCGGGGCGTGGAGGTGGTCGTCTTCCCCGAATTGGCGCTGACCACCTTCTTTCCGCGCTGGTATGAGGAGGACATCAGCAAGGCTGATCATTGGTATGAGCACGCGATGCCCTCCAACGAGACGGCGGCCCTGTTCGAGGCTGGGCGGAAATACGGCATAGGCTTCCATCTCGGCTATGCGGAGAAAACCCCGGACGGGCATCGCTACAACACCGCGATCTACGTGCATCCCTCGGGCGAAGTCGTCTTGAAATACCGCAAGGTGCACCTTCCTGGGCATCGCGAGTATGATCCGATTCGGACGGTACAGCACCTGGAGAAGCGCTATTTCGAGGTGGGCGACCTTGGCTTCCCCGTCATCCGCGCGCCGCTCGGTGAGCAGCAGGCCAATATCGGCATGATGATCTGCAATGATCGGCGCTGGCCCGAGGCGTGGCGCGTCATGGGTTTGCAGCAAGTGGAAGTCGTCATGCTTGGCTACAACACCCCCTCGCTCAACATGGATAACCGCGGCTTTGAGGCACATCATTTGCGCGTCGAGCATTCGCACCTCTCCATCCGGGCCGGCTGCTACCAGAATGCCTGCTTTGGCGTGGCCACCGCCAAGGGAGGCACGGAGGATGGGCATGAGCTGTTCGGCCATTCCATCATCGTGAACCCGCAGGGCGAGATCATGGCCCAGGCCACCTCCTGGGGCGATGAGCTGATCACCGCTGATTGCGACCTGGACGACTGTGCGCTCGGTCGCAGCACCATCTTCAACTTTGCCGCACACCGCCGGCCAGAAGCCTATGGGCGCATCCTGGATCAGGTGGGCAGCGAAGCCCCGCCCGAATGGATGCCGGCCGGCCAGGCAGCGCCCCAGGGCTGAAGACGATGGAAATCTGCTGCGGGCATCAGGGATAGAGCCGATCTGCAAGCTCTCGCCAATAGGCTCTTGGGCGCCTCATTTCCATGCGGTCAGATCAATTGATGCGGCCCTTCTGCCTGCGCGGGCCAAGGGGACATGCCGCACGAAGTGGCTTTAATCTGAGCTTCCTTGCAGTCGTGAGAGCCCCAGTGTCAGACGGATGGCGGCTGCCAGCCCGGCCAGATCATAAGGTTTCTGCACGATGATCGGGCTGCCGAGCTCAGCATCGAGCGTCATTCTCTCACCGTAGCCGGAGGCGAAGATGAACGCCACGCCGGCCCGGCGCAGTTCCAGAGCGAAGTCCAGACTGGTTGTATTGCCGATGCTGATATCGAGCATGGCGAAATCCGGCCGCCAAGCTTTCACAGCCGCCTGCGCCTTGGCGATGGTGCCGACCATGCGCACCTCGGCGGCTCCCAGCTTGCGCAGCAGGAACTCCGCCTCTATCGCGATGATGATGCTGTCCTCCAGCAGCAGCACTTGCAGGCCGGCCAGCGGCTGATCAACGGCCGTCACCGTATTCGGCCTCGCCGGCGCCACCCGCTCGATGCTTGCGGGTTCGCCGCTCAAATAGCTCTCCGGCACCGTAAAATCGGCTTCCAGGCCGCCCACGGCGAAGCGCAGATCGGCAGTGCCATGCAGGTCGAAAGGCACCATTCGCTCGATCAACGCCGAGCCAAAGCCGCGACGCGTGGGCGCCTGCACAGCTGGGCCACCGCGCTCGCGCCAGCTCAGCCTCATCCCATTGCCGGGCAGCCGCACCGCCTGCACATGGACCGTTCCGCCGACCGACAGCGCGCCGTACTTGATCGCGTTGGTCACCAGCTCATGCACAACCAGCGACAGCGAGGAGATGGCGGGCGCTGTCAGCATCACCTCGTCGCCCTCCAACTGGACGCGGCCGCGGCTGTCGGAATGTGCAGCGATCTCGTCCTCGAACACCGCCCGCAAAGGGCAAGGCGCCCAGTTCTTCTGGGTCAGCCGGTCATGCGCCCGGGCGAGCGCCTGCACCCGCCCGCCGAGCGATTCGACATAGCCCTCCACGCTGCCTTCAGCCGCCTGGGTGTTGTTCATCAGGCTGCGGATCAGTGCCAGGATGTTGCGCACCCGGTGGTTCAGCTCGGCGATCAGCAGATCCTGCCGCTCGCCGGCCCGCTTGCGCTCATCGACATTGCTCTCGGTCAGGCGCAGCACGATTTCGATCATCGCCACCCGCACCGCTTCGCCGATGCGGCGGTCGCGCGGGGAGAACGCCAATGAGTGGCCGCGGACGGTCTCGCCGAAGGCGGCGAAGCTTTTGCGCGGCGAGAGGCGCAGCCCATCCGGTGTGGCCTCAAGCGCCTTGGTCGGATCGCCACCCCAGCGAATCGTTTGCAGTTGCTCGCGCCGGAACAGCAGGATGTAGTCGCGCGGCGTGCGCGAGATCGGGATGGACAGCATCCCTGCCGCCCGACCCGATGCCGACGCGTGCAGGCCAGCCAGGTGGTCGGTGTCGAAGACGCGGCTGGGCGAGGCGCTGTCCAACCTGCGTGCCAGGGCCAGGGTCTCGTCCCTGCCCGGCGTGGCGCCGGTGCTTGCCACCTGGTCCGCGCGGACGATGGCGATGCCGTCGCTGGCGATCATGCCGTTCGTCATATCGGCCAGCCAATGCGCGTCCATCAGCAGCGCATCATTGCCGGCAATCGCGGTCATCAGCCGGTCGGCCAATTCGCGGGCGCGCTGCTCTTCAAGCGCGTCGGACAGGTGCAGCCGGCTTTCCAGCCCCATCGAATACATCGCCGCGAAGAGTTCGGCCGCAGTCCGCGCGGGGAAGCCGGGCAGCCTGGGGCCGATATGGTGGCAAGCTATCAGGCCCCAGAGCTGACCATCCACCACAATGGAAAGCGACAGCGACGCGCCCACCCCCATATTACGCAAATACTCGATATGCACCGGCGAGATCGAACGCATGATCGCCAGCGAGAGGTCGAGCGGCGCGACGGTGGGTCCGAGGGCCGGCAGCAGGTCAACCGGGACCGCCCCAACATCTGCGATGATCCGGAATGGGTTGCGCAAGTAAAGTGCGCGCGCCTGCCGGGGGATGTCGGAGGCGGGGTAATGCAGTCCCAGGAAGCTGTCCACGCCCGAATCGGTGGATTCGGCGATGACTTCGCCGGCCCCATCGGCGCGGAAGCGATAGATCATCACCCGGTCGAAGCCGACCAGTGCGCGCAATTGCCGCGCAGCATCCTGGTGAAAATCCTGCACCGTCGTCGCCCGAGCCAGCCGCGCCATCATTGCGCGCACCATTGCGACGGTCTCGGCGGGGTCGCCATTGGCGGGCTCGCCCTCCATGACCATCAGGTCACCCGCCAGATGCAGGTTGAGGTCAAAAAGTCCGCGGCCCGGCAGCAGCTCGACCCCGAAGATGCGCTGGTTGCCGAGTGCCGTCAGCGAAGCCATGGACTTCCGCAGCGCGCCGACCGCTTCAGCGCCCAGGATGCGGTCCAGCCGCTTGCCGAACGCCTTGGCCGGCTCCAGCCCCAGCACCTCGGCCAGGTTTGCCGAGGCGCGAACAATGGACCAGTCATTCGACATGGCCAGCAGAAAGCCAAAGCCCTGGATCTGTTCGAGGAATGTAATGGGTTCCTGATCGCAAATCGTCAGGTTCGGTTCGTTCGTCGGTCTGTCGCTCACATCAACTCCGGTCGGGTTTGGGTCCGTCCCCGGCTTGGGTCGCCGCTGCGCGATGTGGGCAGGCCTTCGCGTGTTCCGCGGATAACACTATAACGTCCAGAATGACAGCCGCAACAGCCTCAGAATCCCCCTTTCCTGACCAGGGGCTGCGCAATCTGCTTCGGCGAGAGACCGCTTCATCTCACGTCATGGCCGAACGCCGCTTCGACATCAGGCGACGCATGGCCACATTGCACGAATATGCTGGTGCGCTTGCCATTCTCTGGCGGCTGCACTTCGTCACGGATCGGGCGCTTGAGGCTGCGGATTGGGCCGGGCTGCCGCGCTCGCGCGCCGTCGCTCAGGCGCGGCTTGAGTGGCTGCGACAGGATTTGGCGTCGCTCAGGGTCGAGCCGCCCGCAACCGAGCTGGCCTTCGCGCTGGCGGACCACGCAGAGGCCCTGGGCTGCCTTTACGTGATGGAGGGCTCGATGCTCGGCTCGCTCGTTCTTGCCCGCCTCGTCCACTCCAGGTTGGGGATCACATCCGCAACCGGCGCAAGGTTCCTGCACGGCTTCGCGAAGGAGACCGACGTCATCTGGCTTGAATTCGTGGCCGAGTTGGACCGCCGGCCGGTGGCCGGTACCGGTCCAGGGGCCCTCGCCGGCGCGATCCGAACTTTCGAGCTTTTCAGCGCCGCCATCAACGAATGAGCATCTGCCTCGGATTGAAGCCAATGACAGAAAACTGTGCGGGCGGCGCGTCGCCATTCTGTCCTGCGTTATCGAGAGGCCGGCGCGCAACCCGCATGCTCTCCCATCGCAGCCATCCGGCGTCGAAACCGTCCCTCCCGCTGAATTCGAGGAAATCAACAAGCCAAGAAATCGGTCAGGGCAAACCACTTCCATGGGGAAATCCGCCAAGCCAAAGCACGTCCTCGATGCGCCGTGCCCCGCTTGCCAACATGGCCAGGCGATCGAAGCCCAGCGCGATGCCGCTGCCCGCCGGCATGCCGTGTGTGAGGGCAGCCAGGAAATCCGTATCCATTGGCCAGGCATCGGCCGCGCCGTAAAGCCGCTCCCGCTCGGCCACGTCAAGTGCGAAGCGGCTGGCCTGTTCCGCCGGATCGGTCAGTTCGTCGAAGGCATTGGCGAGCTCGATCCCGCCGGCGAAAAGCTCGAAGCGCAGCGCCACACGAACATCGGTGGGGTCGCGGCGCGCCAGCGCTGCCTGGGGTGCGGGCCAGTGGGTCAGGAAACTGGCCCGCTCGCGGCCGAGATGAGGCTCCACATGATCGAGCAGGAGGCGGAAGAACGCATCCTCCCAACCTTCATCCGCTCGCGCACCGAGGGCATTGGCGTCTGCTGTACCATCTGCGCGGATGCTGGCGAGGAGATCAATGCCGACCCAACGGGAGAAAGCATCAGCGCAGGTGATCCGTTCGAAGGGGAGCGAGAGGTCGGTGGTGACGCTCTCATGTGCGACGAGTGGCGGGCAGAGGGCACGGATGAAGGCCTCCGTCTCCGCCATCAGCCCCTCCAGCGAGAGGCCGGGGCTGTACCATTCCAGCATGGTGAATTCGGGGGCGTGGCGGCGGCCGATCTCGCCGTTTCGCCAAACCCGCGCCAACTCGAACACCGGGCCCGCGCCACCGACCAACAGGCGCTTCAACGCCAGCTCAGGCGAGGTGCGCAGCCAAAGCGTGCTGCGGTCGCCCTGCCCGATATGCGGCAGGTATTCGGTGCGAAAGCCGCGCAGGTGCACCTCCATGCCGGGGGCAGGAACCAGGCAGGGCGTCTCGACCTCGCGATAACCGCGCGCGGTGAACCAAGCGCGCGTTTCCGCGGTCAGGCGTGTGCGGGCCTCCAGGAATGGCAGGCGCGCGGCGAGGCTTTCGGGGTGCCAAGATGGTTGGGGCATTGCGCGGCCGGGCTTACCAGGGCAGAGGCTGGACCGCCATGTCCCGCACACTCCGCACCGTCCAAGACCTCGCTGGCGCCGGCCTGATCGCGCCTGGCGCCGTGCCAGGGCTTGAGGCGGTGCAGGCGCGTTATTCCATTGCCGTCACGCCGGCCATGGCCGCGCTGATCGCCGAGCACGGCGCGCCCATCGCCCGCCAATACCTGCCCGACGCAGCGGAACTCATCACCGCCCCGCATGAATTGGAAGATCCCACGGCGGATGCGCCCTTCACTCCGATCAAGGGCGTGGTGCATCGCTAT
>Ga0105045_10006228_pt1 | contig 10552 bp, 6 predicted proteins | sample MAT02_FD_78089 | JGI IMG/M metagenome (GOLD analysis project Ga0105045, IMG submission 78089) | Freshwater microbial communities from Lake Fryxell liftoff mats and glacier meltwater in Antarctica - MAT-02 (megahit assembly) | ecosystem: Environmental > Aquatic > Freshwater > Ice > Liftoff... | reverse complement strand
CCTCATACAAATTCTGTGCGCGACTGACGATCTCTGACTGCTTTTCGATGCGCTGGTTGATCGCCCTGCCCTGCTCGGCGATCTCGGCGAGGTAGCGCACCCGCGCGCCCGGAATGAGCACGGTGGCGCGCGGCTCTTTCAGCGTTTCATCAATGGTCGGGGCGAAGTCGCAGCGCGCCGCGCTGCTCAATCCCGAATCACGAACCCCCAATCCCGTTTTCGCACGCAGCAAGCGGCAGAAGTTGCCGAACATCCAGGTGACGCCCGGGTCATTGAACTGACTGGCGATGGTCGGATACACCGGCACGTCTTCATCGGCCAACTGGAACGCGACGCGGTTGCGCTTCCACTGCTTGCGCACGTCGCGCAAGGCGTCTTCGGCGCCGCGGCGGTCGTACTTGTTCAGCACCACGAGCTCGGCGAAGTCGAGCATGTCGATCTTCTCAAGCTGGCTGGCGGCGCCGTAGTCGCTGGTCATCACGTACACGGGGAAATCGACGAGATCGACGATTTCCGAATCGCTTTGGCCGATGCCTGCAGTCTCGACAATGATCAGGTCGTAGCCGACGCCCTTGAGCAGAGCGATGCAGTCCTTGAGCACTGCGTTCGTCGACACGTGCTGGCGGCGGGTGGCCATCGAACGCATGAAGACGCGCAGGCTGCGCAGGGAGTTCATGCGGATGCGGTCGCCCAGCAGCGCGCCGCCGCTGCGGCGGCGGGTGGGGTCTACCGCCAGCACGGCGATGCGCATCTCGGGGAAGTGCTGCAAAAAGCGATTGACCAGCTCATCGGTGACGCTGGATTTGCCGGCACCGCCGGTGCCGGTGATGCCAACGACTGGCGTTGCCGGTCGTTGGGATTGGGAATTGGGGATTTGGGATTCAGAGCCGGAGCTCCACCCTTTGCGCAGGAGTGCGAGCTCGGCGTCCGAGTAGTGACCGTCCTCGATCGCCGACAGCGCGCGGCCGATGCCGATCTCGTCGTCCATCGACGGCAGCGAGGTTTTCTGTGAGTCCCTACTCCCGGATTCCGACTCCCGGCGCGCAGCGTCGGCGCGCTCGACGACATCAGTAATCATCTCCACCAACCCCATCCGCATGCCGTCGTTGGGGTGATAAATGCGCTCGACGCCGTAGTCCTGCAGCTCGCGAATTTCCTCCGGCGTGATGGTGCCGCCGCCGCCGCCGAACACGCGGATGTGGCCGGCGCCGCGCTCGCGCAGCATGTCGACCATGTACTTGAAGTACTCGACGTGGCCGCCCTGATAGCTGGACAGCGCAATGGCGTCGGCGTCTTCCTGCAGGGCCGCGCGCACGACGTCTTCGACTGAACGGTTATGGCCAAGATGGATGACCTCGGCGCCCTGCGCTTGAATCAGCCTGCGCATGATGTTGATGGCGGCGTCGTGGCCGTCAAACAGGCTGGCAGCGGTGACAAAGCGCAGCGGCGATACAGCGCGTGCGGCTTCGCCTTCGGGCAGACGGCTGGCGGGGGTGCTCATTGCGGGGCCTCGGTAGCGTAGATGCGAATCAGCCGGCGATTGTACGCCGCGTGCCCGGCGACGCCCCCTGTCAGGCGTTGGGCTGCGGTGCGGCCTTCGCAGTGCTCGGGATCGGGTGAGGCCGCTCGTGCGGATCGGGATTGCCGCGAAGTGTGGAAACCCGTATCGCGCGGCGGGTCAAGACCCGCCCTGCAGCCACGCACTGCCTTGCACATCCGGGAAGTTCAGGCGCAAAGGGCGAAAACCCGCCACGCTTTGGCTATGGGTTTTGATTCGGGGACTGCGTTTCGATTCGGGGACCGCGTTTCGATTCGGGGGCTCGTCCAACTTGATCGCCGCAGGGCGGGTCTTGGCCAGCCTCCGCGTCTCACCCGATAAACGCAGGGCGGGCGTTCACCCGCCAGCGCGGCAAAACAAACCGCCCTCGCCGCAAGACCCGACCACTGCGACGTTGGGCTTCGCCTTCGGCTCAGCGCCAACCTACAGGGGCACCCTGGTTCCGGCGTTCGACGGAGGAATAGTTCGTCTAGATCCGAGCCGCTGATTCGCTGAGTCGCTGATTCGCTGATCCGCGAATTCGCTGATTCGCCGCATCGCACGGCATCGAATCGCACCGCATCGCAAAGACCGCAACCTACCCGGGCTCTCAGCCTGCTGCGCGTGCTCGGCTCGCGACAGCGGCGGGGGTGAAACGGCACACTGCCGCCCTTGCCCGACGGGGCCAGGAGGATTGCATGCACAACGAGTTAGCCGCGCCGCGCCCGCCCGAACAGCGCCTGGATCTGCTGGACGCCGTCCGCGGCTTTGCGCTGCTGGGCATCCTGTTGATGAACATCGAGTTCTTCAACCGCAATTTTTACGATTTCATGAGCGGAGTGGACACCACGCCGGGTGCTGCAGGCATCGCCGCCTGGTTCGTCTTCGTGTTCGTGCAGGGCAAGTTCTGGGTGCTGTTCTCGCTGCTGTTCGGGATGGGCTTTGCGCTGATGCAGCAGCGGCTTGAGGACAGCGGCCGGCCTTTCGCGCGGCTGTACCTGCGCCGCACGCTGGCGCTGGCGGGGTTTGGGCTGGCGCACATCGTGCTGGTGTGGCCGGGCGACATCCTGTTTGCCTACGCGATCACGGCGCTGCTGCTGATGGCGTTTCTGCAGGTCAAGGGCAAGGCCCTGCTGATCACCGGCCTGGGCCTGTACGGCTTAGTCGCCCTGCTGTGGGTATTTTTCGGCTGGGCCATGGGCTACATGAGCGAGGCGGAGATCGCCGAGCTTGGCGCCGATATGGCGGCCGATATAGCCGCGGGCCTGGAGGCCTCGCGCGTCTACGCCGAGGGCGGTTTCCTAGAGGTCACCGCGCAGCGCGCCAGCGACTACTTCGGAGTCATGCTGACCGACGTGCTGATGTTCCAGGTGCCGATGGCGCTGGGCGTATTTCTGATCGGCGGCTGGCTGCTGCGCTCCGGGCGCATGGCGCGCCCGTTTGAGTTCCTGCGCTTCTGGTGGATGACCCTGCTGCTGGGCGCAGCGGCGGGCGCGTACTTCATCCACGCAAGCCTGGAAATGGGCAGCAGCTTCGATATCCGCAGCGAGTTTCCGGCAGCGCTGCAGGCGGCCGGGCTGATGAACCTTGGCAGCCTGCCGCTCTCGATGGCCTACCTCGCCGCCTTTGTGCTGCTGTTCCAGACCGCTGCGGGCAAGGCCGTGCTGGGCGTGCTGGCGCCGGCCGGGCGGATGGCGCTCACTCACTACTTGATGCAGTCGCTGGTCTGCAGCCTGCTGTTTTTCGGCTACGGGCTGGGTTGGTACGGCGAGGTCGACCGCTGGCAGCAGGTACAGATTGCGCTGCTGATTTTCGTCGCGCAGGTGGCGATCTCGCCGCTGTGGCTGCGCCACTTCCGCTATGGGCCGATGGAGTGGCTGTGGCGGGGGCTGACCTACGGACAGCTGCCCGCCCTGCGCCGCGCAGATTGAGTCATTCCACCCCCTGTGAGCCCGATACCGATGAGCACTTCCGACCCGCTGGCCCAGCCCTTCACCCTGCCCTGCGGCGTGGTGCTGCCCAACAGACTGTGCAAGACCGCCATGACCGAGGGCTTGGGCGATGCGCAGCTGCGCGCGACGCCTGAGCACGTGCGCCTGTACGACGCCTGGGGCGCCGGCGGGGCGGGCCTGAATATCACCGGCAACGTGATGGTGGACCGCTGGGTCATCGAGCGGCCGGGCAATGTGGCGATCGACATCACGCATGCGCCCAGCGTCGATGCCGAAGCGCGCGCGCGGCTGCGCGCCTGGGCGCAGGCCGGCACCGCGCACGGCGCGCAGCTGTGGATGCAGATCAGCCACGCCGGGCGGCAGTCGCCGCGCTATGCCTCCAGGCAGCCGGTCGGGCCGTCGCCGGTGAAGCTTGATCTGCTGGGTAACTACAAGCGGCCGCGGGCGCTGAGCGAGGCGGAGATTCTCGACATCATCCAGCGCTTTGCTGCGGTTGCCGCAATCGCCAGGGACTGCGGGTTTACCGGCGTGCAGGTGCACGGCGCACACGGATATCTGATCAGCAGCTTTCTGTCACCGGTGACCAACCGCCGGGACGATCAGTGGGGCGGCTCAATCGAAAACCGCGCGCGTCTGCTGATCGAATGCGTGCGGGCCGCTCGCGCTGCGGTCGGGCGCGGGTTTCCGGTATCGGTGAAACTCAATTCCGATGACTTCCGCAAGGGCGGCTTCAGCCACGTCGACTGTCTGCAGGTGGTCGAGCTTCTGAACGCTGAAGGGGTCGATCTGCTGGAGATTTCCGGCGGCACCTACGAGCAGCCGCGGCTGCTGGGCGTGTCCGGGCGCAGCGAGGATGCGGTGGAGGTACGCACAAGCACCCGCGTGCGCGAGGCGTACTTTCTGGACTACGCCGAGGCGATCCGCAGGGTGGCAAAGATGCCGCTGATGGTCACCGGCGGATTTCGCTCGCGCGCCGGAATGGAGGACGCACTCAACGCCGGCGCGCTGGACGTGATCGGCCTGGCGCGGCCCTTCTGCACCGACCCGGACTGCGCGCGGCAGCTGCTGGACCGCGCTATCGACACCTTGCCCGCACACGAACACAGGCTGCGCCTGGCCGCGCAGGGCTGGCGCTCACCGGCCAGCCCGATTCTGCTGATGAAGATGATCAACGTGCTCGGCGCGCAGGGCTGGTACTACCAGCAGATCGACCGGCTGGCGCGCGGCACGCCGGTCGACATACAGCGCGGCATGCTGCGCAGCGTCGGCCGGTACCTGTGGGATGACCTGAGCCGCGCGCTGCGCATGCGCCGCTGAAATCAGGCCTTCTCAGGCGCGGACGTCAAGCAGGCTGCCGATCAGCGCGTCTTGGGTCTTCAGCACCTTGAGATTGGCCTCGAAGCTCTGCCGCGCCTCGATCGAGCCGACCAGATCAGTGATCAAGCTGTCGCCCGTCTGTTCGGAAGCGGCGCGACGGACGCCGGCGACAACACCACCGCCGGCCTGCTCACGGTCGGTGACCTCCAGCCGCCGATAGCCGGTGCTCTCGCGATTGGCGATGTTGCTGGCCGCGGCGGACAGCCTGCTCTGCGCGGCCGCAAGGCCGGAGCGGGCAATGCCGCTGATGTCGCTCATCGCAAGTCTCCTGCGCGCGCCGCGCGGCGCGCTTTGAGCGGGATATCGGCAGGTGTCGGGGAAACTTTAGGGGCATCCACGCATTCCGCCCAAAAAAAAGCGCGACAGGCGCGAAGCCTGCCGCGCTCTCGGATCGCAAATTACAGAGTGGGCTCGAAACCGTTGGCGAAGATCGCCGTGGCGTCAGTGCGGAGACCGTCCAGACGAAGCAGATTGCCGTTGCTGCGCACCAGATACACCTCGCCGGCTTCGTCCTCGCCAAAACTGGTGATGCCGAACCCGGTGTTCTGCGTCGGGTTGGCCGGGTGGCTGAAGGTGCCCGGCGCGCCTTCGCTGGAGGCCCACACATCGCCGCTGCAGTAGTCGCCGTAGTAGTACAGGCCGCGCGCAGGCAGCACCGGGCCGCGGTAGCGGAAACCGCCGGTGACCGAGCAGGCGCCGTTGGGGCGGCCGTAGTCGAAGGCCGGCGCGGTGTAGGCCACCAGCGGCTGCGCGGGACAGCTGTTGCCGGTGGTGTTGTTGCCCTCGCGGCAGCGCCAGCCGTAGTTGCGGCCGCCGGCGCCGGCGGGCTCGAAGTCGATCTCCTCGCGCGCGCCCTGCCCGACGTCGCCGATGAACATGTCGCCGGTGTCGCGATCGATGCTGAAGCGCCACGGGTTGCGCAAGCCGTAGGCCCAGACTTCATCGCAGGCATCGGCGAGCGCGCCGGCCGTGCTCGGCTGGCTGGGCGGAATGGCGTAGGCCGCCGGCTGGCCGGTGCGCGGGCGGCCACACAGCTGGCCGCTGCCGACGGGCGTTGCGGCATCGACATTCAGCCGCAGCATCTTGCCGAGCAGGGCGCGCGAGTCCGGATCGCCGCCGTTGGCGGTAAAGCTGGCGTCGACCGCGCACTCGCCGTTGCCGCTGAGATCAGCCGGACCCAGGGTCTGACCGCGGTTGCAGGGGTCGTTGCCGCTGCCGCCGTCGCCCATTCCGAAGTAGAGAACGCCGCCGGTGCCAAAGCTGATGTGGCCGCCGTTGTGGTTGCCGAAATCCTGGTCCACCCGCAGCACCACGGCGCAGGTCGCCAGATCGCCGGCGCTCAAGACATCGGCCGCCGGGTTGGACGCGGTGTAGCGCAGCAGCATGCTGTCGCCGTTGGCGTCGGTGATGCTGACGAACAGCCGGCCGTTGGCAGCGAACTGCGGATGGAAAGCCACGCTGAGCAGGCCGCGCTCGCCGCCGCTGGTGAAGCCGACCGTGCTTGCCGTGGCGTCGCCGGGATAGCTGCAGGTGGTGTTGGTGGACACGGTCAGGTAGGGCGCGGTCAGCAGCTGGTTGTTGCGCACCACGCGCAGCGCGCCGCCCTGCTGATTGACGAACAGCCGGCCACTGCCGTCGCCGGCGTGAGTGAGCCCAATGGGGCTGTTGAAGCCCCCCAGGAACTGCACGAACTGCGGCGGGCTGGGGGGGCCGCCGGCAGCAACCGCGGTCGCCAACATCAGCGAACCGAATCCGGACAAGACACGGGCAAAACGAAGGTTCACTGGGCAGCTCCTTGAATACGCGGGGGATGCAGCTTACCGACCAGTGGCTTAAGCCATGAAGCCGAGATTGGGGCCGGCGATCGAAAGCGGCGCGCCGGTCATGTACTGCAGGTTCGGGAAGAGGGTGGTGCGGTCGGCGTCGGAAAGACCGTACCACCGCGCCAGCGTGGCTGCGTATTGATCTGCGGACAGCGTCGGAATTACCTGACCCCAGCCGGCGTCATCCGGATTGCTGTTGGAAGCCGCCAGGCTCGGCATGCGCCCATAAATACGTCCGCCGTTGACTGCGCCGCCGAACACCAGATGGTGGCCGCCCCAGCCGTGGTCAGTGCCGTCGCCGTTGATGTTCAGAGTGCGGCCGAACTCCGAGCCGGTGAAGGTCGTCACCTGGCTGCCCAAACCCATCGCCGGATTGTCGAGCACTTGGTAGAACGCCTGCACCGACTGCGAGAGCTGGCGCAGCAGGTCGGGATGGTCCTCGAGCTGGCGATCGTGGGTGTCGAAGCCACCGAGGCCGGCATAGAACAGCTGCCGATTCATCTGCAGGGTGGAGCGCGCACGCATCATCCGCGCGATCATCAGCAGCTGACCGGCCAGCCGCGGCAGAGGCGCCAGATTGGCCGGGTTCCAAGCCAGCCCAAAAGCGTCCCAAAACGGCCGAAACAGCGGATCGTTGACCGGCACGGCGGCCAGCGCCGCGATCACCTGGTCGGTGGTCTGCAGGGTGCGTCGGGTCTTGTCGGCGTAGGCGCGCTCGAAGGCGTGGCCGTGGCTCTGGTTCAACAGCGCGTTGAAGCTCAGGCAGCGGCGGCGCTGCCAGCCCTGGCCACCGTCGGCGCAGTTGGCGGCACCGGTCTGGATGAAGCTGATCTGCTCCACGCCCTGCGCAGACATGAAGTAGGGCGACACCTCAACACCGGCTTGGAACACGTTGTCGCCGTCCAGCGACACGTTCATCGACAGCACCTGATTGGGGTTGCTGGCGGCGAAGATGTCGGCCAGCCGGCCACCCCAGCCGATGCGGTTGTCGGCGTCGGCGCGCGGGGTCTGCCACAGCACGGTCTGGTCTGAATGCGAGAACAGCTGCGCCGGCAGTCGAGTGCCGGGCTGCTGGTAGCTGGCTTTGTTAACCGGCCGAACCAGCGGGCCGACGTTGGCGACGATCGCCGCGCGGCCGGCGTTGAACATTTGCCGGGTGCCGGTCATCACCGGATGCAGGCCGAACTCGCCGCCGCCGATCGGCGCCACGCTGGGGTTGAGCGCCAGCAGCTGCGCCTGCGGCACCGCCAGCCCACCGCGCCGGGCGCTGTACGGGCCGTAGCCGCCGTCGCGCGGCACCAGCATGTTGAAGCAGTCGTTGCCGCCGTGCAGGTAGATGCAGACCAGCGCACGGTAGTCATTGCCCAGCAGCTGCGGGGCGGCGGCCTGGGCCAGTTCAAGCTTGCCGAGCAGGCCGCCGAACGCGGCGGTGGCGGCCGTGGCCTTCAGGCAGCGGTGCAGAAATTCGCGACGATGCAGGCTGCTCATATCACTTCTCCACCACGTATTCGGGCGAGGTCAGGATCAGCCACAGCGCGTCTTGGACGCGCTGTCGCCGCTCGCCGATGTTGTTCGCGGGCATACCGTTCAGGTGATTGACCAGCACGGTGCGCATCTGGGTGCTCATGCGCCCGCCCATGAACAGCAGGTTGTAGCGGTCGACCAGGGCGTTGGCGTCGTTGGCGATGCCGATGTCGCGGGCCAGATCGACCTGCACCGGATCCCAGCTGCCCAGGTTGTTGCCGCGCCAGGCCCAGAACACCTTGGCGCCGATCTCGTTGGTGAGGCGGGTGATGTAGGTGTCGTTGGTGATCTGAAACTCGGGCGAGTACAGGCCAAGGCTCGCGATCTCACCCGGCAGCTGATAGTTGGGCAGGTAGTAGTTGAACACCGTCGGTGAGCTCAGCACTGACTGGGCGCCGTACTGGTCCGGCCAATCGCGGACCGCGCCATCGCTGGAGCGCGCATCGAGCGCGCGCCACAGCGAGGTCACCCGCAGCAGCGGTTCGCGCAGCTTGCCGGCGTTCGCCGGCGCCTGCGCCGGGTTGCGCGCTTCCGGATCCATCAGGATCGCCCGCAGCACCGAGCCCAGATCGCCGCGCACCCCGCTGCCGTTGTTGTCGAAGGCCGCCGCCACCCGGCCGACATAGGCCGGCGACGGATTGCTGGTGGTGAAGCGCTGGATCAACAGCCGGCCGAAGAACGGGCCGAGGTTGGGATGGTTGAAGACGTTGTCCAGCGCGGCCGCCATGTTCGAACGCGCCAGCCCGCCGGCCGCCAGCACGCCGCTGGGCAGGGCCACACCAGGGTAGTTGAGCAGCTGCTTGCTGCCGCTGGCCGCGTGATAAATAGCGCCGAAACTGGTGCCCTCGCCCCAGGGCTTGAGCGGCTGCCGCCAGCCCGGGGCCAGACGCCCATCGACACCCTCCGGCCCGGGCTGGCAGTACGTCCACTGCCACCAGTTGAAGTTGCCGGCGGTTTCAGCCGCTACCGGCGGGACGCAGGTTGACCAGCTCCAGCCGGTGAACACATTCGCGAAACCGCGGATGGTGTCCTGGGTGTACGTCGGGATGGGCTGGATTCCGGCCACGGCGAGGTCGCCGTCGACCACCGTGCCGTTGGCGTTCAAACGCACCAGGCCGATGCTGAACAGCTGCATGATCTCGCGGGCGTAATTTTCGTCGGGGCGGATGTTGCCGGCGTCGTCCGGCTTGCGGTTCTTGAACATCGACAGGTAGTGGCCCATCACCGGATGCAGGGTGACGTTTTCCAGCAGCGTGCGGTAGTTGCCGAAGGCATTCTGGCTGAGCATGTCGTGGTAGTGGGCCAGCGCATGCGGGTTGCCCTCCACCGATCCGTTCTGGTCCGACACCACCAGAATTTGCGACAGCGCGAAGGCCATGCGCTGACGCAGCTGATCGTCGCCGCTCAGCACGTTGCGAAACCAGATGTCGTTGCGCTTGTCCTGCCAGACCACGCTGGGGTTGACCGTCATCAGCTGATCGAGAAACGGCAGCTGAAGCGAGGCCGGGCGGCCCAGCTGCTGGGTAAACCAGGCGCTGTAGCCCAGGCTGCGCAGGCGCGTAATCTCCGTCAGGGTCGAGCCGAAGGTCGCCTGGCTGAGAAAGCGCGAGGCTTCAGCGTCGGACGCTGGGCCTTCGGGAAAGCCTTCAAAACCGTCGGAGTACAGAGGCGAAGCCGTTGCCGCCGCGCCGCAGACAAGGGCGACTGCGGCAAGAAACGGGGCGAAAAAGCGCGAAGACGCCATCAGTTGTTCCAAGGGTGGCAGTGCATTGCAAACAATCGCAAACTAGTGCCTGCTGCATCCGTGCGCGGGATCACGGAAAGCCGAACCGTTCGTCGGCGCAATCAAGAGAGGCCGCTTACGGCAGGGCTCCGCGTTCGCAGCGCGTCGTTTTCCCCTTTCACATCCATGAGATGACGCCGGCCCGCATGCATCAACCCGCGCTTCCGCTGTTGACTCGACTGCTCGGCCTGCTGGCCCTGCTTCCCACTGCGGCCGCCGGTTTCTCCCAAGGCTCACCGATTTGCGAAGTCAACACTCTGCCGTTGACGGCGATGAGCCCAACTCTGGCCGACCCGGCGCCGCAGGGCTGGTCGCTGCAGCTGCCCGATAAACACGCCCCGGGTCGCGCCGTGCAGATTCGCGTGATTAACGGCGATCCCACGCGTCGCGCTCGCGGCGTGCTGCTGTGGGTCAAGTCCGGGCCGGCTGCCGGTGCAGGCAGCTTCTCGATCCCCGGCAACGGACTCTGGCAATACGTTCCACCCCCGGTTCAGTGCGGCACCTGGGCGATCGCGCACACCGACGGCAGCGCGAAAACCCAAGACCAGCTGGTGTT
>Ga0105045_10006226_pt1 | contig 10552 bp, 11 predicted proteins | sample MAT02_FD_78089 | JGI IMG/M metagenome (GOLD analysis project Ga0105045, IMG submission 78089) | Freshwater microbial communities from Lake Fryxell liftoff mats and glacier meltwater in Antarctica - MAT-02 (megahit assembly) | ecosystem: Environmental > Aquatic > Freshwater > Ice > Liftoff... | reverse complement strand
TGCGAACCATTTTTGAACTTTTATTTCCCAATATTGTTTTGAATAAAAATTTCTGATTGCCATACTTCTCCTCAGGTTTGTTTTTAAGGAAAAGATAGCAGATGAATGTTTGAGCTTAAAGATGGCGTTATTTAACGCTTACGATACACTCTTTTAATTTGAGATACATACTTAAGAATTGCGGAGTAAGTTTAATGCAATGATGAAATTTTTTTAAAGCATACTCTTCTCGATATTGCTCAAATGTCGGAGGATTTAAGGATATTAATATTTGAAATAATTTTGACAATAGAGTTAATAAATCTGCGCAAAAATTGGCCTTTTTAATGAGAAAGCCAATTTCGAAAGAGGTCTATTCTTTTAACCTCTTCAATTTTATCGGGAACTTCTATTTTTATTTCTTCAATAGTTGGTCTGTAATTTTCATAATTATCAGCTAAACTTGATCTCGAAATAATCATTTCACAAACGGGATAAAATTTTAAAATATCAGGACTGTGTTTATTTTTTTGGAAGTCATTAAAAAAGATCATTTTTTTTCAATAAAATAGAATTTCAAACAAAAAAATATTAATTTAAAACTATTTTTTACTAAATATTAAAAGTTCAAAAATTAGCAAAATTTCTGATTTAAATAAGCAAAAGAACAACATTATTCACAACGTAAGTAATTTAAAAATTAATTACTGTTTAAAAATAAATTTGTTTTTTATTAAATTAATTGATATTATTTATATTATTAATTTAATGCTTTATCAAAAAACAATATACTAAAGGTTGAAAGTGGAACTGAAAAAACTGTTAAATAAATATATTTATATAATTTTATTTGTTTTTCACCTGTTTCCATTATTAGGATCCGAATGGAAAAAAGAAGTGCAGAATTGTGGAGAGGAAATTTGCTTTATTTTAAATGATGATGAGGAGGTCAAATTAGTTGGTTCTTTAATGTGGGCAAAAGAAGCTGTAATTTCTGGTAAAGAATTGTTTTATGATCGTTATTTTTATGAAGCTGTTTCTTTGTCTGACGATGTAGGTAACGAATTACATATTTATGGTCCAACTTTGGAAGAAACAGGTAAAGAATGGGCAAATACTTTTCCGGAAATATCTTTTAATGATTTTTTTCGTTTAAAGATCCAGCAGGATGAAGAGTTTGCAGAAGTCATTCATAAAGAAAAAGTGAGATATTTTAATGATGATGAACGTCAGCAAACTGAAGTCCATTTCAAGAAGGGAAAGTTGTGGCAAAGGGGGTTGGATAGCGGCGAGCATGAATTAACTCTAGTTCCTGAGGGCGTCTATGCATTTGTATTAGGAGAAGAAAAGTTGTACTTGACTCCTAAAATTGTAACAATGAAAGGTAAAATTCAGCATTCAAGTTTTTTTCGTGGAGGTCCAGTTTTATCTGCGGGTAAGATCAGTATAGGAGTAGAAGGAGATCTTCTGTGGATGAGTAATGATTCGGGTCATTATCGACCTGAAGAATTAGAAGTTGTACAACTACTAAATTTTATTAATCAAAGAATGTCTAAAAAAAAATTTAATAAAGTTTGGATCAGAATCAAACCGGCTGAAGCTTGGAATCCGTCAACTTCTATAGATAGAAATTATGATTTAAAAGAAGTCGATAAAAAATATGATTTGCCAGTCAGAAAATGGTTGCGGTTAAATGAAATTTAACGAGTAGAGTTCTATTTTACAAAAGAATTGTAGTGCGTCACCTTTAACCCACGCTACAATTCTTTTGTTTTAACTGCAATTACTGATAATTTTCAAAGAGCGTAAGCCTTCACGTTTAATAACCAGATCTTGTGAATGATGCCCAAATAAAATTAGGTATGTTGCACTCAAAATAGCTCTAAGTTTGGATAGCTGCCAAGTTTGCGTATCTATCTTCCCATAAATTTCCCTAAATTTTGCATGGGAATCAACTGGTAAAAAACTATGTGCAATAGCAATGTCATTAGCTGGATCGCCAACATGCACATCACCCCAATCAATTACGCCGGAGAGTTGTTTTTCTTTGTCTACTAATAAGTGTCTTACATAAAAATCCCCATGTACGATGGATGTGGAGACAGGCGCTCTAAAATTCTGTGAATTTTCTATGACATTTTCTAATTCCCATGTATCGGTGAGAATGCCTAACTGATTTAACTCAATTAAATTCTTTTTAATTTTCTGGTTGATCAAATTTCCATCTATTCGTGAAGAGTGAAATTTAGAAAGAGTTGTTGAAAATCCCTGAGTTGGAATGAAGTGGAGTGTTTTCAAGAAAAGAGCGATGGGTTCGACAAGTTGATGTCTGTCAGTTTCCGTAAGATTTATATGACAGGCAGTGCTGCCTTTGAGTAAATGATACCCACTAAATGGCCATGGAAATTGAGATGTCGGTTTGCCTTTCCAAGCGGGTTTAGGGATAGATAAGGGAAGATAAGGGGCAAGTTTTGGTAAAAAATTCCATTCTTCTTCAATTAAACTCACCGCGATCTGACGACGTGGAAATCTGAAAATAAACTGATCGTTTACGATAAATGCCGTATTATCCCAGCCTATTCCTAAAATGCGGATGTTTTGTGCATTCAATTCTGGAAATTGTTCAGAAATCAATTGTAAAGCTAAAGCCTGTTCAATTGTTCGTTCTGCGTCCCACAAATGTGTCATTCGCGTACTCTCCTTACTCTTTCAGCGTTAATAAATTTGATTAAGAAACTATCAAAAATTAGAGTCAGTTAATTTTAATGAAAATGTTCAAATATAAAATTCTAACCTAATAGGCTCAAAGAGCTTAATGTATGCAAACTTTTTTTTCAATTCATTTTTTTGCTTGTGAAGGCAGCTTGCAGATTTTCTATCATAATTTTTTTGTTTTCAGAAGTATAAGGAGTTTGTTCTGAATGGTCCCAGACTGTATCCGGCCAGGCAGGATCGTTGAGATATCGAGCAATTATATGAATATGAAGTTGGGGAGTTTTGTTTCCAATTGCTGCGACATTGAGTTGCTCAGGTAAGAAAAGTTTCCATAAAATATTTTGGGCTAAATCCATTTCGTGCACAAATTTGAGTTGGTTTTCAATTTTCAAATCCATTATTTTTGAAAGATTAGGTAAACGGGGAACCAATAAAACCCAGGGATAAGCAGCGCGATCTTGGAGGAGGACTGTGCATAAATCTAAATCTACAATATGTGCATGATTGGAAAAGTTAGGATGAAGCTTAAACATAGCTAGGCCATTTTTTGTAAGAAATAAGTGGGGTGATTTTCTAAAGGCATTTCTTGAATTAAGTCTGTAAGATTATTATGAGCTGTTCTTTCACCCATGACTCCTGTTTCTGTAATTAATGCGCTATGCATGCCATATTTTCTAGCGCCTTGGATATCAGTTTCTGGCGTATCGCCAACCATTAAAATATCCTGAGGGTTTAAAATGCCAAACTCTTTAAATTTTAGCATGGCCTTGTCATAAACTACCTGTTCGGGTTTGCCAATATAATAAACTGTTCCACCTAAATCTTTATAAATAGCAGCAATACTTCCTTGCCTAACAACAGGACGTGGAGGTAGCCCTTCATGTGCAAATTGATCCGGATTTGCACAGATCATGGGGAGGTTAAATCGTTTTAATTCGACAAGTTGGGAGCGAAAGATTTCTGGATCTAATTGATCTTCACCGTTGATATGAGGAATACTAATATAAATGAAATCTGCTTCGGCGAAATTATCGGTCATTTTGTAAAGGGACTGTTCAAAAAGAAGATGAGGGCAACTAAAACGCGGATGTTTTTCGCTAAAAAGACAGTACTTTTTATGTTTAATATCAAAAGGAAGTGTTTCGTGCATAAAAATTTGTTTAGCCACTTCACCTGAAGTGATGAGAAAATGAAAATGCTTTCCTGGTAATAGCCCATGTTTTTCAAATTTGGCTAGTTCGTGTGCAACAAGTTGCGTTGAATTAGATAGAATGCCGACAGTTTTATTATCTTGAACTAAATCACGCATAAGCTCTTTGCAGCCTGGAAATAACCCTCCTGCATTTCCACTCCAAAATACTCCATAGGCATCCAGTAATATGCCAGAAAAATTGTGTGAAACATCTTTTAAATTAGAAAAGGTTTGAGGGTTTTTAATTTGCATTTTCTTAAACTTTATTGATTATGTTGAAAAATATCTTTATTCAAAGTAGGATTTTTGTTTTGTTTTTGATCTTTTGTTAAGTTTCTCAATTATTTTTTCTTTATAAGGAAACAGCTATGGGTAAAAGAATACCATTTTCAATTTTTTTGTTCCTCTCATTTGTTTTAGTTCAATTACAAGCAGTTGATATTGCAGTAGTGACGATGACAATTGGAGAATCTTATCAAAATCTCGTCTCTGCGGCTACTGAAAATAAACAACTTTACTGTGAAAGACATGGTTATGACTTTATCAATTTAACAGAAAATTTAGACACTTCCCGACCTACTGCTTGGAATAAAATTTTAATCATGCAAGAAGTTCTAAAAAATAAAAATTACAAGTGGGTTTTTTGGATTGATGGTGACGCCATTTTTATGAATTTTGGAATCACTTTAGAAGAGTTAATAGACGAAAATTATAATTTTATTGTGGGAAGTGATCTAGCTGGATGCAATACGGGCAATTTTTTTCTAAAAAATAATGAATGGAGCGAAAATTTTTTAAGCCTCCTTTACTCACACACAGAGTTTACTCATCATCGCTATTGGGAACAAGCCGCAGTCATGAGAGAATTACAACATAATCCAGATGTTCAAAAAAATACCAAAATTTTAGCTCCGCGTGTGATTAATTCTTACCTTTGCTCTTTACACGGTGAAAAAGAAGTCTATAAGCGAGGGGATTTTATTTTGCATTTTGCGACAATTAGTGGAGAGCGTTTATGTGATTTGCTTAATCGCTATACACATTTGACCGTCTATGATCCTTCGCTTTTTAATTTAGACAACTTTTTAGATATGCATGGAATAGGACTCAACCCGCAGAATCATTCTTCTGTTAATGAAGGCCTTATTAGAGAAAGTCAAAAACAGCAGTTTGTAGAAAACCTAAATGCAAACAACACACGTTTTAAAGATATTGCTGTAATTGGATTTCATGCAGGACATAGCACGCAAATCTTTTTTGAGACTTGTATGGGTATTCAAATCGATGCCTGTGATCAAAATCTTAATTCTTTTACTTCTATAGGAGTAGATTTTATGAAGCGAAAGTATAGAAGTCATTTCAATTTTTTTGAAGGGGATGCAACTGCTCTTGAATCAAAATATGATCTCATTTTTATTAATGGCGATAAATCTTTTGCTAATCGTTTTAAAGACATTATTGAATGTCAAGTTCTGGCAAAAGAGAGAGCAGTTTTATGGATTAATAATTGCACAAGAAATGTTGAAAAAGCTGTGAATCGAGCTGTTGAAGAAGGGGTGATTTGCATAGATCAATATTTAAAGACACAAGATGCATTTGGCGAAGTCAAATGGATAATTGCACACTATATTTAATTTTAATTTTTTATTTATCAAAACAAAGGAGCATTAAATGCACGTTTCAGTACAACCAATAACGAGCCAACAAGAAGCTAGTCCGCAATCTGTTAGTGTTGCCAATTCAGATATTTGCAATTTAAATACAGGACTAATTTCAAGTGAATTTGAGCAACAAATCAAAGTAATTGGGTTGCAATTTTGCGCGTATTATCCTGAGCACTCAAATAAACATATAAAAAATGTGGCGCGATTGCTAGATGAAAACTGTTTTCAAAGAGATTTAGGCTATTTCAAAAATGGAAATACCTCCGCATTTTCTTTAAGTTTAACTGCTGAAAAAGCCCATGCATTTATGCAAGCGGAATTAAAATCTCGTAAAATAATCATGCCATCACAAAAGCAGATGGAACATGCGATTTTCTTTGCTGGTTTTGAAGGAACAATGAAGGCTCGGCTTAAAAGTTTAGAAGAGTTTTATCATTTAGGTTATCAATGCGATCAATTGCATTTTATAGCTAGAAATAACCAAGAAAAAGAGATAGCTGTCCATGCAATTAAAAAATCACACTTTGCAAGACTATTGAATGAGCAAACATATGATTGTACAGTATTAAATACTCAAGGGCCTGTAATAGAAAAGGGCCTTCAATGTTTAGCAAAAAGTTCAGCTTTTTTTGGAAGTTATGCAATCATTTCTAATCACACTTATGACTCAAAATTTGTCATGTTAGCCCAGCAATACCTTCCTAAAGGTTTTTTAGGTTTGGCATCTTCACCCATCACTGATTTGGATGAAGAATTAGAAATTTTTGAATTTAATCAATTTGAAAACAGAGATGCTAACTTAATTGCTCGTGTTGCCACTTTTTGGAATATTAAAGCGCGAGAAGCATGTGATGCAAAAAAAGCATTTGATAGTGTTCAAGCAACTAACAGGCAACAACTTTTCTCTTAAAAGATCTGTTACTCTTTTCTTTTAGACGAAATTAAAAAGACGACAAGAGATGAGCAATTAAATCTAAGGAGTCTTGAAAAATTTCAACTTGAGGTTCCAGTGATTGGATTTGAGAGTAGTCAAACCAAGTACAACACTTTGGAACCTCTTGCGTAGGATGAAGAGGCCGAGCAATATACACAAAATCTATATGTTGATGCGCAGGCTTATCTTTATAAGGAGATATATTTTCTAATAAACAAATGTAAGGGCGCTCAAAACTTACGGCATGGGGATAATTGACCCACAAGTTTTCTTGCTTAATGAACTCAATTTCTAAGCCTGTTTCTTCTAAGACTTCTCTTTTGGTTGCTGCTGCAGGTGTTTCATTTGCTTCTACATGTCCTCCTGGAGGCAACCATTTTTGAAATTTTTCGTGAAAAATAAGTAAAACTCTTTTTTCGTGAAAGATATAAGCGCTGGCGGTAAATTCTTTATGCATTCAACTTGCTACTGATTTTTATTTAGGTAAAAAGTAGAATAACGACCTAGCGCATTGTTTTTAAGTTTTTTTGGAGGTTTTAGTGCAAAATTTTGATGAATTGATTCATATTGTAGAAAAATTGCTTTCTCCCGAAGGTTGTCAATGGGACCGTGAACAAACTTTTTCTTCACTTCGACCTTATTTAATCGAAGAAGTTTATGAAATCATTGAAGCCATTGACTTGGATGATAACTCCAAAATTATTGAAGAAGTCGGCGATGTATTTTTCCATTTAGTTTTTATCTGTAAACTGGCTGAGAGGGACAAGCGTTTTGTATTAACCGATACTTTGCACTCTATTACTGAAAAATTAATTCGTCGTCATCCTCATGTATTTGGTTCGGTGAAGTTAGAGTCTGTAGATGAAGTCGTAGCGCAGTGGGAATCCATTAAAAAATTAGAAAAAGGTAAAGATTCAAGAAAAAGTCTCCTAGATGATATTCCCAAAGATTTACCTTTGCTAGCAAAAACGCAAAAGATGCTCGCAAAATTTGCTAAACTAGATTTTGTTGAGGCGTTGTCTAAGAAAGTCGAGCATTTACCAGATTTTAAAAACGAAAATGAGCTGGGAGAAGTTTTGTACGCTCTTGTCAAAAAGGCAGACGAACAAGGTTTAAATGCCACTCATGCTCTGTTGAAGAAATTGACTGAATTAGAAAAGGAATTTAGACAAATTGAAAGCAAAACCTAAGCCCGATTTAAATGTAGCGTAGGTTAAGATCTACCTGTGTTTGCACAGGTTTTAACTGGCTCATTTTTTTGGCATTTTTTCCATAAAAACCAACGTTAGCTATGCTTTAATTAATTTATAATTTTATCGAAATCTAAATTATTTTCTGCCAGTTGGATCGCTTGCTCAATTTTTTGAATATCTTCAGATCTAATTTTTGCAATAAAAGAAGTGATTAACTTCATTGCATCATAACTACATAAAGGCGCATAAAGAACAGGCATATCAGCTAGCTTTATGCGCTCAATAATAACTGAGTTTGGTGCGTGTTTACCAGTTAATATAAGTGCATGTACAGATGAGCTATTGTTTTCGCTTCGTACATGTTTATCTAGTGTAGAGAAAATAATATCTTCACGTGTGGCAGGAGTAATGATTAATTCGTTTGGTAAAAGTTCTTCCTTTTGAAAAGCTTCTAAAGAACCTGCTACCATGCGATGGTTCGGGAAATGACAATTGTGGTATTTCTCACCTGCAATTAATTTTGTCTTAAAGAGAGACTCAAAGTCTTTTAAGGTTGGTAAACTCAAAAACTCGTTGTAGGGGACACAACCTATTAAAGGAATATCCCACTGTTTAAGAGCTTTAGGAAAATATTCTTCAATCATTTCTCGTTTATCTTCCAGTACGCGATTTAGAATAATCCCTTTGACTTTTACTCCATAAGAGCGACATAGCTCAATATTTAAGGCAAGTTCGTCATAAGCAGAGCCTAAGCCTCCTGAGGCAATAATGACAACATCTAGATTAAGTGAAGCCGCAACGCGAGCATTGTTTAATTGAATTAAAGAGCCGACTCCCACATGGCCTGTTCCTTCGACCAATGTAAAAGCAGAAGTACTTGAAACTTGTTTAAATCCTTTTTGGATAGAATTTTGCAAATGAGTGGAATCTATTTTTCCATCTAAAAAATCTCGGGTGAAACCAGCAGGTAAGATAACTGGGCTCATGTCTTCATAATTAAGATCGAGTTTAAAATAATTTTTGAAAAGAAGGACATCTTTATCCACAATGAGATTTTCATGGATTCTTACATGTTGTTGACCGACAGGTTTGATAAACCCTACATTTGAAAAACGTTGACGCAAGGCCGCCATGATCCCTAAGCATAAAGTGGTTTTTCCGACATTTTGTCCAGTAGCAGCAATAAATATCGCATTTTTCATTAATGACCGTCAAAGTTAGAAATTAATTTTTCTTTCTTGATATAAAACAAAAATTGGTATACCATAAAGCTTAGATCTTATCAATAGATCGTCGGTTTAACCGGGGACCTCATGGAATCAAACAGTCCGAACCAGGTCAGAGCAGGAATGCAGCAGCCTTAAAGATGTTGTTTATGCCTTGAGATAATCTCCGGTTTTTTTATTAGACCTCTTGCTTCATTACATTTACCTTTTAAAATTGTCTTTTTTGGCATCTTTGTCGTTAAATTTTTCGACCATATGTTTACCTATGCTCTCGAAATTTGCCAATAAATCTGCTCAAAAATAACAATTTTTCCAGGCAAAGCCAATTACGCACAAAGTCTATTCCCAGATTTCTCTTTTTTTGGGTTTTTCAATGGGTTGTTTTTCAACAGCAACTTCTTCTTGTAAAGGTTTTCTTTTTGCTAAAAATATGAGGTGACTTATTCCTTTTTCATCTGACAGGAATTGACAAATTTTTTCTAAACTCAGCAAAAGGCGTCGACTATTTTTCATCCAGTGTAAAAAAGGTTTTGCGCAGAAAGATAAGAGGGACCAAAACCAGATGACGAAGGGAGAAGTATTTAAATAAAACCAAAAATAACTGAAACCCTTTCTTTGTTGTAACTCTTTTTCCCGAATTTTTTTATCTCTCCACGCTTCTACATAACCCATAGGGATTTTAATAAAATTTTTTAAATGAATAAATAAAGCGTGGTAACTTTGTTTGACTTCAACTATTTCAAATTCAGTTTGAGCCAAGTAAAGCAATCTTTCCAGGGCATCTTCTGATTGAATGTCAATCGAACTAGAGCAAAGTAAAAAACCTTGAGTATTAATAATGCGAGCAAGTTCGGCAAAAAATAAACGGTGTTCATGTGCAGGAAGCTCTGCAATTAAGTCTAAACACACGACAACATCATAGGCGTCATCTGATAATTGAGTCTCCGGCATGGTTGCTTGTTGAATATGAATATGTGTTTGATCAAACTCTGCAAAATTTTTAAGTGCATTTGTGGCAATATCAATTGCATCGACCTGAGCTCCTTGATCCCGAAGTAGGCGCGAAAATACACCGGCAGCGCATCCGATATCCACAATATTTTTATTTTTTAAATCTACGTGTTTAGATAGCAAATTAAAAGAGCGATCCACGCGTTCCTTTTGCAAACAATTTCTTAATGGATTAAATTGTTCAGGATTAATTAACCACAATCTTTCAAACTTTGCTTCTAATTGTTTTTTATGTAAATGTCTGGAAGGAATATAATCCGATCTTTCACTACTTGTACGGATTACATTTAAAGGATTGGCAGACATTTTAACCTCAAAACTTAAATAGAGTTATAGTATTTATCATAAGATAAGATCTCCCAAATTTATTGGCAATTCAGGTCATATCATTTCATCACATTAAGGAAAAACAATGCCTCAACTCGAATCTTCACTGCAATTAAAAATGAATGAATTTTTATTAGGGATAGGGATTGCTTTAGTTTGGGCACTTCTGGCAAGTTGGTTTGTTTGGCAAAAAAAAATCTTTAAGCCAGTAGATTTCGGAGCCAATTCGCCAATTTTAGCAAAAAACGTCATCATTGGTTTCAGTATTTTTGTGCTTATGCAATCCCTTATCATTCCATTTAGTTTGGGCC
>Ga0105045_10006225_pt1 | contig 10552 bp, 8 predicted proteins | sample MAT02_FD_78089 | JGI IMG/M metagenome (GOLD analysis project Ga0105045, IMG submission 78089) | Freshwater microbial communities from Lake Fryxell liftoff mats and glacier meltwater in Antarctica - MAT-02 (megahit assembly) | ecosystem: Environmental > Aquatic > Freshwater > Ice > Liftoff... | reverse complement strand
AGGGCTGCTGCTGAACGTGCGCGACGGTATCGACCACGCGATCGAGCCCCTCGACGCCGACACCGACGAGGAGACCCGCTGCAGCCTGGGGTCGCCCCCTGGGGCGGTGCCGGACCTCCCCCGTCCGGACGGGACGCCCAACTGCGTGCTGGTCCGACCGCTGCCCGACCCCGCGCGCGTGGTGATCGCGCTGCGGGAGCGGCTCGACCACGACCCCGATCTCACGGGGTGCGGCTCGGCACCGGTCACAGGCAGGGCCTTTGAGACCCTGGCAGCCTGCTACCTGCTCGACGGCGCTGACCGCGCCGACGTCCTGGACCCCGGGGGCCTCGCGGTGACGCCCAGCCTGGACGAGGCCATCCTCGCCGACCCACGATTCTTCGTCGTCGCCGAGATCGAGCTGACCGAGGCCGACGACAGCGGTCGCCTCGTCCCGGTGCGGGCCTTGCGAGGCGCGTTCGCGACCGACGACGGCGAGCTCTCCCGGACCGGCACGCTGCCGGCGTTCGTCTTCCCCCTGGAGGCCCTGCCGGAGATGGTCGTCGATCCCGACGCCGACCGACCGCGCACCCTCGTCCTCACCACCCCGGTGCCGCGGGTCCGAGCGGGTGGGACGGGATGACCCTCCGAGGTCGAGGTCCGGGGCGGCCTGCACGGACGTCCTCCGTCCGTCACTGCCTGCAACCATCCGGCGCCGGAGCCATAGGGTGTGCCGGTGCCGTCGACGACGGGACGTCCGATGTCGAGGAAGCGGGGACCTGATGGCCGGTCGGGTGATCGTGCTCGTCACCGCGTTGCTCGTCGCGGTGCTCGGTGCGCTGCTGGTGTTCCTGTACGCGCAACGGACGGTGGACAACGCGAACGCCCAGCTGGAGCTCGTCGACGTGCTGGTCGCCTCGGAGACGATCCCTGCGGGCACGACCGTCGCTCAGGCCGACAGCGCGGGCTCCCTGGTGTCCGAGGGCCGACCCGTCAACGCCCTGCCCGACGGCTACCTCGAGGGCACGACGGATGTCCGAGGGTTCCAGATCGTGACGACGGTGCCGCGGAACGAGATCCTGGTGCTCGACCGGCTGGTGGACCCGGCGGACTCCGGCGAGCTGGAGATCGGCCCGCAGGAGATGGCCATCACCATCCCCCTGGAGGACCCTAACCGGGTCGCCAGGTTCGTCGAGCCCGGTGACCTGGTCGCGGTGTTCCTGACCCGGCAGAGCACGGGCACCGACGGGGCCGCCGCCGAGGGCGGCACCGCGGCGACAGGTGTCGCGACCACCCAGCTGCTGCTCCCCGAGGTGCGGGTCATCGGCGTCGGGTCGCGGACGGCGCCGGACACCGTGCAGGCCGACGACGTCAGCCTTGCGCTGGTCACGGTGTCGGTGCTGCAGGCCGACGCGGAGCGGCTCATCCTCGCCCAGACCCAGGGCTCGCTGTACCTGGGTCTGCTGACCGAGGGTTCGGACGAGTCGGCCGTCACCCGCAGCGGCGGCACCACGTCGGGCTCGCTCTTCGAGGACGCGCCGTGACCCTCGCCGTCGACCCGTCTCCCGCCGCCGACGCGCTGCGCCCCGACCTGACGCTGCTGACGTCCGTGCCCGAGGTCGCGACCACCTTGCAGGTCCAGCACGGCCCTCGGACCGTCGTCCTGGGCCCGGAGGTACCGCTGAGCGACGCGCTCGCCCTGGCCGAGCGGTTCCGGCTGAGCCGGCCCGAGGTGGGCTTCGTGCTGCAGCGGGTCACGGTCGACGCACCCGTCCTGGCCGAGGCGCTGCGAGCCGGGATCCGCGAGGTGGTCGCCTCCGACGACGCGGACGGCCTGGTGGAGGCGGTCAGGCGCAGCGACGAGCTGGGTGCCGCCCTCAACCGGCGAGGCGAGGCACCGGCCCCCGGTGGCCTCGGGCAGGTGGTCACGGTGTTCTCGGCCAAGGGCGGCTGCGGCAAGACCACGATCTCGACCAACATGGGCGCCGCGCTGGCCGACGGCGGTCGGCGCCGAGTCGTCGTGGTCGACCTCGACCTGGCCTTCGGTGACGTCGCGATCGCCCTGCAGCTGTTCCCGGTCCGCACCATCGCCGACGCCATGCCGATGGGCGTGGCGGACCTGGACTACGCCGCGCTGCAGACGCTGCTGACGCCCCACTCCCCCGGGCTCACCACGCTCGTGGCCCCGGTGGAGCCGGGAGCCGCCGACGGCATCCCCTCGGCGCTGGTCACCCGCATCCTCGAGCTGCTGCGCGAGAACTTCGACTACGTGGTGGTCGACACCCCGCCCGCGTTCGACGACCAGGTGCTGGCGGCGTTCGACCTGTCCGACGCCATCGTGCTGCTGGCCACCCTGGACATCCCTGCGCTGAAGAACCTCAAGCTGACGCTGGAGACCCTCGACCTGCTCAGCTACCCCCGCGAGCGCTGGCGGATCGTGCTCAACCGCTCCGACTCCAAGGTCGGCCTGTCGGTCAGCGAGGTCGAGAAGACGCTGCGTACCTCGATCACCGCACAGATCCCCAGCAGCCGCGAGGTCCCGGCCTCCATCAACCGCGGGGTCCCGATCGTGCTCGACGACCCCAGGCACCCCGTGAGCATCGCGATCAAGCAGTTCGCCGAGCAGGACATCGCGGCGGGGTCACCGGCGGCGGTCACCACCCAGGCGCAGGGTGAGCGCCGCGGGTTCCTGCGACGGCGTCACCGCACCTGAGGCAGACGGATGACTCTCGCCGACCGGCTCGCCGCCGCGCGCGCCACCCAGCAGCCGACGCCCAGCAGCCGGCCTGTCGACCCCGGCAACCGGATGCGTCGCAGCGCGCGGCTGGACCCGTTCGCCGACCTCAAGCGTGAGGTCCACCGGGCGCTGCTCGCCGCCCTCGGACCGCAGCTGTACGCGGCCAGCGTCACCGCGGCGGAGCTCGAGCAGCGGGTGCGCCGGACCCTGGTCGACGTGCTGGCCGGCGGTGACACCCCGCTGACCGGCGCCGACCGGACACGGCTGAGCCAGGAGATCGCGGACGACATCCTGGGCTACGGGCCGATCGAGCCGCTGCTGCGCGACCCCGACGTCACCGAGATCATGGTCAACGGCCCCGACCTGGTCTACGTCGAGCGCGCCGGTCGGCTGCACGAGGTGGACGCCCGGTTCGCCGACGAGGCCCACCTGCGGCGCACCATCGACAAGATCGTCGGTCGGGTCGGGCGTCGCGTCGACGAGTCCACCCCGATGGTCGACGCGCGCCTGCCTGACGGCAGCCGGGTCAACGCGATCATCCCACCGCTCGCCGTCGACGGGTCGTTGCTGACGGTGCGCAAGTTCGCCAGCGAGCCGCTGACCGTGGACGACCTGGTCACCTTCGGCAGCATCCCCCCCGAGGTCGCCCAGTTCCTGCGCGCCTGCGTCGGGGCGCGGCTGAACATCATCGTGTCAGGCGGTACCGGCGCCGGGAAGACCACGACGCTCAACGTGCTCAGCGCGTTCATCCCCGACGACGAACGCATCATCACCATCGAGGACGCCGCCGAGCTGCAGCTGCACCAGCAGCACGTGCTGCGCCTGGAGTCACGTCCACCGAACATCGAGGGTCGCGGCGAGGTGCGCATCCGCGACCTGGTGCGCAACGCCCTGCGCATGCGCCCCGACCGGATCGTGGTCGGCGAGGTCCGGGACGCAGCGGCGCTGGACATGCTCCAGGCGATGAACACCGGGCACGACGGGTCCATCTCGACCGTGCACGCCAACAGTCCCCGGGACTCCCTGGCCCGCCTGGAGACCATGGTCCTGCTGGCCGGCATCGACCTCCCGGTCCGCGCGATCCGCGAGCAGGTGGCCAGCGCCGTGGACCTGATCGTCCACCAGACCCGCTTCCGCGACGGCGGTCGACGCGTCACCCACGTCACCGAGGTCGGGGCGCTCGAGGGCGACGACGTCGTGCTGCGGGACCTGTTCGCCTTCGACCGGGCGGCCGGCGTGGACGTCGACGGCCGCCCGGTGGGGCGGCTGCGCTCGACCGGGCGCAGCCCCGGTTTCGCCGACGACCTCGCGGCCGCCGGCTACGCGGTCGATCCCGAGGCGTTCCTCGAAGGGGGCGGACGGCCGTGACCTCCCGGCGCGACCCGACGGGCGGACGCGCCGGGGCCGCCCTGGTGGCGTTGCTCCTGGCGGCCGTGCTGGTGGGCGTCGGCCCGGTCGCCGTCGCCTCCGGCACCGCCGGGGCAGCCACCGCGGGGACAGGCACCGCGGAGCCCGGTGTCCGGATCACCGACATCGGCGCCACGGGTTCGGACCTGCGCTTCATCGCGACCTCCTCGGGCCTCCCCGAGGACGTGGACCTGGCCCAGGCGGTGCTGACGGTCGCCTTCGAGCCGTCCGACGGCGAACCGGTGGAGCTGACGAGCACCCCGGTCGCGGTGGCCAGCAGCGTCGAGGTCCCCCGGCAGACGGCGGTCCTGGCCGTGGATGTGTCCAGGTCGCTGCGGGCGCAGGGCCTGGAGGACGTCCGCGACGCGGTCGACGTGTTCCTGGCCACCGTCCCGCCCGAGGTCGAGGTCGCCCTGGTCACCTTCGAGGCGCCACCCGTGGTGCGGGTCGAGCCGACCACCGACCGCGACGAGGTCCGCGACGCGCTCGCGGACCTGGAGCTGCAGAACGCCACCGGTCTGTACGACGCCGTCGTGGCGGCGACCAGGCTCCTGCCCGGCGAGGGTTCGGAACGCATCGTCCTGCTGACCGACGGCCAGGACGAGGGCGCCGAGTCCGGCACCCCCGGAAGCGTGGCGACCCAGGCCGACGCGGTGGCTGCGGTGCAGGCCTCCGGCGCCGAGCTCACCGCCATCGGCTTCCGCGAGGGCGCCCCCCGGGAGGCGCTGCAGGCGTTGGCCACGGCCGGACGCGGACAGCTGGTGGACGCGGCGGAGGGCGACGACCTCGATGCTGCCTTCGACAACGCGGCCTCCAGCTTCGCCACCGAGATCGAGGTCACCGCCCAGATCCCGCCGGAGCTCGCGGGTCGTCGCGGCAACGTCCTGCTGGTCGTCCAGACCGGCTCGCTCACCCTGACCGACCGGGCGTTCGCCACCCTCGTCAGCGCCTTGCGGCCTTCGGTCGAGCCGCCGGCCCCGACGGAGCCGAGCGAGGTGGCCGTGCCTCCGCTTCGTCCGGTGCCCGCGGTGGACGTCCGGCTCGGCGGGCCCGTGCTGTGGGGTGGTCTGGCCGGGCTGTTCCTGGCTCTGGCCACCATGGCGGTCGTACTGATCACCCTCGGGGGGCGCCGCGCGCGCCCCGACGAGCAGCGACAGCGCCAGCTGTCCATCTACACGCTCAGCGCCACCCGTACCGCCGCGCTCGACCAGGCCCCTGGGCCGCAGGCCACCCGGCTCGGTGACAACCCGGTCGCCCGCTCCGCCGTGCAGCTGGCGGACCGGGTGGTCCAACGCCGTGGCGGGCTGACGCGCCTCAGCCGTCGCCTCGAGGTGGCCGACATCCCCCTGCGCCCCGCGGAGTGGGTGGTGCTGCAGGTGGCCGCCGCCGCCGCCGCCGGTTTCCTGCTGCTGCTGGTGTCCGCGGGCCGTCCGGTGGCGGCCCTCATCGGGCTCGTGCTGGGTGCGGTCGGGCCGGGCGTCTACCTGGCTGCTCGGGAGAGGCGCCGACGCCAGGAGTTCCTGCGCCTGCTGCCGGAGACCCTCGGGATGCTGGCCTCGGGCCTGCGGGCGGGGTACTCCGTGCTTCAGGCGCTCGAGGCCGTGGTCAAGGAGGGGCAGGAGCCCATGCGCGGGGAGTTCAACCGTGCGCTGGTCGAGGCGCGGCTCGGCGTGGCCCCGGAAGACGCGCTCGAGGGCATCGCCGACCGGATGCAGAGCGACGACTTCCGCTGGGTCGTGATGGCCATCCGGATCCACCGCGAGGTGGGGGGCAACCTGTCGGAGATCCTCGACACCGTCGGGACCACCCTGCGGGAGCGCTCGCGGCTGCAGCGTCAGGTGGATGTGCTGTCGGCCGAGGGTCGGCTGTCTGCGTGGATCATCGGGCTGCTGCCGGTGGTCTTCACGGCCTACCTGCTGCTGACCCGCCCGGAGTACCTGCAGGTGCTGGTGACGCAGCCGCTCGGCCTGGCGCTGCTGGCGCTGGGCGCCGTGCTGTTCGTCGTCGGCGTCCTGGGCCTGCGCTGGGCCGTGAAGGTCGAGGTCTGACGTGGGGCACGGAGGTCGTGCCGCCGCTGGGACCGGCGTGGTGACGGCGGTGGCCCCCGACCTGCTCCTGGTCGCGGGGCTGCTGCTGCTGGCCGCCGGGCTCCTGGCCGCGCTCGTGGTCGTCGTGGTGCCCCTGGTCGACCGGCGCAGCGGGGTGCCCCGGTCGCTGGCGATGCTGACCCGGCTGCACGCCACGCCCCGCTCGCTGCGGGAGCGGGAGCTGCAGACACCCGTGGCAGAGCGGGTGCTGGACCCGCTGATGCGCGCGGTCACCCGGATCGGCAGGCGGCTCACGCCCGGTGAGCAGGTGACGCGGGTGCAGCGTCGCCTGGACCTGGCGGGCAACCCGCCGGCGTGGGACGTCGACCGGGTCGTGTCCCTGCGCGTGCTGCTGGCCTTCGTGCTCGGCAGCGTGAGCCTGCTGGTGTGCGTGGTCGCCCGCCTGGAGTGGTACCAGGTGGTCGGGATCGTCGTGGTGGCGCTCGGGGTCGGCTGGGTCACCCCCTCGCTGATCGTCTACCAGCTGGCCTACGACCGGTCCGAGGCGGTGCTGCGCGAGCTGCCGGACGCCCTGGACCTGCTGACCATCTCGGTGGAGTCGGGGCTGGGGTTCGACGCGGCGCTCGCGCAGGTCTCGCGCAACTCCCCCGGCCCGCTGGGTCAGGAGCTGTCCCGTGTGCTGCAGGAGATGCAGATCGGTACCGGCCGGGCCGACGCGCTGCGGGCGCTGGGCGAGCGGACCGACGTCGACGACCTGCGGTCCTTCGTGTCGGCCATGGTGCAGGCGGACTCCTACGGCGTGCCCATCGCGAGCGCGCTACGGGTCCAGGCCCGCGAGATGCGGACCCGCCGCAGCCAACGCGCCGAGGAGTCCGCCCAGCGGGTGCCGGTCAAGATCCTCTTCCCGCTCATCTTCGGCGTGCTGCCGGCCCTGTTCGTCGTGGTGATCGGACCGGGCGCGATCCAGGCCTACCTGGCCTTCCGGGGGCTCTAGTGCGTGGCTGCCCGGCGGGTCGGCCCGGCTGTGGAACGGTGTCCCCGTGAAGGGGCAGACGCTGGTCGACGGACCTGTTCTCCCGCTCGTCCTGCGCGGAGTGCTCCTGCTCACGGGCGTGCTGGTCGCCACCCTGGTCCTGCTGAAGAACAACCAGGACCCGGCACCCGTCCTCGGGCCGGGGCTGACGCTCCTGGTCGTCATCGCCCTCGGGGCGCTGCCGCTGCCCGCGCCGAACGCCCGGGTCATGCAGTCGTTCGTCGAGATCAGCGCCCTCGGGTTCATCATCGGCAGCATCGGCACGCTCGGACCGTCGTTCGTCCCCCTGATGCTGGTGCCGGCGTTCGCGGCCGGTCAGCGCGCCGGGTTGGCCATCGGCACCGGCGCGGCGGCGGCCGGCGGGCTGAGCTGGGTGCTGGCCGTCCTGAGCTCACCGCCGGCGGCGTTCGACGGTGCGTTCCCGATCGGCAACCCGCTGCTGTGGACGGTCGTCCTGGTGGCCACGGGCCTCATCGGCGGTTGGGTGCGACGGCTCACGCTGCAGACGCAGGGCGTGAGCGACGGTGCCTACGCCGACGCGTTCCGGCTGCTGAGCGAGCTGCAGGAGGTCGCCCGCGACCTGAGCCTCGGCCTGGACCCCACGACGCTGGGCAACGCCCTGCTGGAGGACGTGGCCCGCGTACAGCCGGAGGGGCGGCGCTCCCTCGCCGTCAGGACGGCCGAGGATCGCCTGGCCCCGTTGGTGGCGTCGGGGTCGCTCGCCGACGAGGACACCGACGTCGACGACACGACGCTGAGGGCCTGGTCGTCGGGTCGTCGGGAGTCCGAGGGCGACCCCGGCCAGCGGCGCGAGGCGTTCCCGGTGCGGATGGGCAGCCAGGTCGTCGCGGTGCTCACGGTGCGCTCCAGCGGGCTGACCCGGGACGACGTCGCCTCGCTGGAGACCGTGGTCGCCGACGCCGGCCCGCGCCTGGCCGCGGCCCTGACCTTCGACGAGGTGAGACGCCTCGCGACCGTGGACGAGCGGCTGCGGCTGGCTCGCGAGATCCACGACGGCATCGCCCAGGAGCTCGCCAGCGTCGGTTACCTGCTCGACGACCTGGCAGAGCGCGTCCCCGACGACGCCTCGACCGAGGTCAAGGACGTCCGCGACCACGTCCGGCGGGTGACCGGCGAGCTGCGGCTCAGCATCTTCGACCTGCGATCCGGCGTGGACGACGAGATCGGGCTCGGGACGGCGCTCACGGAGCACGTGCAGCGGTTGGGCCAGCAGAGCGACCTCGTCGTGCACACCGTGCTGGACGAGCACGGCCACCGGCTTCCCGCCGCGGTGGAGGTCGAGCTGTTGCGCGTCGCCCAGGAAGCGGTGACCAACGTCCGCAAGCACGCCCAGGCCAACAACCTGTGGGTCGAGTGCACGGTGGACGCACCGAGGGCCTGGCTGCGGATCGCCGACGACGGCATCGGGCTGCAGACGGCCGGTCCGCAGTCGATGGGCATGAGGGGTATGCGGGAGCGGGCCCGTCGGATCGGCGGTGACCTCCACGTCCAGGCTCGTGCGGGCGGGGGGACCGTGGTAGAGATCAGCATCGGGGACTGGGACGAGGAGACGATCACACCATGACCGGGGAAGCAGCCGCAGGGCCGCGGCGTCGCTCGGAGGACCAGGCGGGCGCGGAGGGGCGCAGCGTCGTGCTGGTCGACGACCACGAGCTCATCCGGCACGGCTTGCGCCGCGCCTTCGAGCGCGCCGGCGACTTCGTTGTCGTCGGCGAGGCCGGCTCACTCGCGCAGGGGCGGGCCCTGGTCGACGAGCGGTCTCCCGACGTGCTGGTGACCGACGTGCGCCTGCCCGACGGCAGCGGCATCGACCTGGCGGCCGCCGTCCGCAGGACCAGGCCGGGCATCGGCATCGTCGTCCTCACCATGTACTCCGGTGACGAGCACCTGCTGGGGGCCCTCGAGGCGGGCGCCAGCGCCTTCGTCAACAAGGACGCACCCAGCGACGACGTCGTGGCCGCGGCTCGCCATGCGGTCGCCTCCCCCGGGTCCTTCTCCGCCGCCGACCTGGCCGGGGCGATGCAGCGCCGCCTGTCCACGCCCGCGGGACCCTCGCTGTCACCGCGGGAGACCGAGGTCCTCGTGCTGCTGGCCGACGGGCTGTCGGCCGGGCAGATCGGCCGCAGGCTGTTCATCAGCGAGTCCACCATCAAGACCCACATCGGCAAGATCTACGACAAGCTCGGCGCCGCCAACCGCGCTCAGGCCGTCATGACGGCCGTCCGGCTCGGCCTGCTCACATCCGGGGACGACTTCCGGTGACTATGGCATCCTCCGAACGGAGGATGCCAGCTCGGTCCAATCCGCTGATACCGAACGGCCTAACGACCGCTCATGCTGGTGTTCGAGCAACTACCGGGAGTCGTCATCCCCGACCCCACCGTGAAAGGACCTGCTGATGTCCGCTCGTCTCCGTCGTGTGATCGCCTCCGGTGACTCGGGGGCCTCCGCCGTCGAGTACGGTCTGCTCGTCGCCGGGATCGCCGCCCTGATCGTCGGCATCATCTTCGTCTTCGGCACCTTCGTGACCGGAATCTTCTCGGAGACCTGCACCGAGATCGGCGACCAGGCCGAGATCGGAAACCCGGACGTCGTCCTGCCCGAGTGCCCCGCCTGACCGTAGGCCTTGCCCGTACCGCCCGGTCGGTCCACCCATACTCGACGGGTGACCGAGGCCGAAGACACGCCCGCCGCCACGGAGGTGCCCCCCGCCCCGGGCCCTGTCGCCGGGAGGGCCTGCTCGGTCGCCCTTCTGGTTCTGTCCTGGGTGAGCGCCCGAGCGCTCATGGCGCTCGTCTACGTGTCCAACGACTTCCCCGGTCGCCCCCTGGCCTGGGGCGACCTGGCCCTGTACGAGGTCTGGGCCGACCAGATCCGCACCACCGGCGCCATGCCCGAGGGCGTGACCTGGATGTACCCGCCCCTCACCGCGCTGGTCCTGCTGCTGGTCGACGTCCTGCCGGGCCCGTTCGGGGCCGGGTTCGTGCTGCTCATGCTGGTGCTGGACCTGGCGGTGCTGCTCCTGCTCGTGGCTGCGTGCCGACGCGACGGCGGGCACCCGGCCGGGGCGTGGGCGTGGGTGGTCCTCGTCCCGTCGCTCGGTCTGATCGGCTGGGCCCGCCTCGACCTGCTGCCCGTCGCGGCCGCCGCCGGTGCCCTGCTGCTGGCCGCCCGCCACCCGGTGGTCGCCGGCGCGCTGGCGGCAGCGGGGACCGCGGTCAAGGGCTGGCCGGTGGTGCTGGGCCTGCTGTTCCTGGACCGGCCGCGGTGGATCATCAGCGCCGTCGTCACCGGATCGGCCATCGCTGCGGTGACGACGCTGCTGTT
>Ga0105045_10006222_pt1 | contig 10553 bp, 9 predicted proteins | sample MAT02_FD_78089 | JGI IMG/M metagenome (GOLD analysis project Ga0105045, IMG submission 78089) | Freshwater microbial communities from Lake Fryxell liftoff mats and glacier meltwater in Antarctica - MAT-02 (megahit assembly) | ecosystem: Environmental > Aquatic > Freshwater > Ice > Liftoff... | reverse complement strand
TTGGGGACTACTCACGGCAGCTCTGGGGATTATCGACAGTGGTAGGCTCTCCGTCGTGGAGTTGGATAGAACCCTGAAAGACAAAAGAAGTATGTTCAAAGCAGTATTTGGAAGCCTCTCGGTTCTCGCTCTTGCGGCGAGCCTTACCGCTGGCTGCGGCGACAACGGAGCGGGCTCGACGGCAGACACCAGCGTCGCTACCGACGTCACGGTTGACTCGGCGGCCGTTGAAGGCACCGGCACCTACATCTACGGAACGGCTGTCGACTCCAGCATCATTCGACCGACGCTTACCGTTCCGGCGTTCGGCAGCTCAATGACTGCGACGTACACCATTCAGAATACCCAGGCTGATTTCGAGCAGATCTACAACGGCGGCGGCTTCACGATCAGCGCAGGGCGCCTCGAAGGAACGCTCTCCGGAAATACGTTCTCGGGCTATTGGTACGAAACGGCTGGCGAAGGCGGCTACGGCTACATCCAGCGCACGTGCGGCCCTGAGAGGGAGGGAACGCGCGTTTACGGTCGGTTCGCTCTGACGTTTAGCCCCGATCGTCGCAGCTTCGAGGGGCCTTTCTCCCAATGTGGAGGCGACCCCGCCGACAGCGGGAACTCAACCTGGACCGGGTCGCTTAGCGGCCGCGGCAGCCGGTAGACTTTCTTCGAGTTCGGTCGACCCCTGTCACGGCGTGATTCTCCATCGGAGCGCGTCGGGTGGTAGGGTCGCGTCGTGAAGCGTGCACTTGCCTTCGTCCTGGTGGTGATTGTGAGCGTCACCTCTGGCGTCGTCTTCGCCTGGCTGGGCCGCGGGCGCGCGCCCGTCGTCACCTCCGATCAGCTGAGTGCACTGCATCAAGCCGAGGAGGCGCACGCGACCGCTGCGGGCCTCGCTGTGATCGATCATGGCGTCACTACAAGCGAGCTCGAATTCGTGCGCGACGTCCCCCTCACGACAGGCGACTGCCTCGCTGTCGTCGCGTCTGTCGCGGGCCCGGTTCCACTGCAAGAGACCTCCATCGTGCTCAACTCCGGCCGGGTCACGCGGATCGACATTGTGGGCACCCGCGTCGCCCACCGCGCGATCTGCGCCGTGCAGGCTGGGACAGCGACGGTGAGCGTTCGTCCCGATCGCTCCGAGGCCCCCTACGCGCCCAGCGAGCTGCGCTTCACGATCCTGCGCGGACGCGTGCCCAGACCGCGGCAGTACACGCAGCTCGACGTGAGCCCCGAGGAGCGCTCGCAGTTCGACATCGCCGCCGTGCGCGCGCGCGTCTATCAAGGTCGAAACGATCGCGAGCTTGAGCCAGCGCAAGACATGAGCCGGGCCACAGCGCTGCTGGTGCCAGCATCAAGCGCGACGTTTGCTGCGCTTCGCGCGCTCGTCGGCCGTCCCGGCGTCGTCCCCGCCACGGACCCAACGAGCGCCGACCAAGATCCCTTCCGTCAGCCCAGTGAGACGACGATTCCACCTCGCGTGCTTGCGGAACGCGGGCCGGTGCGGGTGCTCGCTGTGGTCGATGCGGGAGCCATCGCTGCGCGTCACCACGTCGGATGCGTACGTGTCGTCCTCGCGCGACTCGACGAGCCTAGCACGCGCGTTCCCGTGACCCGCATCGCCGTCCCCTCGCAGGTCGAGACGCCGCTCGTCTTCTGGGATGAGGCGATCGCCGTTGATGAGGTCTGCGAAGCTTCTGGCCCCTTCGTCTACGTCACAGACGAGGACGCAGGCGGCGACTACGTGCTCTCGCTGCGCGCGCAGGAGGGTCCGACCACGGGCACGCTCTCACCGTCGACGTTCGGAGCGCCCTCGCGCCGAGGCCCACCGACAGTTGAGCGACTTCCTGTCATCGCCGTGGTGCGCGCCCGCGCTGGATGCGAGTCCGGGAACGCCGCAGACTGTCGCCGATGGGTCGACTTGGCCCTCGCTGGGCTGGACGGGGCTGGCGATCCAAGCGTCCCGCTCGAGCGCACGTGTAGCCTCGAAGGAGGCCTGAGCTGCGATCAACTCGCGGCCCTCCTTGAGACCCGAAACGAGGCGCTTCGTGCCGAGAGATTCGAGCGCCGCGCCTGCGAGACGGGCCTGGCCACAGCATGTCTGCGTCGCGCCGCTCGCTTCCGCGAGAGTGGCCGCTTCGAGGAGGCGTACCGCACCTATCGATATGGCTGCTCGCATGCGTGCGGGGAGTGCTGCGGCGCGGCGAGCACGATGGAGGAGTGGCTGCTCGCGAGGCGGGTCCTGGCTGTAGATACGCCCCCCTAAGCCCACCTCTCGCGTTGCACGCAAGCGGACGTGCAACCATTCGGTTGCCTATCCGATCCGCAACCATTGGGTTGCGGATCGACCAGAATCTTCCCCGGCTGCAGAACTGATGTGATGTGCAACCGGATGGTTGCGTATTGAAGTGTGCAAGCTCGCGGCGGCGTCGTGAAGGAGCGGGAGACAGGGAGGTCAAGTGTCACTAGACCCGCTCACAACGAAGCAGAACAGCTTGCGCGTTTGCGTGGGCGAGGTCATCGATGGGCCCGTGCAAGAGCTATTTACCTACGTCGGCGCCACCTTCGCCTTCGCGCCAATCCTCATCGTCCTGCTTGGCTGGATGTACCGCTCACCGCGCTTTGCGGCCTATCGCATCAGCGGCAAGCCGGGCATGCAGGTGCCCATGACCAACCGCATCAAGATGTCGCTGGTCACCGGCACGCTGACCTTGGCGATCATCCTCAGCACGCTCTACTTCGGCTTCGACCTGCTCTTCGTCGAAGGCCCGACAACCTGGTGGCGCGTGATCCTCGAGGCCGCCTCGATCATCGTCGTCTACGACTTCATCTACTACTTCGCGCACCGCGCGATGCACCACCCAAAGCTCCTTCGCCATGTGCACGGTGTTCATCATCGGGCCCGCAATCCCAGCGTGACCGAGAGCTTCTACCAGCACCCCGCCGAACTCATCCTTGGGCTCATCTTGATCTTCACCGCGGTGCTCATCGTCAACACGATCGCCAGCGTGCACGTCTACTCGTTCTGTCTGCTCTTCTTCATCTACTCGGTGGTGAACATCCTCGTTCACTCCGGTCTCGACTCGAAGTCGAAGCTTCTCTATCCAATCGACTGGCTCACGCGGAAGCACCACGCGCATCACCAGGGTGATCCGATGAAGAACTTCTCGACGATGACGCCGCTCCCCGATCTCGTCTTCGGTACCAAGGGTGACCTGAGCGCGCCTCGGCGCGTGGACGCAACGCACGTCGAGGCGTGAGCGCAGTGAGCGATGTCGCGATGCGGTGACGCGCGCATCGACCTCGACAATCTACGCTGAGTGAAGCTCGCATCCCGTGTACGCTGACTCCGAAGCGAGGAAGTGTGAGCACAACGCAAATAGCCGGAATGCCAACGGATCAAGTCGACGCGGAGTTCGCTGCGCGTTCAGTCGGAGTCACCCTGGACGAGTCCGTCTACCCGCTCGATGCGGTGTACGGCGCGAGCTACACGTTCATCGATCGCTGCTACGTGCTGCTCGATCGCGTGTCGCCCACACGCATCCGCATCTCGCTCACGCCTAAGAAGGAGGTCACTTCAGAGGACGAACTTCGCGCGATGGTCGGCGAGCTGAGCAACGAGCTCCTGAGCTGCGCCTGGCGCTCGCAGATCGTGCGTGAGAACCGCGCGGTGATTGAGGCGGTGACGTTGCAGGCCATCGGTGGCGCGATGGGCCCACCCTCGCTCGATGACCTCAAAGACTTCGACTTCTCCGAAGAGCCCTTTGAAGACCCGCTCGGGATAGGTCTCTCTTGGGAGGAGAAGTACAAGAAGACCAAGCCAGGCGAGACGGCCACCACCGAAGCCTCAGCAGCTCCAGGCGGCGAAGAGAGCGGCACGTGAGCGAGCCTGCGGTGCAGATGTCAGAGCCACGCATCCTGCGCTTGCACAGTGAGCTCTATGTGAACGCGGCCATCGAGGAGGCCATCGGGCTCTACCGCAACCACGCGGAGATCACGCGCACGGAAGAGGGCCCATATACGATGCTGAGCATTACGAGTCCGCGTCCTGCACGCGCGGAGAAGGTCGCCAAAGAGCTCGCGAACTACGCGCTCGGGCTCACGATTCAAGCGCGCGGCGCAGGGCCTGGAGTTGCACGATGACTGAACCATCGACGCTGCCACGGACGCTTCCGCACGGGCTTGTCCCGCTGCGCGGCTTGAAGATGGATGCGGGCTTTCCCGCGTTCTTTCGCTACCGCGGTCTCCCCAAAGATCGGGTGCTTCTGACGAACCTCGAGGGCAACTTCATCGTGCTCTCGGCGGAAGAATTTCGCGCCTTCGCGCAAGGGCAGATAGCCGCTGACACTGGGTCGGAAGCCTCCGCAGAGACAGACCTCTACACGCGCCTTCGCGACGGGAATTTTCTGCGTGCCCACTACGATGTGAAGCGCGCCCAGGAGGCGCTGAAGCGTCGCAAGAATTTCGTCGGCTACGGGCCGAACTTGCACATGCTTGTGGTCACGCTTCGCTGCAATGAGACGTGTGTCTACTGCCACGCCTCGCGTGCGCCGATGGAGGCCCAGAAGGTCGACATGACGCCGGAGATCGCCGAGAAATGCGTCGATCTCGCGCTCTCTTCGACGAGCCCTGGCATCACGATCGAGTTTCAGGGTGGCGAGCCGCTCGTCAATTTCGAGGTCGTCCAGCACGTCATCGAGTACGCCCGCAAGAAGAACGCGACGCTGCCCTCGGGGCCCAAGGCGCTTGAGTTCACGATGGTCAGCAACCTCTCGATGATGGACGAGGAGAAGCTCAAATATTTGCTGGAGAACGCTGTCCAGATCTGCACGAGCATCGATGGGCCCAAGGGCCTTCACGACAAGCAGCGCAAGCTCCCCGCGCTCAAGCTCGCGTCGGGCGAGAAGTCCGGTGGCTCGGCCTGGGAAGCGTCGGTGAAGTGGATCAAGCGCATCAACGAGGCGTACACGCAGATGGGGCTCGACCCGACGCTCTACCGTGTTGAAGCGCTGCTCACGACGACCATCAACACCCTCCCGCTGTGGAAGGAAGTGGTCGATCAATACGTCGCGCTCGGCTGCCGCGCGATCTTCCTTCGCCCGCTCGACCCCTTTGGATTCGCAGAGAAAACGGGCGCACGCCTCGAATATCCGCGCGTGGAATATCTCGATTATTACCGTCGCTCGGTCGACTACATGATCGAGCTCAACCAGCAGGGCGTTGAGGTGCTGGAGCGCTACGCGGCGATCTTCCTGACGAAGATCTTGAACGGCGAAGACCCGAACTTTCTCGACATCCGAAGCCCTGGTGGCGCAGGGATCGGCGCGCTCGCCTACAACTACGACGGCGGCATCTTCACCTGCGATGAAGGCCGCATGCTGCACGAGACGGGCGACGACACCTTCCTGCTCGGCAACGCGATGGATGCCAAGTACCGCGACATTGTCGGCCACGAGACGGTCCGCGCGGTCGTGCTTGCGAGCAACCTCGATGGACGCCCCGACTGCGTGAACTGCGCCTACCAGCCCTATTGCGGCGTGCCCCCGAGCCACTCTCACAAAACGCAGGGGACGATCTTCGGACGCATGCGCGAGAGCAGTCTCTGTGCGGTTCACAAGGGCATTCAGGATTATCTCTTCGAGAAGATCGCCGACGCCGACCCGAAAGTGATGGAGGTGTTCCGGCGCTGGACGACCATCCGCCCGCGAGAACATTTCATCCAGGCATCGGTCGGTGATAGCGTTGAGGACAGCAATTTAGGTATTGAGGAGGCGAAGCATGGCTGATGACGATGATCTTCCGAGCTTTCGCCGCAATGCCGCAGGGACGATGGATGCCAATGAGCGCGCGATCGCCGGGCGTGCTCTCGAAGAGGCTGAGAAGCCGAATCAGCATGGCAACCCAGACATCCTGCTTGCCCAGCATTGCTCTCACGGTTCGCACGGCTCGCATGGCTCTCACGGCTCGCACGGCTCGCACGGCTCGCATGGGTCGCACGGCTCGCACGGCTCCCACGGAAGCTGGTGAGTTCCGAATCGCCCGAAGGCTCTGTGTCCAACGCTGACCGCGCGCGCGACGAGCAGAGCGTTGACGAGCGCATCGCCAACAAAGACGAGCGGGTTCACATCCTCACGGGCGCGGTCTGCAACAACAACTGCGTCTTCTGCATGGAGGAAGACCGCGACGGTCGCTACATCACCAATAGCCAGACCGACGACGCGCTGGTGCAGCACATCCTCGCGCAGAAGAAGGGCGCCGAAGAGGTCTGCTTCACCTCGGGCGAGCCGACGATGAACCCGCGCCTGCCGCATTGGGTGCGCTGGGCCAAAGAGGCCGGTGTGCGCCGTGTCAGCGTGATGACGAATGGCCGCTCGCTCTCCTACGAGAAATATGCGCGCACGCTGATGTCGGCGGGGATGAACCGCTTCTACGTGAGCATCCACGGCCACAACGAGAAGCTGCACGACGCGCTCACGCGCACGCCCGAGAGCTTCACGCAGACGGTCGCCGGGCTCGATGTGATCACCAAGTACAAGCGCTACGGCGTGGAGCTTCACACGAGCACCGTGATCACCAAGCGCAACCTCCCGCATATGGCGGAGATCTATCGCTTCCTGCGTGGCCACGGCGTCGACCAGGTGGTGTTCAACGTGATGCAGGCCAACGGCCGCGCCGACACCTTCTTCGAGCATATTTTTCCGCGCTACACGGAGATCGCCGAGGTCGCGCGTGTCTTTTTGGAAGAGGCTGGGCGCAAAGAGTCGCGTGTGATGGCCTTCCTTGTCGACATCCCGCTCTGCACCACGACGGCGCTCCCCGATTTCAATCGCGGCTATGTCGAGTCGTACGTGCACTACGAGCCGATCGCCAACGCTGAGAAGCTCGTGAGCAAAGAGGCGCTGCTCTCACGTCGCGATGGGAGCGAGCACCGCGAGCATGTGGCGGTGCGTCGATCCGACCTCGATGAATCCGCCAGGCAGAAGCGCGAGGCGTGCGCGACATGCCAGCACAACGCGAGCTGCGAGGGCGTCTGGGGCAACTACCTCAAGCGTTACGGCTGGGACGAGTTCGTTCCCGTCATCACTGGCGCATAGCCCGACCGATCACTCCCACTCGATCGTCGCCGGGGGCTTGCTGGAGATGTCGTAGACGACGCGGTTGATGCCGCGCACCTCGTTGATGATGCGCGTCGAGACTTTAGCGAGCAGGTCGTAGGGAAGGCGCGACCAGTCGGCGGTCATGCCGTCACGTGAGCTCACGGCGCGGATCGCGCAGACGTTCTCGTAGGTGCGTCCATCGCCCATCACGCCCACCGACTGCACCGGCAAGATGACGGCGAAGGCCTGCCAGACTTCCTCGTATTGGCGTGGATAAGTCGGGCCCGCAGTGCGCAGCTCTTCGAGGAAGATAGAGTCCGCTTCGCGCAAGAGATGAAGCTTTCGCTCGGTGATCTCGCCAAGGCATCGAATCGCCAGGCCTGGGCCCGGAAAAGGATGACGCCAGAGCACGTGGTGCGGCATGCCGAGCGAGGCGCCGACTTCGCGCACCTCGTCTTTGAAGAGCTCACGCAGCGGCTCGACCAGCTTGAGCTTCATATGCTCAGGCAAACCGCCGACGTTGTGGTGCGTCTTGATCGTCGCCGAGGGGCCCTTGAACGACACGCTCTCGATCACATCGGGGTAGAGCGTCCCCTGCACCAGGTGCGTCACCTCACCGACTTCACCGCTAGGGGAACCATTGATTCTGGTGGCCTCGGCGTCGAAGACCTCGACGAACACGCGGCCGATGATCTTTCGCTTCTGCTCCGGGTCGCTCACGCCCTTCAGCGCTTCGAGAAATTGCGCGCTCGCATCGACGTGCACGAGCTTGAGCTGGCCATGGGCACCCGAGGCGACCTGCGTCTCGAACATGCGCACGACCTCCTCGGCTTCGTTCTTACGGAGCAGGCCATTGTCGACGAAGATGCAGGTGAGCTGGGCGCCGATTGCGCGGGCCACGAGCACAGCAGCGACGGAGGAATCCACGCCTCCGGAGAGGCCGCAGATTGCGCGCCCCTCACCGACCTGTGAGCGGATCTTGGCGACCGTCTCTTCGACGAACGAGCCTGGTGTGAAATCGGCCGGGAGCTTGCTGACCTCGAACAGAAATCCGCGGAGGATCTCAGCGCCGCGCGGGGTGTGCACGACCTCGGGGTGAAACTGCACGCCGTAGATGCGTCGCGCTTCGTTGGCGCAGGCTGCAAAGGGCGCGTTGGGTGAGCTGGCGATGATCTCAAAGCCCTCGGGGAGCGAGACCACCTTGTCGCCGTGGCTGGCCCAGACATCGACTTTCTCGCCCGCGCTGAAGCTCGCGAGGATGGAGGCGGCTCTGTTTCCGGCAACCCCGTGCACTTCGATCTGCGCTGGCCCGTACTCACGCTCGCCTGCGGGCTCGACTTTGCCGCCGAGAAGATGCGCGGTGAGCTGCATTCCGTAACAGATGCCGAGGACGGGAACGCCGAGCTCGAAGACGGCTTGATCGACGCTGGGCGCGCCCTCTTCAAAGACGCTGGCGGGGCCTCCAGAGAGGATCACCGCGCTCGGCGCCATCGCTCGAATGCGCTCGATCGTTGTCGTGCACGGATGGATCTCGCAATAGACGTGCTGCTCACGCACGCGACGGGCGATGAGCTGGGTGTACTGCGAACCAAAATCAAGGATGAGGACGAGGGTGCGCGACATGGGCGCGCTTGTAGCTCGCGGCGTAGAAAAGATCCCTACCGCCAAAAGAAAAAGCCCGCCGAAGCGGGCTCGTTCCTTGGGGCTGTCGTGCCTTGTCTGAGGCTCAGCGGACGCAGGTGCTCGTCTCTCGATCGTAGGTGCAGCTCCACGGCGAACCGAACGGTGCGGTTGTGTCTATGTCGTTGGCCCCGTCCACCAATCGGTTGACGCGATAGACGTTGCAGTCGAGGCCGCATTCCGTGTTGTAGAAGACGACGTCTGCCACCTCCCACATCACGTTGTCGTCTCCCGAGCCGCCGAAGAGGCCGCCTGAACCGCCGTCGGCTGCGGTGAAGAGCATGATCGGGTCGTAGCCAAAGCTCGCGCGGAGGTTGCCGCCACAATAGATGCTCACGCCCACCTGCGACTCGATCGAGACCGCGTGGCGCGAGTAGTAGTTGACCATCACGCGGTAGGGCTGTCCGAGCACCGGGTTGTCGATGTTGATGTTCTCGGGGGCGCAGAAGTCGTTGGCCTGAGGGTTGGTCTGCGAGAGCGAGCAGCCTTCGCCGCGCGCGTTCATGTCGATGTCGAGACGTGGGTTGCGGCAGCTGCCTTCGGCCGTCCAGAGGGCTCCCTGGCCGCGCGGCGCGTTGCTGCAGTTCACCACGGGCGAGGTGGGCATTCCCCAGTTGATGTCGCCACCGGCGCTGCAGTTGCCGAAGTAGCAGTCGTCATCGCCGAACCAGTCGGTGTCGACACCGTTGGCCGTCCAGCGATGCAGGTGAAGGTCGACGTCGGAGCCGTTCTGGACGGTGTCCCACGTGGTCTCAACGCGGAGTGAGCCGGTGCCGCCGCGCACGTAGATAGCCCAGGCGCAGTCGGCCTCGGTGCCATCGGCGAGCGTCATGCGGAGCTGCACGCGGTACGCGCCGGACTGCGTGAAGTAGATGGGCGAGGTGGCCGAGTTCGGTGCATCCGGTGCCGGGCAGAGATCGGCAGGCACCGAGTCGGGGCAGGAGACGGTCCACTGGTAGCCCGTCGCTGCAGTGCCGGTGAGGCCAACGCGCGCGGAGTCGAGCGTGTGCGTGGCGAGCGGCGGTGCGGTCTCGAAGCCGGGGCACATCACGCGCGACATGCAGCCTGTCAGGCCATCGTCTGCGCTGCCGTTGCAGTCGTTGTCCACGCCGTCGCAGGTCTCGGGCGCGGGACCGATGCCATTGAGGCAGGCGCTCCATGTGCGGAACTCATCGCAGTATTGGATGCCGTCGGCGCAGGCGCCGATGTTGCGGCGATCGGGCGAGCCCACAAAGCACTCATGCGTCGAGCCCGGGCTGCACTCGCAGATATCGTCGACGCGTCCGTCGCAGTTGTCGTCGATGCCGTTGCCCTCATTGGAAGGGCCACAGAGTTCGGCCGGCCCGCAGCCACCGGAGCATGGGTTCACGCCGCCTTCAGGGACGAACCGGAAGGCATCGTTGGGCGGCGGAAGAAGCGTGTCACCCGAAGGCCCCGCGTCTCTATCGCTCGGGATTCCGGTTTCGCCAAGGTTGCGGCGTGCTGGACAGCCAGCGGTGGTGATCGCAACGGCGCTGAGGGCGCCGAGGGCGAGCAAGGTCGTGAGCGAGCGGATCGTGGTCATGACATCAGCCTTGGTGAAAAGAATAAGTGCCGAGGCTCGCACGAAGAGAGGGCGAACCCCAACCAAGCAACAGCGTGATCAGGTGAGTCACCGCACGCACCGCAGCAAGTCGAGTTGATGGCGGTCGCGAAAATGTCGACGTGGGCGATGCGCTTGATGTGCTCGCCACCTCATCTCTCGACCTTCCCGATGTGGAATCAGCTGAAGGATTGGGAGTC
>Ga0105045_10006221_pt1 | contig 10553 bp, 10 predicted proteins | sample MAT02_FD_78089 | JGI IMG/M metagenome (GOLD analysis project Ga0105045, IMG submission 78089) | Freshwater microbial communities from Lake Fryxell liftoff mats and glacier meltwater in Antarctica - MAT-02 (megahit assembly) | ecosystem: Environmental > Aquatic > Freshwater > Ice > Liftoff... | reverse complement strand
TGGAATAATACTCCACGCTTTCCGTGAGAGCTGGGAATAAGAAACCCCGCAGTCCAAAGCCTGCGGCGCAGTCTATCGTAAATCTCCCAGCCAAGTTCTCTTGAGAGCCTCGGCTTTGCCGAGGGCATCCTCGCCGAGGATGGTGGCGTGACCCATTTTCCGCATACCGATGGCGCGGCGTTTGCCGTAGAGGTGGAGGGTGGCGGCTTCGGTTTCCAGAAGCGGGATCCAGTCGGGCGGAGTGGTTTCGCCGGGCCAGAAATCGCCGAGGAGATTGAGTATGACGCAGGGGGAAACAAGTTTGGTGGAGCCGAGCGGTAGTCCGAGAACGACGCGGAGTTGTTGCTCAAACTGAGAGGTGGCGCAAGCGTTGATGGAATGGTGGCCGGAGTTGTGCGGGCGTGGGGCCATCTCGTTGACGACGAGGGAGCCATCGTGATTCAAGAAAAACTCGACCCCGAGGATGCCGCAGTAGTTGAGGGCTTTGGCTACCTGGGTCGCGATTTCTCGTGCGCTTTCGCTGATCTCTTTGGAAATTCTCGCCGGAACGATGGAGACATCGAGGATGTGTTGGCGGTGGCGGTTCTCGGCAGGATCGTAGGTGCGCACCTCGCCGGTTGCGGAGCGGACGACCATTACGGATATCTCTTTTTCGAACGGCACCCATGCTTCCAGAACTGCGCGCTCTTTGCCGAAATTTTCCCAGACCTTCGACGGATTTTCGGAGCCCTCGATCTTGAGCTGGCCCTTTCCATCGTAACCGAAGGCGGCGGTTTTCAGGACGCCGGGGCCATTGAGTTCAGACATGGCTTTGGCGAGATCATCGAGGGTCTCGATCACCCAGAACCGAGTGCACGGGATTCCATTTTCGCGGAGGAAGTTTTTTTCCTTCTCGCGATTTTGGCATATGCCGACCGCGCTAGGAGAGGGGAAGAGGCTGATGCATTTCTCCACACCATGCAGAGTTGCGAGCGGGATGTTTTCGAACTCGACGGTGGCGACGGTGGCTTTTGCGCAGAAATCTTTAAGCGCGGTCGGATCATCAAAGCCTTTGTCGATCACGTCGTCGGCGACTTCGACGGCGGGAGCCTCAAGCCCGCCAGTCCAGACGATGGTGCGCACGCCCAAGTGGCGTGCGGCGAGCGCAAGCATGCGCCCAAGCTGGCCGCCACCGATCACGCCGACGACCTGTTGTTTGTCTAGGGGGAAGAATACGGATGCTGACATGACTTATTTTAACCGCGAATACACGCGAATGTCCGCGAATGAGAATTGGGTTGCGCTGGTTTTGACCACGGAGAGCGCAGAGGACACAGAGGCTTTGATTTGAAAATTGGAGATGCAGTTGAGACTCTGTGATCTCGGTGTCTCTGTGGTCGATTCGATTTTCATCTGAATGGATTCGCGTAATTTGCGTGCATTCGCGGTTCGATCAATCGAGTTCCGGGAGAACCGCTTCCTCGACTTTTTCGGTTTGCTTTTTCCGGAAATCAGAGAGCTTTTTTGCGAGGGCTTCATCGTTGATGGCGAGCATGGCGATGGCGAAGAGACCGGCGTTGGTGGAGCCTGCTTTCCCGATCGCGAAGGTGGCGGTTGGGATGCCGGCGGGCATCTGGACAATGGAGAGGAGAGAGTCCATGCCGTTAAGGACTTTCGATTCCACCGGAACGCCAAGGACGGGGAGTTCGGTCAGTGCGGACACCATCCCTGGTAGGTGAGCAGCGCCGCCCGCTCCGGCGATGATGCATTTTAGGCCGTTTGCCTTCGCACCTTTCGCATACTCGACAAGCCGCTCCGGAGTGCGGTGGGCGCTCACTACTTCCGTCTGATAAGGCACGCCGAAGTCTTTCAGCACGCGTGCTGCGTGTTCCATCGTCGGCCAATCCGACGTGCTTCCCATAATGATACCTACGCTCATGAGCGGCCAGCCTGTCCCGGGAGCACCCGCACGTCAATATCAGGCGTGTGGGGATTTTTTCATGCGGGGATTAGTTCCTGCGCCCGAGCAGCATGGATGCGTAGTAAATCAGCATCGCGATCGAACCAAGCGCTGCGACGACGTAGGTCATCGCCGCCCAGAAGAGGGCGTTCTTGGCCTTCTCGTTCTCCATTGATGAGGAGGCTCCAGAATTATTCAGCCATACGAGGGCGCGCTTGCTGGCATCGAACTCCACTGGAAGAGTGATGACGGAAAAGAGCGTAGTGATGGCAAACAGGGCGACCCACACATAGAGGAACATGGGTGTTTGGAATAGGGCGGCAGCGAAAATCCCTATCATCATCATGGTATTGAGCGTGGTGCCGGCGAACTGGACGGCGGGCACCATTTTCGAGCGCATGGTGAGCCAAGCGTAGGATTTCTGGTGCTGGACGGCATGGCCGCATTCGTGAGCGGCCACGGCAGCCGCGGCGATGTTGTTCATGTTGTAAACCGCCTCGCTGAGGTTGACCGTTTTTTTGACTGGATCGTAGTGGTCAGTGAGTTGGCCGGGCGTGCTGATGACACGCACATCGGTGATCCCGTTTTCCCGGAGCATGGTCTCGGCGATCTGCGCGCCAGTAAAGCGGATGGGAATCTGCGAATACTCACGGAATCTCTTTTTCATGGTGTGACCGACCAGCCAACTCGCTAGCGCGGTCACTACGATGAGGACGATCAAGGTCGGTGAGATACCGAGTAATCCAAGAGGCATGATGATGGAATCCGTTGTCATTTTCTTAAAGTAGGGCGTGTTTGCAACCCTGCAACCTGAAGCGGAGCAATTACGACATTTTTTTCATAATTCTCGCGGTCGGGTGAAAAAAATGGCGGGCCGCCGGAGCGACCCGCCAAAACGCATGAGTAGAATCCCAATCCGGGTTACCGATCCCGGAGGCATCCAACAACCTCGTCAGTATCCATGCATCGGGGTTGCGCGGGAGGCTGCTATCGTGACAATTCGGTCACTCCGGGGTTCTGATTTCATTTTTGATCAGACGGAAGCGCTCGTGGTATTGCCCGGCATTGTGTTTTTTACAGCAGGCCCAGCAAGCCACTGCGCGGCGCATCGGGCGGACGCGCGCGATCACCGCGAGGCAGGAAGGGCACGCGTAGGAATGTTTCCGTTTCATCTTCCGGCCTTTGAGGGGAAGCGAATGGTATGTTGCTTCACCGGGGATTCCCAGCTCGGTGCAAGCGGCTTTCCATTCGATCCCGTGTGGATCGATCTGTTTCCGGCCGCAGCGCTCGTAGGCGAGCAGGTGGGCGAACTCGTGTTTCAGAGTGCGCCATGCCTCTTCTTCGGCAAAATCTTTCAGCTTCGGGTTTAGCTCAATGGTACGGGCTGGCCACCAAGCGCGGCCTGCGGTCGTGCGCATGCGGGGGTTCCATGAAACACGGACTTTTCTGGCAAGTTCCGGGAGCCCGAAGGCATGCGCAGTGTCCTTGCACCAGCTCGTCATACCAGGATCGTGGTGGTCTGGTGCGGGAGTTCGGGCCGGCTTGGCCTGGGGAGCCGATGCCCTCCGCAACCACGCGGGGAAACGGAATTCCAACTGGGCGGCTCGTTTCTGCATCCTCAGGAAACAAAATACCTTTCTTGCGGAAATGGCAAGCGCGCCTTTCCTCCCTTTTCCGCGCCCATCTTGTTCCTTTACTTCACCATTGAAAATTTTGTTCACTCTGCGGCGATGTCGCCCCTCCGCTTCCCGGCTTTCCTTTTTATTCTACCATTTTTTCACGCTTCCCTATTCGCACAGGGAAACGAGCCCGGTAGCGTCCTCCTTCCGGATAGAGCGGTTCCTCCGCCGGTGGACATGATTCAGCCCGTCCCCGCACCGGAAATCCCCACCGGTGAGGTCGCAATGGAGCAGACTCTTCCGGAGAATCTGAAAATCGATAACCAAGGCGGCACCATTGAGGGAAACCTGGAAGACGGAATACGGCTTGGTGGGCCTGTCAAGGTCACGGGAGACAACGGGCTAGAGATTTTTTCCGACCGCGCGAATGTCGATCTAAAAGCAAAGTCAGTAACCTTTGAAGGTAACGTCTCGGTTTACCAAGGCAACATTCTCCAGCGAGGGCAGACGGCTGTTTATTTCTATGAAACAAGGACGCTCGATGCCTCTGGAATGCGAGTTTCCCTAGATCCCATCTTGCTGGAGTCCGGGAAATTTACTGCCAGCATGGTGGATGGGGAACAGGTTTTCATTGGCGAGAACGCGGGTATCACCACCGAGGACGTGGAGAACCCCATTTTCTGGGTGCGCTCCGACAAGACCACGGTGTATCCCGGCGACCGGGTCACTTTTCGTAACCTAAAACTCTATATGGGCGAGACCCCGATCTTCTGGCTTCCTTATCTGAGCCAGCCACTTGATTCCGCCCTCGGATACCACTTCGTGCCCGGTGCCCGCTCAAACTGGGGGCCTTATCTCCTTAATAGATACGGCATCATGCTTGGCGGGACGCCCAACGAGCTTACCGGTGAAAACGAAGATGCCTGGCTGCTCTCCCAATGGCACTTCGACATCCGCGCGGAACGCGGCGTGGCGGTGGGCCTGGATCTGATCGATACCCGTGAGGAGAATAAAAATGAGATCTCCGGTCTTAGTCTTTATTCCCTGCACGATCTCGACCCCCTCACTACCCGCAACGGCATTCCGAGATCTTCCGTAGATCCGAACCGCTTCGAGGCGCAGCTAAAGAATCGCATCGAATTCGACGTCGAGCCGGATGCCGATTGGAGGCTGGATACCAACTTGACCCTGCTTTCCGACCAATACTATCTGGAGGATTTTGATCCCCAAATTTTCAGTACGGATCCAGATCCAGACAATACCATCGGATTGTATCGGCGGGATGAAAAATCCCTACTTTCTCTGTTCGGCCGATTCCGTGTGAACGATTTTTACCGGACAGACACACAACTGCCACAGATCGCGCTTGATCAAGTGCGAGGCCCCCTGTTCGGATCTCTGCTTCAGCATGAGGGTCAGACTTCCTTTTCCGTGCGTGGAATGCAGGCTGCCGATACCACCCGTCGGGACATTTTGGACCCGGTGCTGGCCCTTCCACCGGGCGATCCCAGAGTTCCGGGGCTTCTTGCTCAGTTGAACGGATACGAGAGGGGACTGGTGAGTCAGATCCGGGCGCTTCCTCCTGGTAGCCCGCAGATCGCCTCCCTTCGATCACAGCTTTTCGATACAGGCTTCAATCGCTTTGACACGAACCATTCCTTTTCCCTGCCAATCACCTATGGTGATTGGTTTACGCTCACTCCTCAAGCCGGGGCTGCATATACGAACTATTCGGCAGTCCAGGGGCCGGCTGATTCCGACTCACGCCTCATGGTATATGGCGGTGCGGAAGCCGCGGTGAAATTTTCAAAAGACTACGCCAATCAACGTAGTACGCTCTGGGGCTTGGACGGCTTACTCCATGTCATGCAGCCGTATGCGAACTGGTCGGTGCTTTCAGTGGATGAGCTTGCTCCGGACTATCCGAAAATCGACCGCCTCACGTTTACCACCCGCCCGCGCCCTCTCGATCCCTCCCGCTTTACCGCGATCGACGAGTTCAATAGCTGGAACATTCTCCGTTTCGGCGTCCGCAACCAACTCCTGACCCGTCGCGACGGGCAGTCCCACACATGGCTTTTCATGGACAGCTACATAGATCGCTACATGGGCGATCCTGAGGGAGGTCGGAATTGGTCGAATCTTTACAACGATTTTAGCTGGCAGCCACTCCCATGGCTGGGCATAGATATGGAAACGCAGATTCCAATTTTTGACGCCGGCTCTGGATTCTCGGAGTTCAGCACACGGGCACGATTTATGCCTTATGAGAATATGGAAATTTCCTTCGGATACCGCTACTTAGACAACCACCCAGTCCTGCTGGGTTCCGACCGTCTCGACCTCGGGACCTACATCCGCTTGAGTGAGAACTGGGGAATCGGATCTCGCCACATTTTCGAACTGGACGATGGTGTCCTTGAAATCCAGCAGTACACCCTCCATAGGGACTATGGAAACTGGATCGCCGGAGTCGGTGTCACCCACCGGGACAACCGGTTCAAGGACGAATTTGGTATCGTATTCAGCCTCACGCTGAAAAATTTTCCATCCGCCTCCTTGCCATTCGCGATTGAAACGGAATAGTCCGGCTGTCATGCCGATCACCGCTCCAGAACTTCTCGATGCACTAAATTTCCGCTACGCCACCAAGGCATTCGATCCATCGAAAAAAATACCTCCGGAAATGTGGCAAGCGATTGAGCAATCTCTCGCACTCACCCCTTCGTCCTTCGGGCTCCAGCCATGGAAGTTCTTGGTCATCGACTCCCAGGAAATCCGGGAGAAACTCAAAGGCGCATCCTGGGGTCAGAGCCAAGTCACAGACGCTTCCCACCTCGTAGTCCTCACCACCCGCACTGATTTGGAACAAGGGGACATCGACTCATGGATCGCCCGCCTTGCCGATGTCCAGGCCACGCCTCTTGAGAGTCTTGCCGGTCTCTCCGGGGTGATCTCCTCGTTCTCCGGTAGCATGAGTGTCCCGGAAAAGCAGGCTTGGAACACGCGCCAGGTTTATATAGCCCTCGGCCAGCTTATGACCGCAGCCGCCGTGATGGGCATCGATACCTGTCCGCTGGAAGGCATTTCTCCTGCGGGATATGATGAAGTCCTCGGACTCACGGGAAGCGGCTACGCCACCGCCGTTGGCTGCGCTCTCGGCTACCGTTCTGCGGATGACAAATACTCCTCCGCAAAGAAAGCACGCTTCCCACTGGAGCAGGTCGTCTCCCACATTTGATGGAAAGCCGTCCTTCTAGGCGGATTTTCATCGGATGCGCAAAAGCCGTCACTTCCGGAAGACCGCCACCCACCTATCCACACTCTTTCCCTCCGCATCGGGTAGATCGCGTGAGAAGGCGTGGCGCACGTTCGCCAGGATCTCCACCCCCCGTGTTCTCATGCTTGCCAAGAAAAGTTCGTGTTCCAGATCGAAATACGATGTGCATAGTAGGTAACCGCCGTTTTTCAGTGCTGCCAACGCCTCGTCGAGAATGCCCTCCCACACCATAGCTTCGTGCCAGTAGTTTTGGTGGCGGATGAATACTAGATCGAACTCTGGCAGCCCCTCCATCGTTCCGATCGCCGCCGCGTTGCCCTCTTTGAAATCGATCTCTCCGCCCGGCAGTTCCCAGCGTTTCCTTGCCTCTGCGATCGCATCCGCGCGGAGATCAATCCCGAGGTAAAATCCTATTTCCGATGGAGCCAGAGAACCCGCAAGAACGCCCGTCTCATCCGCCCTCCCGCAGGCGAGATTCAGAACCGCCAGCTTTCCCGAGAACCTCAAATCAGCGAGAGAGAGGACCTCGCGCAGCAGAATCCCCAAGCGGCGGATATCGCCCTCAATGCCGTCGTAGGAAAAAGGAAGCTTCTGGATCATGCGGGGCAAAGGTTCACTTCCTTCCATTGCGGATGCCATAAAATTCTGAGCCCTCAACCGAGCATTGCCACCAGCGTATTCCACGCTAAAGATTCCCACGAAATGATGAATTGGATACCTGCTGCGGGGATATGGATGGGAGTCGCTTTTTCTGCGTTCGGCCAGACGAAACCCGATGGTGCGCCCGCCCCTGCCCCAGTCCAGAACCTCGATATCCCAGACGATGGCGTCCGCGTATCCATTCTGGGCTATCACGATTTTTCTGAAACCGAGCGCGAGACGGCAATGCGCATCCGCACGTCGAAGTTCCGCAAGCAGATGGAAGTCATTAAAAAAATGGACATTCCAGTGATATCCATGGCGGATTTCATCGCGTGGAAGGACGAGGGGAAAACCATCCCGGACAAGGCCATCGTCATCACCTTGGACGATGGTTGGAAATCTGTTTACACGGATGCTTACCCGGTGCTCAAAGAGTTCGGATTCCCTTTCACCATCTATCTTTACAAGGACTACGTCGATGGTGGCGGTAAAGCGCTTACCACCGCGATGATCAAGGAAATGATGGCCAATGGCGCAACCATCGGCAGCCACTCGACCACCCATCCATTCCCACAAACAGTGAAGAAATATCGGAAAAAGGGAGAAGCAGCATACGATAAATTTCTGAATAAGGAAATGATGGAATCAAAACGTTTCTTGGACGAGAAATTCAATACCTCAGTCGATACCTTCGCCTATCCCGGGGGTTATTTTACTGAGGAAATGCTCATCAAGGCGGAGCAGGTAGGCTACACTCACCTCTTCACCGTCCAGCCGGGAAAAGTGAAACGCTCTCTCCCGAATAACATCCTTCCGCGCTACGTGATCCTCGGGAATCACGACCGCATCTTCGAGTTTGCCATGAGCTTCCGCGATTCTCAGACATCCATGCCCTCAGGGACAGTCGCCGGGCTGATGAAAGAGCTGGCCCATCCAGTCCAGCCGCAGCCCGGTGCGATCATTAACACCCGCCTTCCGGAAATCTCCGTGGATCTCTCCGCCGTCGAAAACCTCGACCCCGCGACTTTGAAAATGCAGATCGCGGGCTTCGGTGAAGTCCCCGCCAATTATGCGAGTGAAGCAAAAACCTTCGTCTGGCGCGTTAACCGCCGCCTCCGCCAACCCGTCTGCCAAGTCCAAGTCACCTGGAAAGACACCGCCGGTAAAGAAACTGAAACCCCGCTCAAATGGAGCTTCCAGATCGACAGGGAAGCCACGTATCTGCCGGATGAGTAAACACGTGGCGGCGGATAAAATCCGTCGACACAATTCTCTTCCTTGAAGTTTAAAGTTTAAAATTTAAAGTTTCCCCATGTTCTCCTCTCTCAGCGACAACCTCGACAAGACCTTCCGCAACCTCCGGGGTGTTGGGAAAATTTCCGACAAGAACATCACCGATGCCCTGCGGGAGATCCGTATCGCATTGCTTGAGGCGGATGTGGAATTCGGCGTGGCGAAGGAGTTGATTGCACGAGTTAAGGAAGCCTCGATGGGCGAGGACGTCCTTAAATCGATCAAACCCGGCGAGCAGATCGTTAAAATTTTCCAAGATGAGCTAACCCGCGTCCTCGGCGGCGACAACGTCCCTCTCGACCTCAATCCGCCCGCCCGAATTCTTATGGTCGGCCTCAATGGTGCGGGTAAAACCACCACCTCCGCGAAGCTCGCCCGTAGGCTTAAAAAAGAAGGACGCCGCCCGTTGCTCGTCGCCTGCGATCTTTACCGCCCCGCCGCCATCGAGCAGCTCCAGACACTTGGCGGTCAAGTCGATGTGCCGGTATTTGCCCCGGCGCCCGGTGAAAAAGATCTCATCAAGGTTGCGCGCGAAGCCATAGCCCATGGCGAGAGCATAGGCGCGACTGTCCTGATTTTCGATACCGCAGGCCGCCAAGAAATTGACGAGAAGCTCATCGAGGAACTCAAAGAACTGAACGCATTTCTCAAGCCAAAGGAGACCCTACTCGTTGCTGATGCGGCGACCGGACAGATGGCGGTTTCCGTCGCGACCCACTTTGATGAAGCCGTCGGCATCACCGGGATTGTGCTGACTAAGCTCGATGGCGATGCCCGCGGCGGTGCTGCGCTCTCCATGCGCGAGGTAACCGGAAAGCCGATCAAATACGCGGGCGAGGGCGAAAAGCTTGACCAACTTATCGAATTCCATCCGAGCCGCATGGCGGATCGTATCCTCGGAATGGGCGATATTGTCACCATGGTGGAAAACGTCGCCGACAAGGTGAACGAAGAGGATGCCATGCGCTCGATGAAGCGGATGCAGCAAGGGAAATTCGATTTCAATGACTTCCTCGATCAGATGAAAATGATCCAGAATCTAGGCCCGCTCGAAGGACTGCTCGGCCTCATGCCCGGTTTTAACAAAATCAAAAAGCAGCTCCCGGCTGGTGCGCTCGACAACAGCAAGCTGAAGAAGACCGAGGCAATCGTCCTTTCCATGACTCCCTACGAGCGATCTCGCCCTGAAATCATCAAAGCCTCCCGCCGACAGCGCATCGCCGCCGGTTCTGGCACCTCGATGATGCAAGTGAACCAGCTCATCAAACAATTCGGCGAGATGCGTAAGATGATGAAATCCCCCGGCAAGATGAAAAACATGATGAAAGCGATGGGCGGCCCCGGCGCCATGGGGGATATGATGAAAGGAATGGGTGGGAATCCTTTTGGCGGCGGGAAGGGTGGGAAGTTTCCATTTTAGGTATGCAAAAAATGGTAGGGTCAATCCGGCTCGGTTGACCCAAATCAAAAACGTAAAGGCCGGACTTGCAACGAGGTAGTGAGTTCACGGCGACGGCGATTCTCACAGGAAACGCATTGCGTTGGCGAGGTAGGCAGATCTTCCGGGATCTCACTTCCGCATAGGTGGTTGAACTGTTAGATTTCTGAAGTGGGTCGACCGAGCCGGATCGCCCCTACCGGGTGAATGCATTGCTGGAATCGGAACGAACTTCCTAAGTCCCGCAAAAGGTGTTCGCCACCCGCTCGTGGGGGAGGGGAGCAGCTTCTAGATCGGTGTATTCCGGATTCTCTTCGAACGGTTTTGCAAGCGCATCGACGA
>Ga0105045_10006220_pt1 | contig 10554 bp, 10 predicted proteins | sample MAT02_FD_78089 | JGI IMG/M metagenome (GOLD analysis project Ga0105045, IMG submission 78089) | Freshwater microbial communities from Lake Fryxell liftoff mats and glacier meltwater in Antarctica - MAT-02 (megahit assembly) | ecosystem: Environmental > Aquatic > Freshwater > Ice > Liftoff... | reverse complement strand
CGAAGCCGGCGTTGTTGAACGCCGACACCCCGTGGAAGACCCCCAGCCACAGCGCGCGGCCGACGGGCTCGTCGTAGTGCAGCAGGAAGCGGGCCGCCAGGGCGAGCGAGACGACGACCTCGATGATCGCGGTGGTCAGGATGAGTCGCGGCAGGATCGTGCGGATCTCGCCCAGGTCGAAGCCGCGGGTCTCCTGACGGGCCGCGAGCATGCTGCTGAGCCCGAACCGACGCAGGACGGCCAGCCCGACCAGGGAGCCCAGGGTGGCGATGCCCAGGCCGCCGACCTGGAACAGCACGAGCATGACCACGTGGCCGAAGGTGGACCAGTACGTCGGGGTGTCCACCACGACCAGTCCGGTGACCGCCGTCGCGCTGGTCGCGGTGAAGACCGCGACCACCGTCGGGGGGATGCCCTCGGGGCCCGTGCCGCCCTCGCTCACGGCGCGCACCGCGAGGGGGGTGTGCAGCAGTGCGGCCCCGAGGAGGATCACGACGAACAGCCCGAGCGGGATGATGCGCACCGGGGACAGGAACGCCTCGAGCCCGGCGCGGCGGGCGATCGCCGAGGGGGTCTTGTCCCCACCCGGCAGGACCCTGAGCAGGCTGAACCGGTCGCGCTTGCGTCGGCGGAACGGCTGGGGGGCCGGGGCCTCCCCGCTGCGCCGGGCCGGCCGGTCGACCGCCGGCGGCGTGCCCGGACCGGGCGACCCGGGATCGTCGGGGTCGGTCACGGCCGGGCCGCGAAGGCCTCGATCTGGTCGACGTGGCCCGACACGATGAGCACGTCGTCCGGGTGCACCTTGGTCGTGGGGATGGCGTAGGTGAAGTCGTTGCCGGGGCGCTTCACCCCGACGACGGTGATGCCGTACTTGGAGCGGACGCCGGCCTGGTCGAGGGTGAAGTTGTGGGTCTCCTTGGGCGGGGCCATCTTGACGATGGCGAACCCGTCGTCGAACTCGATGTAGTCCAGCAGCTTCCCCGTGACCAGGTGAGCCGTGCGCTCACCCATGGTCGCCTCGGGGTAGACGACGGTCACACGGCTGCCGGTGCGACGGACCACGAGGTCCTTGCGCTGGCGCGCCTCGCGGCTGCGCCGGGCCACGGCCGCCATGTCCTCGTCGCCGGTGATGTGCTCGGCCTCGGCCTCGGTGGCCAGCCGCTCGAGGATCTTGCCGTGGGAGTGCGAGATCGCCTTGGCCCAGATCTGGCCGACCTTGAGGTCGACCAGGTTGAGCGTGGACAGGACGCTGGCCTCGATGGACGTGCCGATGCCGACCACGGCGATCGGGAACTGCCCGGCGCCGATCTGCTTGAGCGCGTGCAGGTTGGTCGAGTCGGCCTCGACGACGTGCGTCAGCCGGCCGGACCACTCCTGCACCAGCTCGGGGTTGCGCTCGACGGCGAGCACCTCGTGCCCCAGCCGGTGCAGGGCCTCGGCGGCCGCCGCCCCGAACCGACCGAGACCGATGACGAGGACGGCGTCGGAGTGAAGCTTCCCGTTTCCCACGAGGGGTCACGGTACGCCCGGTGTCGCCATGACGAGGGCGTCAGAGCCCGACCGGCCCGCCGCGCGCGTCGAGCAGGTCCTGCAGCACGGTCAGCTCGAACGTCTGCGCGTTCACCATCGACTCCGCCAGCCGCCTCACCTGCGGCTCGTCGGCCTGGTCTCGGGCGACCCGGGCCATCTCCACCCCGCCGAGGTGGTGCGGGAGCATCAGCTGCAGGTAGATCCGTTCGGCCTCGACGAGATCGGCGTCACGCAGGGCCAGCACCTGCTCGTCGGTGGCCAGACCCATCGCGATCATGGGGTTGCCGGTGGCCTGCTCCTGGTCGGAACCGGCGTCGGTGGGGCTCATGTCCATCCCCGACATGTCCTCGGAGAACGGGCCGGACATCCAGCCCATGATCGGCTGGGTCGAGGTCTGCGGCAGCCCCCACAGCTGGAGCCAACCGGCCATCTGGCCCTGCTGGTTCTGCTGGGTCAGCATGATGTCCAGGGCGATCTGACGCAGCTCGGGGTCCTCGCTGCGGTCACGGACCATCACCGACATCTCCACGGCCTGCCCGTGGTGGACCTGCATGTCGCGGGCGAAGCCCGCGGCCACGGAGTCCTCGGCCGGGGTGGCCGCGTTCGCCGGTGCGGTCAGCGCGGTCCCGAGCAGGAGACCGGCGACGACCAGCAGTGCACCCGCGACGACCGCCAGGGCGGTCAGGAACGGGCGGGCCAGCAGAACGGACGTCGGGCGCTCGCTCATCGGGGACCGGTCGCTCAGGCGGTCGTGTCGATGCCGCCGGAGCAGGCGGCGCCGGGCTCCTGCGTCTGCTCGCCCTGCAGGTACTTGACCAGGAACACCCGCAGACGCTCGTCGCTCGCGGAGTCCAGCTCCAGCTGCAGGCCCCAGGCGCTGGCGACGACGGGGGAGGGCAGGTCCGCCATCGGCGAGACGAGGAGATAGCTGTTCTCGGCGGCGAGGCCCTCGAGCTCGGCGACCTCGTCGGCGGGCAGCCCGGCGTCGTAGGTGATCCACACGGCACCGTGCTCTAGGGAGTGCACACCGGCCTCGGTGGTGATGGGGGCGTCGTAGAAGCCGCAGTTCTGCCACTGGGGCAGGTGGTCGCCGCCCACCGGGGGCATCACCTCGTACTCCACCGGGGTGGTGACGTGGGTGGCGGTCTGCTCGCCGAGGTCCTCGACGCCATCGATGTCGGCGTCGGCTGCGCGCTCGACCTCGCTGCGCTGGCCCTCGCTCTGCACGATGACGCCGACGACTACGCCGATGAGGACCACGGCCAGTGTCGCGGCGATCCCGATGACGAGGAACGAGCGTCGTCGCTCCTCGCCCTTCTGGGCGGCCTGCATCTTGGCCAGGCGGGCCTGACGGTCGTCGGGGGGTCTGGCGGCCACGGTCGGGCTCCTCGGTCAGGTTCGGCGGGTGCGTCTAGGGGTGGGTCTGGCGCTGGTCTCACGGTGCGTCCGGCGGTGCGGGACCGTCGGGCGTCGGTCCGGACGTGCTCCCGTCACCCGTCGTCACAACCCATGGTGCCCTGTCGGGGTTCCCGTCGCGGCATCCGGTCGTCCCTCGTGGCGGCCGTGCCGGACTAGCGTGAGGTCATGAGGAGTCGGACCCGCGTCGTCTGGGACGAGGACTTCGTGCGCTACGACTTCGGGCCCGGGCACCCGTTATCCCCGGTTCGCATCGCCCTGACGGCCCGGCTGTGCCGCGACCTGGGGCTGTTCGACGGCGTGGAGGTCGTCTCCGCGGACGTCGCCCCGGACGACCTGCTCCGCACCGTGCACACCCTGGAGATGGTGCAGGCCGTGCGTCGGGCGTCGGTGGACACCCGCGCCGACGTGGGTCACGGCGTGGGCAACATGGACACCCCGTCGTTCCTGGGCATGCACGACTCGGCGGCCCGTGTGTTCTCCGGCTCGGTCGACCTGGCCCGGGCGATCGTGGCGGACGAGATCGACCACGGCGTCAACTTCGCCGGTGGCCTGCACCACGCCGCCGCCGACAGCGCCTCCGGCTTCTGCGTCTACAACGACTGCGCCGGGGCGATCCGGGCGATGCTGGACGCGGGGGTGGAGCGGGTCGTCTACGTCGACACCGACGTCCACCACGGCGACGGCACCGAGTCGATCTTCTGGGACGAGCCGCGGGTGACGACGGTCTCGGTCCACGAGTCGGGCCACACGCTCTTCCCCGGCACCGGCTACTCCACCGACATCGGCGGCCCGGGCGCCGAGGGCAGCGCCGTCAACGTCGCGCTACCCGCGGGGACGGGGGACGCGGGCTGGCTGCGGGCCATCCATGCCGTGGTCAGGCCCGTGGTGCGGGAGGTCCGCCCGCAGGTGCTCGTCACCCAGCACGGCTGCGACACGCACGTGCTCGACCCGCTCGCGAACCTGCGGGTGTCAATGGACGGGCAGCGGGCAGCGGCGCTGATGATGCACGATCTCGCGCACGAGGTGTCCGGTGGGCGCTGGCTGGCCCTCGGCGGCGGCGGGTACGAGCTGGTCGACGTGGTGCCACGCGCCTGGGCCCACCTGGTGGGGGTGGCCGCGCACCGCCCGGTCGAGCCGACCACCGCGGTCCCTCGGTCCTGGCTCGACTACGTCAGCGCGGCGCTCGGTCAGGTGGGGCCGCGACGGATGACCGACGGGGCCAGCGCCTCCTTCGCCACGTGGGAGTCCGGCTACGACCCGGCGGACCCCGTCGACCAGGCCGTGATGGCCACCCGCAAGGCCGTCTTCCCGCTGCTCGGTATGGACCCCTGGTTCGACTGAGCCGGTCCGGGTCGCGCGGGCGGTATCCTCGGGCCCGGACCAGGGGTGCGCGCAGGCGCGCCCGACCCTCAGCACGATCTGCGGAAGTAGGACCCACGTGGGCTCTGTCATCAAGAAGCGTCGCAAGCGGATGGCCAAGAAGAAGCACCGCAAGCTGCTTCGTCGTACCCGTCACCAGCGCCGCAACAAGAAGTAGCAGGGACCTGCGGGACCGGGGGAGCTGTGAGCCGGCGCGTCGTGCTCGTCACCGGGGTGTCTCGATACCTCGGCGGCAAGGTCGCGGCTGCGCTGGCGGCTCATCCGTCGGCCCCGGAGGTCATCGGGTTGGACGTCGTCCCGCCCCACGCCTGGATGGGTGGGGTGCGGTTCGTCCGGGCCGACATCCGTAGCCCCTCGATCGCTCGGCTGCTGGAGCAGGAACGGGTGGACACCGTCGTCCACATGAACGTCATCGCCACGCCCCGCTCCGCCGGCGGTCGCGTGCCGATGAAGGAGATCAACGTCATCGGCACCATGCAGCTGCTCGCCGCGCTGCAGAAGGTGCCCGGCGTCACCCGGCTGGTGGTCAAGTCCACCGCCGGCGTCTACGGCGCCGGCCCGGGTGACCCGGCGATGTTCACCGAGGACTCCTCGGCGACGTCGCCGCCGCGCACCGGGTGGGCCAAGGACTGCCTCGAGGTCGAGGGGTACGTGCGGGGCTTCACCCGCCGTCGTCCCGACGTCTCGGTCGCTCTCCTACGCTTCGCGAGCATCGTGGGCCCGGGGCTGGAGACGCCGCTGTCGCGCGCCTTCGCCCTGCCCCTGGTGCCCGGACTGCTGGGTCACGACGGCCGGCTGCAGTTCGTCCACGAGATCGACGCCGTCGACGCCATGGTGACGGCGAGCCTCGGTGACGTCACGGGACCCGTGAACGTCGCGGGCGACGGCGTCCTCACCACCAGCCAGGCGGCGGCGATGGCCGGTCGCCCCGTGCTGGGTCTGCCCGAGGTGCTGGCGCCCGCCGCGACCCGGTGGCTGACCCGCCTCGGCGCCGCCGAGCTGTCTTTCGAGGACCTGCGGTTGCTGGGCTACGGCCGCGTGCTGGACACCAGCCGCTGCCGGGACGTCATGGGTTTCGTACCGGCCCGCACCACCCGTGAGGCCTTCGTGGAGTTCCTGGCCGCACACGGCCTGCGGGGGGTTCGCCCGGTCGTCGACCTGCTGGCCGACGAGATCGGCAAGGCCGTGGTCGACGCCGTCGGTGCGGGCCGGGACGGGGCGCGTCGGTGACCGCGTCGGGCGGGACCCCTCGTCGGGGTGGGGGGGCGAACCCCGTCTCGCTCGGTGCGGACCGGGCGGCGGCGGAGCGGGAGCGGCGGCGCCGGCGGGGCACGCCGCTGCTGGGCACGCCGCGTCGGGCCGCCGAGCAGGCTCCCGCCGATCGGTCGACGCCCGCCGCCGGTTCGACGCCCGCCGCCGGGACGCCGGCTTCCGGGTCGCCCACCCCGGGGACGGAGCCGGGAGCCCGCCCCAGACGGACCCGTCCGGCGGCGCGACCGGGCCGGTCCCCGGTGCGCCCGGCGCCCGTCGTGACGCCGCTCCGTCGGGACGACCCGGTCGAGACCGTCATCGACCTGGTGGCCGAGGAGGCCGGCCAGCGGGTGGTGGAGGCCCTGGAGGCGACGCGCCCGCCGCGCCTGGCGGTCGTTCCGGACGAGCCGGTCCCCGCCGGCCCGGAGGACGACCCGACGCCGCCGACCGAGGACCTGCTGCCTTCTCCCCTGGCGGACCCTGACGGCACCGCGCACCTGCGCGACCTGCTGCTGGATGCCGTGGACTTCGTCCGTCGACGGCTCGAGGGTGACTACGCCGTCGACGAGTTCGGTTTCGACGCCGAGCTGACGGAGCGGGTGCTGCTGGCCGTGCTGCGGCCGGTCTACCGCCGCTGGTTCCGGGTGGAGCTCCGCGGGGGGGACCGGATCCCCGCCGACCACGGTGCCCTGCTGGTGGGCAACCACTCCGGCACGCTGGCCTGGGACGCCCTGATGACCCAGGTGGCGGTGCACGACAGCACGGGCGGGCGGTTCCTGCGGCTGCTGGGCGCGGACCTGGTCTTCTCGACCCCGGTGGTGGGTGACGTGGCCCGGCGGATGGGAGCCACGCTGGCCGCCAGCAGCGACGCCGAGCGGCTGCTGTCCTCCGGCGAGCTGGTCGGGGTGTGGCCCGAGGGCTTCAAGGGGATCGGCAAGAACTACCGGGACCGCTACCGGTTGCAGCGGTTCGGCCGCGGCGGGTTCGTGTCGGCGGCGATCCGGACCCAGGTGCCGATCGTCCCGGTGAGCATCGTCGGCGCCGAGGAGATCTACCCGATGCTGGCCGACGTCCGCCCGCTGGCGCGCCTGACCGGGGCGCCGTACTGGCCGGTCACCCCCACGTTCCCGCTGCTCGGGCCGTTGGGCCTGGTGCCCCTGCCCAGCAAGTGGCTCATCGAGTTCGGGGAGCCGATCCCGACCGACGAGCTCGACCCGGGCGCGGCCGAGGACCCCATGGTCGTCTTCGAGATCACCGACCGGGTCCGCGAGGTGATCCAGCAGACTCTCTACGCCCTGCTGGTGCAGCGAGGCAGCGTGTTCCTCGGATGAGGGACCGGGCCGCCCCGACGACACCCACCCAGGTCCGGCTGATCGGCAAGCCCGGTTGCCACCTGTGCGACGAGGCCCGCCTCGTCGTCACTGCGGAGTGCCGCCGCGCCGGCGCCGAGCTGACCGAGGTCTCGATCCTCGACGACCCCGTCCTGCACGAGCAGTTCTGGGACCGGATCCCGGTCGTGCAGGTGGACGGCGCCACGGTCGAGCAGCTGCGGGTGGACCCCACGAGGCTGCGTGCCCTGCTGCGTCCGGGACGGCGTCGGCGGCTGCTCTGGTGAGCGCTCCCCGGTGGCGGTGAGAACGCCCGACTCCACTTTGTGCACGCTGTCACAAGCACGTACGATGGGGTCTCCCCAGCCGAGGAGACCCCTGTGCCCCTGCAGCGCCTGCGCCTGCCCCGCACGGGCTCCCGCTTGCCGAAGGGCGCCCTCGTCCAGGTCGCCGACGAGGTGGTCGCCGAGACGGCCGCCGCGAAGGGTGTGCCCGAGGCCACCGTCGCCCGGCTGCCCACGTACCTGCAGGCGCTGCACGCGCTCGCCGACCGGGGCACCGCCACCGTGTCCAGCCAGGAGCTCGCCGAGCTGGTCCACGTGTCGGCCGCCATGCTTCGCAAGGACCTGTCGCAGCTCGGCTCCTACGGCACCCGCGGCGTCGGCTACGACGTCGCCACCCTGGTCCACGAGATGTCCGCGGTGCTCGGGCTCGAGCACGACTGGCCCGTGGCCATCGTCGGCGTGGGCAACCTGGGGCGTGCGCTGGCGCACTACGGCGGCTTCACCAGCCGCGGTCTGAGCATCGCCGCCCTGTTCGACGCCGACCCCGACGTCGTGGGCACCGTCGTCAACGGTCGCACGGTCCACCACGTCGACGAGGTCCGCCGCCTGGTCAAGGACCGCAACGTCCGCATCGCCGTCATCGCCACCCCCGTGCAGGCCGCGCAGGCGACCACCGACGCCCTCGTCGAGGCCGGCGTGACGAGCGTCCTCTGCTTCGCAGGTGCCGCCGTGCGCGTACCCGAAGGAGTCACCGTCCGAGCCGTCGACCTGTCCAGCGAGCTGCAGATCCTCGGCTTTCACGAGCAGCGCAAGCGCAGCGACGTGCTGGGACCGCCGCCACCGTCGATCGACCGCGCCGTGGGCTCCCACGGAGGTGCCCGGTGACCCTCCTCGTCGTCGGTGCCAGCCACCGCACCTGCCCCCTGCCCTCCCTGGAGCTCTTGGCCGCGGCCGCCGCCGATCCGGCCGCGGTGGCCCGCCGGGTGCTGGACGAGCCCTACGTCAACGAGGCCATGGTCGTCTCGACGTGCAACCGGGTCGAGGTGTACGTCGACGTCGACCGCTTCCACTCCGGCGTGGCCGCGGTGTCCAGCGCGCTCGCGCTCGGCACCGGCGTTGATGCCACCGACCTGGCTGAGCACATGTACGCCCACTACGACGGGGCTGCCGTCGAGCACGTCTTCCGGGTCGTCGCGGGGCTGGACTCGATGGCCCTGGGTGAGGCGCAGATCCTGGGCCAGGTCCGCGGGGCCTACAACCGGGCGCAGGCCGACGGCCACGCGGGGGGCGGCCTGGCCGCGGTGGTCGAGCGTGCGCTTCGCGTCGGTCGGCGTGCCCGCGCCGAGACCGGACTCGACCGGTTCGGCAACCGGATGGTCGTCGAGGCGCTGCGGCTGGCCACGGCCGAGGTCGGGCCCCTGGGTGCGGCCCGCGTGGCGGTCGTCGGTGCAGGCGGCATGGCCGGTCTCGTCACGGCGACGTTGGCCCGGCAGGGCGCGGACGCGGTCACCGTGGTCAACCGCAGCCACGACAAGGCCCTGCGGCTGGCCGAATCGGTCGGCGGGTCCGTCGCCCCGTTGTCCGACCTGCCGCGGCTGCTTCGTGAGAGCGACGTGCTGGTGAGCTGCACCGGCTCGGTCGGTCATGTCCTGGAGACCGACGACGTCCTCGCCGCGGTCGCCGACCGCGGCGGGCGCCCGCTGGTCCTGGTCGACCTGGCGCTGCCCCGGGACGTCGCCCCCCTGCCCGAGGGCCTGGTCGGCGTGACGCTGGTCGACCTCGAGGGCCTGGGCGGCGTGCTCGCGGCCGAGGGGGACGGCACCACCGAGGTGGCCAGGGCCCGCGCGGTCGTGGCCGAGGAGGTGCTGCTGTGGCGGGCGGAGGTCGAGGCGGCCACCGTCACGCCGACCGTGGTGGCGCTGCGCTCGCAGGCCGACGCGGTGGTGCAGGCCGAGCTGCACCGGCTGCGCGGTCGTCTCGGCGACCTGGACCCGGTGGTCGCCGCGGAGGTGGAGCGCACGGTCCGGCGGGTCGTCGACAAGGTCCTCCACACCCCGACGGTCAGGGTCAAGGAGCTCGCGGGCGGTCCGGACGGCTCGATGTACGCCGAGGCCCTGCAGACCCTGTTCGGCCTGACGGTGGCCGACACCCTCGACCCGGTCACCCGGTTCGCTGCGAGCGGGCGCGGCGCCGACGGGACCGGCGCGTGATCCGCGTCGGCACGCGCGCCAGTACCCTGGCGCGCACGCAGTCGCAGCTGGTCGCCGACGCGCTGTCGCGCGTGCTGGGCGAGGACTGCGAGCTGGTGCTGGTGTCCACCCACGGCGACCGCTCCTCCGAGCCGCTGCGCGAGCTCGCCCGGGACACCGGCGGCACCGGGGTGTTCGTGTCGGCGCTGCGTGACGCCCTGCTGTCTGGACGTGTCGACGTGGCCGTGCACTCCCTCAAGGACCTGCCGACGGCCCCGGCCCCGGGCATCGACCTGGCGGCCGTGCCCGAGCGGGAGGACCCGCGCGACGCGCTGGTCTCGGTCGGCGGCACCCGGCTGGTGGACCTGCCCGACGGTGCCCGCGTCGGCACCGGCTCCCCCCGGCGGGCCGCGATGCTCGCCGTGGACGCGGCGCGCAGGGGCCGGACCCTGACGGTCGTGGACGTGCGCGGCAACGTCGACACCCGTCTCGGGCGGGTGGGGACCGACCTGGACGCCGTCGTGCTCGCGCTGGCGGGGCTGCGGCGGCTGGGCCGGGCCGACGAGGTCAGCGACGTCATCGGCACCGACGTGCTGCTGCCCGCGCCGGGACAAGGTGCCCTGGCCGTGGAGACCCGCACCGGGGACCCGCTGGGCGTGCGCGTGCGCGACGCCCTGGACCACGTCCCCACCCGGGCGGCGGTCACCGCCGAGCGTGCGCTGCTGCGGGTGCTGGACGCCGGCTGCTCCGCGCCCGTCGGGGCGCTGGCCACCGTGACCGGTGACGAGCTCGACCTGCACGCGGCCATGGCGGACGAACCGGTGGATACCGGGGGCTCGACCGACCGCACGGCGGGCGAGCCCGACGGGTTCCACGAGCCGGCGGCCGTGCCGAGCCTGCTGCGGCTGCGCAGCACCGGCGCGATGACCGATGCCACGTTCGTCGGGGAACGAGCGGGGCACGAGCTGCTCCGAGCAAGGCCAGGACGCCCACGCACCGACCACGAGGAGACCCTTCGATGAGCAGGAACAGCAGCGACCGGGCGGCCGCGTCCACCGACGCCGGCCGCCGAGCCCACGTCGGGTTCGTCGGCGCCGGCCCTGGTGACCCCGGCCTGCTGACGCTGCGTGCCGCGGCCCTGCTCGAGGTCGCGGACGTGGTCGTCACGGACCT
>Ga0105045_10006218_pt1 | contig 10554 bp, 6 predicted proteins | sample MAT02_FD_78089 | JGI IMG/M metagenome (GOLD analysis project Ga0105045, IMG submission 78089) | Freshwater microbial communities from Lake Fryxell liftoff mats and glacier meltwater in Antarctica - MAT-02 (megahit assembly) | ecosystem: Environmental > Aquatic > Freshwater > Ice > Liftoff... | reverse complement strand
GTGGCTCGGGTGCCGTCGGAATCAATTTTGGCTCCGGCTCGGACGCGAACGCCGGAATAGCAATTAAAGCCGATGTAATCGAGCGGTTGGTGAATAATTTTTAGGTCTTCGGCTGAGGGATGGTGCCACTTAGAACCGAAGACAGCGGGGGCTTCGTCGGGGTATTTGCCGAGGAAAACGGGGTCGAGCCAGAGGGGAATGTCCCAGAGCGATTGGCCGGCGACGGTGAAGAGGGAGCGGCGGGCGGCTTCGATGTTTTCAGGCGTTTCGGTGTCGGGGATTTTGGCGTAGCCAGCGGGGGCCATGCCAACTTTGATCGGTTGTGGGCAAGCGGCGCGCAGCGCGAGCGTCGCACGACCATGGGCGAGAAGCGTGTGGTGCACGCAACGAAGGCACTCGGCGACGGACATTTTCAAGCCGGGCGCGTGGCTGCCGTCGTTGTAGCCGGCTACAATGAAGACGGACGGCTCGTTGAGGGTCATCCACCACGTGACGCGGTCGCCGAAGGCCCGGCCAGCGATGGCGGCGTAGTCGGCAAACCATTCTGCGATGTCGCGGTTCATCCAGCCGCCTTTGTGGTGCAGTGCGAGGGGGAGATCCCAGTGGTAAAGCGTCGCGCAGGGTTCGATGCCGGCTGCGAGGAGCTCGTCAATGAGGGCGTTGTAGAAGGCGATGCCCTTGGGGTTTATCGTGCCGGTGCCTTCCGGGAGTATCCGCGCCCAAGAGATGGAAAACCGGTAGGCTTTCAGGCCCATCGCTTTCATCATGGCGACGTCATCCTTCATGCGGCGGTAGTGGTCGCACGCGATGTCACCGGTGACGCCACCGGCTATGGCGCCTTCTTTGCGGCTCATCATGTCCCAGATGGAGGGACCTTTGCCGTCGGCGTCGTGTGCGCCTTCGATTTGGTAGGCGGCGGTGGCTGCCCCCCAGAGGAAGTCGCTTGGAAAGGGAGAGGTATTCATTGTATCAAAACATTCTGTTCAGGGTTGATTGCGGGGCAGGACGAGAACGGCGATGGCAGCGGGTGGGATTTCTACGTTGAGCAGGCAATTGCTCTAGGCTTCTTCCAATTCAAAACGGGTCATGTTGCCGATGCCGGCCGTGTTGGCTTTCGGCTTGGCGGTGAGCAGGTGCAGGGTCGCGTAGGCGACGAGGTGCGTTTCGACCTCGGGCGAGAGTTTGCCAAGCGCGTCAGCAACGGTTTCGGGGCCGGTTTCTTTGCCCCAACTCGGACGTTCGAGAAACTGGCCGAAGACTGCGGAGTTTAACGGATGTGATGCCTCGTCAGTAATGAACAAGGTGGCGGTGTCCGCATTGGAGGACCTAATGGACGTCGCCAAAAGCAATGCAGACGCCCCTAAGAGCACGCTGCGACAGATCGCTACTCTTAGCATCGTTTGGCGAGGACCAGAGCTAACCATTGGCTGGTGGGCAAAGAAGAGGCAGGGTGCGAACGAACTTCATGAGGGTATGCTTTTTTAGGATTCCCAATAAACCACGGCTTGCCATGGATGTAAATGAGTGGGGTTGAGATCTGTGCGGTTGGCAACGTTGCTCGCGTATTCTTGAGCTGAGCGCGTGCCATCAAAACTTTTGTTCCTTCTTTGCTTTACACGACACTTGCTCCACTATTTTGCTAAACGACGACGCTAAAGAGTGTGATCATCAATGAACAAATCACCGGATAGAATCCTTCCCCTCCAGATAACCCCAGCAGGGAATGATGCGAGTCCGAATGGACCTTGGGCTACGCTCGCCGGAGCACGAAACGCACTCCGCAAACTTCGCGCTGAAGGTTCACTCAGCGGATCAGCTCATGTCGAAATAGCCGCCGGCATCTATCCACTCAGTGAACCTATTAGTTTTGGCCCGCAGGACAGCCATACTACCTACGTAGCCGCCGCCAATGCGGGGCCTGTTTTTGACGGTGGTCGCGTTGTGAGCGACTGGGTGGAGACCACGCACGCCGGGCAGAGAGCGTGGGTCCTTGATCTCCCAGAGGTTGCCAGTGGGCAACTCTATTTTCGTTCCCTCTACGTTCACGGACAACGCCGGCCTCGCGCCCGCTATCCGAAGTTTACCCCGGATCTTCATGGCGCGGAAAACACCAACCGTATCGGCGCGATGCGCTTTCCCGAAAAGCGCGACCTCTTCGCCGGTGATCACATGTTCAAGCCCGCCGATGGTGACATGCAGAATTGGCCCAGTCTGCATGATGCGGAGATCGTATTGCTCCACTACTGGGTGGAAACGCGTCTGCCAAACCCGCGCCTCGATCCCGCCACGGGCTGGGTCAGCTGCACTCGGCGATCCGTTTTTAATCTTTACGAATCCTTCAATCCTAAGCTCGCCCGCTACTACATTGATAACCTGTTCGAAGCACTTACTGAGCCTGGCGAATGGTATCTAAATCGCACCACCGGCCGCCTCACATACCTACCGCTGCCGGGTGAGAAAATTTCCAAAACCTCGGTCACCATACCCCTTGTCACCCGTTTCATCGAAGTCACCGGCCACGCCTTTAACCGCGGCTCCGACGTCGGTGATCCGCTGGGAATGCGGGCAGTGGAAGGCCTTGCGTTTGAGGGCCTCACCTTCCGCCACAGCGATTGGTATCAACCGTCCGCCGAAATGCTGCCACATGACAGCGCATCAGCCGCCGGAGTCACTGATGTCCCGCTCGGCAGCGCGCCACAATCCGCCGCGCATGTCCCGGCAGTGATCCAATTTCGCTGGGCGCGTAAGTGCCGATTCGAGAGAAACACCGTCGAGCACACCGGCTTCACCGCCCTCGGAATCGGTGCCGGTTGCCGGGACTTTGACATCTGCCACAACACGCTCCAACACCTCGGCGGCGGCGGCGCAAAAATCGGTGGCAGCGAGCTGGATGGCCCGCCCTGCGATCGCACCAGCCACATTCGTTTTAATGACAACACGGTTCGCCACGTCGGTCGCGTTTTTCACCAAAGCTGTGGCATCCTGCTCACCCACGCCTTCAATTGTGATCTCCTTCACAACGAGATCGGCTATACGTGTTATACCGGCATTTCCTGCGGCTGGTCGTGGGGCTATCGCGAAACAATCACCCGCAATATCCGCATCGAGAACAACCACATCCACGACATTTGCGAGGGTGTTCTCAGCGACAATGGGGCCATCTATCTACTCGGCGTGCAGCCCGGCACGCTCGTGCGCGGAAACCATATTCACCACGTTACCGCCGCCGACTACGGTGGTTGGGGAATCTACCCGGACGAGGGTAGTTCGCACATCGTCTTCGAGCATAACTGGATCCACGACACGCAGGGTAGCTCCTTTGCAATCCACTTTTCCCGCGAGCTCATCGTTCGCCATAATGTCTTTGCCCGCGCCGGAGATTCGTTGGTCGGGGTCGGCCGTGTGGAGGACCACATCGCCGCGAATTTGAGCCACAATCTCCTGCTTGGCCCGGCGAAGTCGCTCTACTCCGCCGCTTACCGGGGCGACATTCGCGATGCCCTCTCCACCGATGCAAATGTCATCGCCTTCACTCCCGAAAAGGTCCCACCCTGCACGCATGCGGATTTCCGGAAAGACGTCCCCCGACGCATTACCTTTGTGCAATGGCGTGCTGCCGGAAATGACCGGCTCTCACTCGTCACGCCCATCAAGTTTGCAGAAACCGCCACCACCTTTAGTCTCCCTAAAAACTCGCCTGCACTAAAAGCCGGCTTCCAGCCCTACGACTGGTCCATCTGCGGGCCACGTGCAAAACGTCCAGCTCTCATTCCTCATCTATGAATCTTGCCGACGTGGAACTCCACAACATCGCAGAGCTTGATTCCGACGCGGGATACCCCGGTTCACTCATACGTCGCTACCCGCGGGCCGTCGCGGAGGCTTTGGAGAACAGCTCACTTGTATCGTCCGAGGCATCGCTCAGCGAGCTGCGTTTCGTGGTCGAGTCAGGACGTCGCCTTGCCGTCATCTGCACTTCGGTCTGTGGCGGCGACCTCTTCATCTACCGAGGCGACTTCGTGCAAAACCATGTGCGCCTCAATGCCGGCGAGGTCTATCGCCATCTCCTCGATTTTGAAAATGATCTATTCGCTTCCTTGTCCCCTGAAGCGTTCGTGGATCAGGCTTTTTCCCGCCACGTCTGGCGAGTAGTCTTCGACGGCCCTACGTTGCTCCACGGGGTGGATCGCATGGGCTCAGTCATCCGCCAGCCTCTCGCCACGGAAAAACCGACCCGGTGCTGGGCTGCTTATGGGTCGTCAATTACCCAAGGTTATACCCCAGTCACGCGCCAGCAGTGCTATGTAGCGCAGACCGCGCGCCGCCTTGGTGTGGATGTGCTGAATCTCGGTCTTTCAGGCTCGTGTCTGTGTGAGCCCGCTGCGGCCGACTACCTTGCCAGCCGCGACGACTGGGACTTCATCACTTGCGAGGTCGGCGTGAACATGCGTGGGAAATTCACGCCTGACGCCTTTGCTGTGCGCGTTCGTTATTTGCTGGAAACGCTCACCACCCGCCGTCCCGGCAAGCCGGTCGTGCTGATCAGTCCCTTCACTAGCAACGTCGATTTCCTGGAGGAACCCGACCTCTCCGCCTGCAACACCGCCGGCTACCGCGAGGTCCTCACCACCCTCGCAGTCGAGTTTTCCGCGCGCAGCGTGCACCTGCTCGATGGCCGCAAAATCCTGCCCTCCTTCGCTGGCCTCAACTGCGACTTCGTCCACCCTTCAACTGAGGGTCACACACTTATGGCCGAAAATCTGGCCGCGCGTCTGCGTGAGGTAGTTTGACCCTGCACCTCCGCCATTATGCTACCCACCACACTCGCCCCGAATTGGAACGCCTCACCGACGCCCTTCCGCCACACGTGGGCTCAGCTCGGAAATATTGACCAGTTCCGCTGGCTCTCTCGCGCCGACGTCCATCGCCAACTGGCCATGGCCCGCGACGAGCTCGGCGTCCGCCACGTACGTGCCGTCGCGATGTATTCTCCCGAGATGGCTGTGTGGGACTACAACCTAAGTGACTGGCGCAAACCCACCGCCGAGAAATCCAAACGACCCAACTGGCAGCTCATTGACCTCTCCATTGAGGCCCTTCTCGCCCTCGGCCTGAAGCCGATCTACACGACGTGTTTCACCCCAGTCGGCATGACCGACGACCCCACGACCTGCTGGCCCGATGGCAACACCACCGGCATGCCCCGCGATCTCTCGCAGTGGCAGGAGTTCATCAAGTCCGGTCTGCGCCATCACCTCGAACGCTACGGACGCGACGAGTTGCGCTCTTGGTATTTCGAGCTGTGGAACGAACCCAACCTCAAGGGCTGCTTCTTCGGCGGCACTCGCGAGGAGTTTTTCCAACTCTGGGACGCTACGTGGCACGCGTTCAAAGCCGTTGATCCCGAGCTGCGCCTCGGTGGACCTTCTACCGCCCGCGCAGAGTGGATTCCCGAGTTCCTCGACTGGACAGAGAAGCACGACACCCGCCCTGATTACCTCATCACCCACGTCTATAACAACGACTCCGAGGGCCAGCCGCTCTCACCTTTCGACGGCCCCGCCTCGCACAAGGTCAAAGACTCGCCCCACTTCGCCAGCGGTGTCATCCGCGGCACCCGCCGCGAGCTCGACCGCCGCGGCTTCGAAGGTGAGATGCACTGGAACGAATGGGGCCGCTCCTGGTTCCTTCACGATCCGCTCAAGGAAACCGCCCTGGAACCCGCCTTCATCGTCAAGACCATGGCCGAAGTTTCGCAGGATGCCGATGCCTTCGCCTTCTGGTGCCTCTCCGACATCTACCATCAGGGCGGTTTTCAGTCTTCCGAGTTCCACGCCAACTACGGTCTGCTCAGCCTCCACGGATTGCGCAAACCGGGCTGGTTCGCCCATGTCCTGCTCCAGCGCCTCGGCATCGCCCGGGTTCCCGTCACCGGCGGCGACGATCTGCTCAACGCCGTCGCGACCCGCGACGGAGCCGAGGGTCGCATATTGGTCTATGCGTATCCACAGAACCACGACGCCGCACCCGTCTCCGAAACGGTGCGCGTCGCCCTGCCTGCCTCCACTTCGCGCACGCCACTTCTCTTCCGCCTCGGCGCGAGCGAGAATAACATCATCGCCACGTGGCGCGACCTCGGTGCGCCCGACTACCCCACGCTCGCCCAGCTCGATCAACTTCGCGCTGCCAATCAACTCGTCGCCGCCACGGATCTCCGCATCGAGGACGGCCATGCCGTCTTCACGATCGAGCGCCCCGGTGTCGCCTTACTGGAAGTTTGACTCCTGAACTCCTTATGCTTCGTCTCCATCCGATTTGCAGCGAACACGCAGTAATTTCGGCGCGCCGCCCGCGCGTCTTCGGCAGCACCGCCCCCGAGGCGGTCGTCACCGTGCAACTCGCCGGACAAACCGCGCACGGCAACGCCGACGCCACGGGCCACTGGCAGGTTGAGTTCCCACCCTTGCCGCCCGGGGGTCCCCATACCCTCATCGCCAACGACGCGACGGGCGCGGTGCGTGCCCGCGATATTTTGCTCGGCGATGTCTGGCTGGGTAGCGGCCAATCCAACATGGAGTCGCCGCTCTCGCTTACCAAGGACACCGATGCCGATATCGCCGAAGCCGACGAGCCGCGCCTGCGTGTCTTCATGGTCGGCAAAGCCCAAGACGCCACCGGCGCCGCCGCCACGCTCGGTGGCCTCTGGGTCGTCAGCACGCCACGAGACGCTCCGGCTTTCAGTGCCATCGGCTACTTCTTTGGCCGCCGCTTGATCGCCGATACCGATCGCCCCTGCGGAATCATTGTCTCGGCTTGGGGCGGCAGTGCCATCGCGCCTTGGCTCTCCGAGGCGACGCTTTCATCGCGCCCCGAATACGCCTCCTTCCGCGCCGAGCTCGCGCAGGGCCGCGCCCAGCCCGAGCCCGCCGAACAAGGCCAGCCCCACCAAGACCCCGGCATCGCCCCCCACGCCGCCGACTGGGCCGCGACCGAATTGGACGACTCCGCGTGGACGCCTTTGCCAGTCCCCGGCCAGTGGCAGGATCACGGCTGGGCCTTTAACGGCGCAGTGTGGTTTCGCCGCACGGTCGAGATTCCCGCCGGTTGGGTTGGCCGTGCGCTCGAACTCCATCTCGGCGTCGTGGATGATTGCGACACCACGTTCGTCAACGGCGTGTTTGTCGGCGGTATCGGCAATGAGACGCCGAACTGGTGGAGCACCCCGCGCAACCACCTCGTGCCCGCCACGCTCGTTACTGGCACCACTTTGACCATCGCTGTGCGCGTTTTCGACAACTGGGGCGAGGGTGGTATCATGGGCAACGTGCGCCTTCGACCACTTGACGCGTCGAGCGCCGAAACACTCAACCTCACCGGCACGTGGCGCGCCAAGTCCGAGCTGGAACTTCCCCTGCGCTCCCCAAGCGGCCCGGCCCTCATGCCCTCCTCGCTGTGGAACGCGATGATCCACCCACTCCTCTGTGCCAGCCTCGACGGAATACTCTGGTATCAAGGCGAATCCGATGTCGGCCGCGCGCGCCTGTATCCCCGCCTGCTCACCGACCTTATCACGAGCTGGCGTCGCGCCTTCGACGCACCCGAGCTTCCCTTCGGCATCGTGCAACTCGCCAATTTTGAAGAACGCGTGTCCGAGCCCGTCGAAGCGCCGTGGGCTGAACTGCGCGAGGCGCAACGCCGCGTCGCCGCCACCGTGCCCGCTTGCGGACTTGCTTCCGCCATAGACGCCGGCGAGGCCGACGACATCCACCCACGCTACAAAAAAATCGTCGGTGAACGTCTCGCGCTTTGGGCCCTCCGCGAAACCCACGGCCGCACCGAGCTCGCCTACTCCGGCCCCACGCCCGCCGAGTGCTGGACCGAAGCCGCCGGCCTGCGCGTGCGTTTCACCCACGCCGAAGGCCTGCGCGTGCGCGGCGACGCTCTGCGTGGCTTCACACTACAAGATGCGACCGGTCGCTGGCACCGGGCCGACACCACGACGATCTCCGGCGACACCGTATTGGTCAGCGCTACCTCAATCCCCGACCCCGTTGCCGTTCGCTACGGGTGGCAGAGTAACCCGGAAACCACCTTGGAAAACGCCGCCGGCCTGCCTGCCTCGCCATTTCGCCTGACTGCGTAAACATAATAGCCCATGTCTGAACACCCCATTCTCGACCTAAGCCTGCGCAATCTTACGCGGCACGATCTTCGCCACCACGGCGATAAGTATAATTTATTTTGCGACGCCTTCGCCCAGTTCGGTGTGGGCTTTCCCGGTCTGGCCCCGATCGGCATCGGTCCTGTCTGCCCCAAAGCCACCCTCTCGACTTACCATGTCGCCAATCCCGCCCTTCAACTGTGGTTCCAAGAGGGTGAAAACTTGGTCTCGCTCCAACGTCAAGACATGGAGTGCCTGCCCTGGCTTACGACCGAGCGGTCCAATCTTCCTCTACCGGAAGGATTTCTCGAAGTCGTCGCGGAACATGTTTTCAAAGACGAACGCACCGTCGTTTCGCGCTTCACTTTTATTAACAACGCACCTGCCGCCGTCACTTGGCAGCCGTGCTGGAAGGGAGCGATTTCCTCCGAGCACGAGCTCTACATGGTGCCCTATTTCCACGGCACCGAGAACTTACCACGCACTCCTTTTCTCGAAAAAATTCCCCACGGTTTTGTTGGTGGTTTGCGTGTTGCCAGTCCCGACCATGACATGCCGCAAGTCGCTTTGCGGGTTCGAGAATGTGAGGGAAAGCTAACCAATTCGATTGAAGTAGATCGCCGCTACGCTTTCCACTCCTCTACTCCGATCAGCGTGGAAGCCGGTGCTCAAATCCGATTTCAATTTTGTCTGGAAATCAATTTCTTAACAGATGACCAACGCGATTTCGTTTGGCCGGATGTCGCCACTGTGGTGGAGGATTTCGACGCCCTTGTTTCGACTGCCAGAACGCGCTTCGCCAACGCCATCGCCATAGACAAACCACCCACTGTTGTCACCCCGGCTCTGGCCCTCAAAACATGGCGGGCGCGGTATGCCCTTTTGCGAAATGGAATGCGCGGGATGGATGGCGAATACGGGGACGAAATCGCCTGTCTCTGCACTTCGGATAACACGGATTTTTCCTGCGTGTTTTTCTGGGATACACTTTTCAGTTCAGTCGCCATTGCTGATTTTCATCAGAAATACGCGCAGGGTGCCATCCGCACCGCCTTCGTTCGCACCGACCCCCGCGACGGCTCTAGTCCCGAACGGAAATTCAATTACTCGCCCAAGGGACGCATGGCTCAACAGTCGCCGCAGTCCCCGGTTGCGTCATGGGCGGTGCGCGCCTATCTGGAGAAGCACGACGATCCGGCTTTTCTCGCAGAAATGTATCCTCGGCTGATTAGTAATCACGGGTTTTGGGAAACCTACAGCGATGTGGATCGCGATGGACTCGCCGAATACCGTTGGAGCGGACAAGTCTGTGACAACTCGCCTTTGTGGGATCCCTATGCTGCGCTGGATGCCACCACCGGCTGTGGATGGCTCCCGCCGGTCGCTTCCGTCGCGCTGAACAGCTTCCTTTTCTGGGATGCCAATCACCTTGCCGTTCTAGCCGATCAACAAAATCTAGCCGACGATGCCGCCCGCTTTCGTGCCCGGGCCAGCCAACTCCAGCGCGATCTCTTTGCTGTTTGCTACGTCCCTGGTGAAAAACGTTTCTGGGATTTCAATCACCACACCCAAGAGCATCGGCGGGTGAAAACGTTTTATATGTTCTGGCCATTGTTTGCCGGAATGGAAGTGCCCGCCGAAGCCACCCGTGACCTGATTGAAAATGTGCTACTGGACCCATCTCAGTTTTTTGGGGAAATCCCTTTTCCTTCCACGGCTTACGATGAACCAACCTACGATCCTAAAGGCTATTGGCGTGGTCGAGCTTGGCCGCACATTACCTATTGGCTCCTGCAAACGCTGGTGCGCCACGGTTACGTGAAGGAAGCCAAAGAAGCCGCCCGCCGCACTTTGGCTGCCTTTTCACGATCCTCAGGTTTTCCAGAAAATATCGCCTCCAAACTGGAGTATTTCGATGCCAGCGGCTTTGCTGATTACAACTGGGGATGTGCCGCGATCTACCTCATCGCCACTGATGAATATCTTAAGGCCTGAACATTCCTATGCTAACACTCCGCCCTGACTCCAATCCCCAGCCGTTGCGTCACCCGTGGCGCAAACTCATCACCGTCGGTCGCGCCTACGATCTTTTACGTGCGGATCTGCTATCGCATCTGGCCTGGTTGCAACGCGAAATCGGCTATCGTTACTGCCGCTTTCACGCGCTCTTTCACGACGATATGGGCGTGGTCAAGCGCTCCCCTAATGGACAGCTCACCTATCACTGGCATCACATAGATAAAATTTTCGACTCCCTACTTGCCCTTGGCCTCAAGCCCTTCGTCGAGTTGAACTCCATGCCGGCTGCCCTCGCCAGCGGGAAAGCCACCATGTTTCATTACAAAATGAACATTACCCCGCCCAAAGATTGGGAAGAATGGGCGGCGCTGGTC
>Ga0105045_10006217_pt1 | contig 10554 bp, 9 predicted proteins | sample MAT02_FD_78089 | JGI IMG/M metagenome (GOLD analysis project Ga0105045, IMG submission 78089) | Freshwater microbial communities from Lake Fryxell liftoff mats and glacier meltwater in Antarctica - MAT-02 (megahit assembly) | ecosystem: Environmental > Aquatic > Freshwater > Ice > Liftoff... | reverse complement strand
CGTGACTTTAGCGGTCTCTGCATCGAATTGTTTGCTAAACCGAAATGCCATCCGTGGCTTCCTTGCGTGAGGGTGTGAAATCAACACTCGTAGGTTAGCAGAAATCCGCCGATAAAACGACACTAATTGTTCCGGCGATCCTAAGCAGTGCATCAGGAATGATTGCGTTGAACATTCCCATGCATCCCTTATCGCCATCGAGCCACGAACGCAATTGCCGGAGAAACCAATCTGCGTTGGCCCACGCAATCTTAGGATCGATTACACTGACGTTGCAACGCCATCGTCGCTTCTTGCCAATTCCCACCAATGGTTAACCATGTTTCGCTCGATCGTAACGCGGCCATACCCGATTTCGTTCGCCGTCATCCTGATCACGCTATTTGGGGCACCGGCTCAAGCACGCGCCGACCAACCGGCTCGTCCTAATGTCGTCTTTATCGCGATCGACGACCAAAATGATTGGATCGGCGCATTTGGCGGCCACCCGATGGCCAAGACTCCGCACATCGACCGCTTAGCAACCCAGGGGACACTGTTTCTCAACGCACATTGTCAATCGCCGCTATGCAATCCTTCGCGAACCAGCCTGATGCTCGGTTTGCGAAGCACAACAACGGGTATCTATGGACTTGCGCCATGGTTCCGGACGTTGCCGCATTGGGAAGGTCGCGTCACGTTGCCCCAGCATTTCAAAGCGGCTGGGTATCGGACCTTAACCGCGGGCAAAATCTATCATGGCGACGTTGATGGGCTGCAAGCAAAATTCCGCGAGTTCGATGTTTGGGGACCAGCGGGCGGGGTCGGCGTAAAACCTGATAAGAAGCTAGTGCCGCCGACACCCATGGGAAACCATCCTTTAATGGATTGGGGCGTTTTTCCACATCGCGATGAAGACAAAGGCGACTACCAGGTTGCGAGCTGGGCAGTCGATCAAATCAAGTCAGCACCTCGCGATCAGCCATTCTTTTTAGCGGCCGGTTTCTTTCTTCCCCATGTGCCCTGCTACGCCACCCAGAAATGGTTCGATCTCTATCCGGATGATGATTCGGTCTTGCCAACGATGACTGACAACGATCGCGAGGATACTCCCCGATTTTCATGGTACCTCCACTGGAATCTTCCAGAACCGCGGTTGCAATGGATCAAAGAAAACAAGCAATGGAGAAATCTGGTCAGATCCTACCTCGCTTGTACCAGTTTCGTCGATTCGCAGATCGGTCGCATAACTGCCGCGCTGGATGAATCCGGAGTTGGCGACAACACAATCATTGTGATTTGGGGTGACCACGGCTGGCACCTCGGCGAGAAAGATATCACCGGAAAAAATACATTATGGGATCGCAGTACTCGGGTTCCACTAGTATTCGCAGGCCCGGGAATCACAACAGGCGGACGCTCGAAACAGCCTGTCGAGCTGCTTGATATCTATCCCACTTTGATCGATTTGTGCAACCTTCCGCCCCGAGACGACCTCGAAGGTTTGTCGCTTTTGACTCAACTGCGGAACGCTGATCAACCGCGACGGCGACCCGCAATTACATCGCATAACCAAGGCAATCACGCGATTCGCAGCGAGCGGTGGCGTTACATCCGCTACGCCGATGGGTCCGAAGAACTCTACGACATGGTCGCCGATCCCAACGAATGGAACAACTTAGCGAGTGACCCGAAACTGAAGAATATCATTGGCCAGCACGCGAAATGGTTACCAAAAGTCGAACGACCACCTGCCGACGGCAGCATGCATCGTGTGCTTACGTACGACTCGTCCACCGATGAAGCGAATTGGGAAGGCGCAACCGTCAAACGTGATGATCTGATTCCTAATTGATTTAAACAAGACGCTGATGTCTAAGCGAAATTCGATCCTTTGTGTCGTCGCGTTTCTGGTCGTAACGACTACGTTCTCGACCGGAAACTTGCGGTCCAACTGCACCGTTTGCTCGCCTTCCCGCGCGGCACTTTTGACCGGCAAGTATCCCGACCGCGTCGGTGTTCCCGGTGTGATACGCACTCAACCAACAAACTCTTGGGACACCCCAAGGGCTCGCGACTTAGAAATGTCGGAGTTGCGAGCGAAAAATGTAGCTTTTGTTGAGCACCTCGACAATTGCATCGGGCGAGTCTTGCAGACGCTTGACGAATCGGGGCTGACAAACAACTCGCTCGTAGTGCTTAGAACTTGGTGGGATCGATCCGCTTGCGGCCCTTGAAGCGATCATTCGTGGTCCTTGGAAATTGCTGCAAAACCGTCCATTGGAGCCACGCGAACTTTATAACTTGCAAGACGATCCGCTGGAGACGAACAATCTGGCCGGTCAACGTCCACAAACCTTCGACGAACGTTCAACCGCACTGAGCTGTCAAATTCAGATCGCCGGTTCCATTCCTTTGCAAAAAACGGATTCAAAGTGACATGATTCAACGCAATCGAGCCATTGGCTTGCTCGCCTTCGCCGGGGCGATCGTTGGCTGCTTGTGTGCAGCGTCGACTGAGGCTCACGACGGCGACCGGTCGCCTAATGTCGTGTTCATTCTTTCGGATGATCAAGCTTGGACGGACTACGGGTTCATGGGACATCCTCAAATACAAACCCCCAATCTTGATCGGCTAGCCAAGCAAGGCGCAGTGTTTCGCCGCGGTTACGTTCCCACAGCACTCTGTCGTCCATCGTTGGCAACGATGATTACGGGACTGTACGCCCACCAGCACAAGATATCGGGTAATGATCCCTCTTTAATTTTGGCCAAGCCTCAATCCGTGGAGTATCGAGATTTGCAGTCGAAATTGATTTCCCATATCGATCGCAATCCGACGCTGCCAAAACTGCTCGGCAAAAAAGGCTATCTCAGCCATCAGTCGGGAAAGTGGTGGGAAGGGAACTACCGTCGTGGTGGATTCACACACGGTATGACGCGAGGCTTCCCGGAATTAGGCGGGCGTCATGGTGACGATGGCCTTAAAATTGGTCGTCAAGCAATGGAGCCCGTATTTAATTTTATCGACCAAGCCGCGGCCGATAAAAAACCATTTTATGTTTGGTACTCGCCATTTATGCCACACACACCACACAATCCACCAGAACGTTTGCTGATCAAGTATCGTGATAAAGTCGATTCCTTGTTCGAGGCGAAATACTACGCAATGTGTGAATGGTTTGATGAAACGTGTGGTCAATTGATTGCCAAAATTGAGGAGAAAGGGTTAACCGAAAACACGCTTTTCGTTTACGTTTGCGATAACGGATGGATTCAAGACCCAAGCGCCGACGGTTACGCGCCGCGGTCGAAGCAATCGCCATACGAAGGCGGCACGCGGCAGCCCATTTTGCTGAGTTGGAAGGGCGTGATCCGACCACAAATACACGATGAATTGGTCAGCAGCATCGACCTGGTGCCCACGATCTTGAACGCGGCAGGCGTAAAGATTCCCACGAACCTGCCCGGCCTTAATTTGATGCCTCTGGTGCGCGACGGGAAACCGATCGACCGGGACACCATTTTTGGCGAAGGATTTGCCCACGATATCGCTGACATCGAAAACCCCGAAGCCTCGTTGCTCTACCGCTGGGTGATTGAAGGAAAATGGAAATTGTTGTTGACCTACGACGGCGCCGTTGGGCGATACGCTAGCAGCCATCCACGCTCAGAACGGCGCCCCCAATTGTTTGACCTGCAAGCCGATCCGCGTGAGTTAAATAATCTTGCGTCAGCAAACCCTGAAATGGTGTCAAATCTGGCCGCAAAAATTTCGAATTGGTGGCCGTTGGTTGAGCGCAAGTCGATTACGTCATGGTAGGTATCGTTGTCGTGAAATCCCTCTCTAACTTCAAAACTTGGTCACCCGTGAGCAAGCTCACAGGGGTCTAGCAAGACGATCGAAGCGGACACCAAAAATATTACTCGCACATGATCTATTGCGAAGATCACGGGACGACGTGGAAACTTGGCGGACGAACTCCACAGCCGCAAGTCGACGAATGCCAAATCGTTGAACTGGCCAGTGGGCAATTGATGCTGAACATGCGCATTTACGATCGTTCGATCAAGAATCGTCAAACTGTACTGAGCGACGTCTGCGTCGCAGAGCCTCCTTGACGCCACGCCATATCAAATTATCGGTTTCACCCGATGGTTTACGCCCATCTGCTTGATCGTTCCGACGCGAACGTGGTCAGAAACGGTGGCAACAAACTCTAACTCTAAAGCTCAAGCATTACTTGATCGATTTGTCGCCGAAGTGCCCAAGCTCGATTGGTCATGCTCGACATTTGCGGACAAACTTCAAGCGTATGGTCAATTTGGCCTCGAAGACCGGCGGACATCGAAACACCCGGCATCGCGGACAAGGATTGCAATGCTTGCATATAAATGTCTGCGCATTGCCCTTGTTGTCCGGCGTTGAATACCGGCACGCCTCGTTTGATCGCATCCTTCAACATCGACTTTGCCACGCTTCGCTGATCCGCCGCGGGCTTCAATGAAGCGATCGCACCCGCGGGGGGCGCATCCGATGGCAACAGCACGCGATCGATCACATGAATCACGCCATTGGAGGCGTCGATGTCCGTTTGCAGTAATCTCGCATTGTTGATATTCGCTCCGCCATCGGTAGCCGTAATCGCGATGGATGGCCCCGCAACGGTGGGAGCCGACGTCAGTGCCAATGCGTCTTCGCTGTAAACGCGTCCCGCGACGACGTGATACTTCAAAATCTCTGCCAACTTGTTTTTGTTGCCCGGTTGCAACAAACTCGCGACAGTACCTTTGGGCAGTGCCGAAAACGCTTCCTCCGTCGGCGCGAAGAGCGTTAGCGGTCCGTCTCCGCTGAGCGTTGGGACGAGTCCTGCGGCATTGGCCGCAGCCAACAATGTTCCAAACGAACCTGCCTCAATGGCGACGTCGACAATCGTCCCTGCCTCGGGCAGAAGGACCGAATCGATCACGTGGATGATCCCGTTGCTGCACTCAATATCTGTTTGCACGACGTTGGCAGAATCAACGGTCACGCCAGCATCACTCGCCTTGATGTCCAATCGCTGACCATTGACCGACTTCGCTCCTCGCAGGCCTACGACGACCGAAGCAGGCACTCGTCCGGCGACGACATGGTAGGTCAACACACTGACCAACTGGGCTTTATTTTCGGGTTTTAGCAACGTTTCCACGGTGCCCGCAGGCAACTTGGCAAACGCTTCGTCAGTGGGAGCGAGAACGGTAAACGGCCCAGGTCCGCTCAGCGTATCGACCAATCCGGCGGCCTTCACCGCGGCGACCAACGTGTCAAACGACCCCGCCGCGACCGCAGTCTCGACGATTGTGCTTGATCCCGATGAGGATGAAACAGACCCATTGGTATCTTGAGCCCACGCGAAGCCTGGAAGAACCATCGCCGCGGCGATCATCACAATGAAACCTGTACGTATCAACATCACAAACACTCCGACTGTAGTATTAAGTTGGTTTTGGTGATCGATTTACAATCGACCTGGACTTGTTAGTATCTCATCGGGTCAAGTCGATTCTAAGCGCCGGCCTGGATTCACGCCTGAATCACAACCCGCACGCATTGCAGACTGCTTAGAAAGCGTCGGCGATTGGCGATTTAGCGGTGTGATTCGGTGACCCGCGATCCTATTTGCATCCACTCATCCCACGTATCAAAGCGCTGACATGAAATCTTGGACTCGATGTTTTTGCACGCTGACTTGTTTGGCGGTGCTTTACTCCCCTGCATCGGCACAAACGATGGAATCGATCTTTCAGTTCGCCAATGCTGATGAAGCGGCAGCGTGGCAAATCGTCAACGACGGCGTGATGGGCGGTCGCTCAAGCAGTGAGGCGACGATCACCGAGGAGGGCGCGATGCGGTTTGCGGGCACTCTGTCATTGGAAAACAACGGCGGGTTCGCATCCGTTAGATCGCGACCACAGGGCAGGACATTTGGTTTGTCTGGCGGCAAAACGATGGTCTTGAGAATTAAAGGCGACGGTCGTCGTTACACGTTTAATCTGTACACTCCAGATCGCCGGACCGCATTTTCTTACCAGATGGATTTCGAGACCAAGGCCGGCGAATGGATGGAAGTGCGATTGCCCGTCGACGAGTTTGTCGCCCATTCGTTCGGGCAGCCGATTCCCAGCATGAAGCTCAAGCCAAACCAAGTCCAATCCGTAGGTATCTTATTGGGCGATAAAAAATCAGGGCCTTTCGAGATTCTCTTGGACTGGATCAACGTTGAGTGAGCTGGAGAAGCGTATCGTTTAAGGGTGGTTGATGATGAGAGTGCTCGGCCTGTTGGCTATCGTTGCCACTGAGTGTCGCAGAAATCCAAGAACTTTGACCAATCGTACCGCGTCAAACCATGCTCGCCCGGACGGATGTGATAACCCGTCGGTCCGGCGATGCGTGGCTGGCTAAGAGGAGGCATTTCCGGCGTTTTGATCGCCTCAAGACCATGCAAATTGTACACGGGGGCCGCTGCGACCATCGAAAGGTACTCGCCGCGTGGATCGGCCCACAAATCATCCGATGCACTGGTCGCATAGACCGGTCGCGGAGCCAATAGCCCAATCAATTGATGTTGGTCGACGGGCAGCTTCGATTCGTTGCCGGCGTATTTCGAGAAGCGGTTACAAAACCAATGCGGAAATGACGTGGTGATGCGAGCGACCGTCTCGCCATACGCGCGGCGCGATAGCGCGGCACCACCGCAACCGGAGTTGTTACTGCACGCGATCGCGAATCGAGTGTCTTCGGCAGCCGCCCACAACGACGCCTTGCCTCCACGGGAATGTCCGATGACCGCAACCTTCGAACCATCCACTTCGTCGAGAGTGAGCAGGTAATCAATCGCGCGGCTGGCCCCCCATCCCCAAGCCGATAACGATTTCCATGCATCCTCTTTGGGCGGTGTTGCTGAACCGCTGGTTCGGTGAAAGAAACCTCTTAGCCCTTCGTCGAAACCAACGGCACGATCGGGGTCGATTGCTGAAGTCGAAACGGCGCAGGCTACATATCCGCGAGAGAGCAATTCTTTGAGTGGCCAGAATTCGTCGGGGACCGACGAGGCGGTTTCAAAGCTGGGAAACTCTTGATTATTGATATGAATGACGGCGGGAGCCTTTCCATTTTTGTTCAATGCCTCATTCGTCGCTTTGGTTGGAAAGAAGACGTACACCGGGAATTCAAACGTTTCATTCCCCGCGGAAAGCGTCACGGCGACCGCTCGCCCGCTGGCTCCGATGCCCATCGCATCACTGGTTTCGGCCGTGGTCGTAAAGGTAACTTTGCATTGCGTCGCTGGGCGGTGACCGTAGACTTCGGAGCGAAACAATTGCATCGTTTCCTCGCGTCGTGCCGGCCAAATCGCCGCCGTGGTTACCAGCGTCCCGTCAGCCATCTGCAGCGGATCAGGAAGTGAATACTGGGGAACCTTGTTTTCCTGGTAATTGAAATCCTTCTGGGACGCGGATGACTTTGCCACCAGCGCCGGATCGGCTTCCCATGGCGTCTGTGCATAGAGTGCGCAAGCCGTCGATGTCATCATCGCAAATGTTAACCAAGCACGGGACATGATGTTGAACTTGAAAAGAGTACAGCGGGTGGGCATAAATCATCGGGTGAAACGAGCACATTGATGCAGGGTGGTGCCAAGGAGACTGTTTGACGCAGACCCACCAAGTTTCATGGCGGGTCAGCGCCGAAGCGGCTTGGGCCACCCGACCGACGCGGTGCCGTAACGCATTATACCAGGCAAGTTACACTAAACCGCTTAAACGGTCGATTTTTTGCCGGCTCTTAGTTTATCGAGGTATTCCATCGCGTGCTGGCGGACATTCGCTAACAAGGTTTAATGTTCAATGTACGACGGGCGTGGATCGATTACTGATTGTCCCAGCGTCCCATAGAAGTAACACCACCCATGATTTTAATTCATGGCAATGGTTAATTGGCAACGCGGCGGTCAGTTCGAGTGGCATCAGGCGATTAAAGCTTTGTGTTTCTATCGGATACTGTACATCGCGATAAAATGCTTTGGGCAAGTTCGGCGATCTGTTGTGGGCCATCGTCAAAGATGCGCCGCGATGATGGTTTGGTTGGATGCGAAAGCGAACCGCAATGACAAGCCGAACGAAAACCCAGCTCGTGAGTTGATGGAACTGTTAACGCTCGGAGTCGGACCGTACAGCCAGGCCTAGGAATGGGGGAGCCAAACGAAGACAATCCGCTGGGATGGTCAAATCAACTTAATCTACGAAAAAAGGACTATAGCGATGCAAATCGAGCCAGCCAGAAAGCTAGCTGTGGCAGACGCGGTATCCGGGATGAAACGACTTCGTGCTGTGGCGGATGGGGAACCGGCCGAAAAAGCGATCGCGCCGCTGGACGAAATATCGGTCAAGGAACTCACCGATTTGCTGACCGCAATCATGCAGCGGGAGCGGTGGAGCGATGCCGAATTTGACAAGATTTTTGACGACGACAAAGACCCTATTTCGATCGGATTTGAGGTTGTCGGAATGCTCTGTCGCGGCGGTGCGGTCAGCACCTTGCCAGAGGTCTTGCGGTTCTTTCACTGGCTGATCGCTGAAGACGAGGAAGAATGGTTGTTGGACGTAGGACAATCGAGCTTGGCGGCTAGCTCATTTGAGGTGGCGATCGCGTGGATCGCGTTGGTTGCCGAAGCTAATCTTATTGACGAAGTTGCAGGAGTGATCATTAGGGGGCTCCAGGAGCTTGCCATGAAGACTTCTTCGGTCTCCCAGGCCGTTAGGCCGCAGGTGATCGCTGCGCTCCAGGAGTCTCAGAAATTCAGCGTACGAACGACAACCGATCTCATGTATTTGGCCGTCGCCCTGAAATTTGACGAAGCAGCCGAAGCGATTGAAATCGCGTTTTCCGAAAACCGAATCGACTGTGGCATGATGGGCGATTGGGAAATAGTCCGCAAAGAGTTGCATGTGGAAGGTCGGGGATTGCCCATGCCCCAAAAACCATACAATTCAATGGATGATTTCCGTCGCAAAGTCGGCGTGGGCTGCTTCTCCAAAAAAGCCGTTTTTCTGAGCGGTGAGATCCAAGAGGATGCCGTCGAACCCTACCTCCAAACAGCTTGCGAAGCGTTTTCACGATCCCCGGAAGGCCGGGAAGTGTTGGCCGATACCGAAGAGCCGTACCATGTCCGGCAATTCCTGGAATTGGGAGTTCAGCAACTCGGCGTGACAACCGAGACGATGACCGTCGCTGACGCTACCGAATTGCTGCTCGAAATTTTCCCGCAAAAAGTCACCATGGACGTTGCCAATTGCGATCGCGTGACTGCGGAGTTGGCCGCGTTTTGGAAATTCTGTGAACGCGCGCACCAACTTGAATTGGCAGCGTCGATCGCAGCTAGGATCGCGGCACTATCAAAACGTTTCCGCAGTGCGATGAGCGACCCCGCCAACTTTGGGATGGCCAAGAGTTTCGCGACGATGGGTCAGCAAGCCGGTTTCGACATGACATCGCAAGCAGGCATGAACAAGTTCATGATCGCCTACAATGCGTCGATCTCGCGGAAGTCGAGACCACTCCAGGGGACCAATCGACGAGTCGACTCAGTGGCTGACAACACCAGTCACGTCCCTCTAGATCGCAAGCAACGAAAAAAGCTACTCGCAAAAAAGCAAAAGGTCAAAAGTCAAAACAAGAAATAGCAATTCGATGGGTACCGTCGGACGGTTTGCTAATTTGTTTAAGAAATTTGCCATGACTCCGACACCCCTCGCGTCACCCTTGAAATTCCACTGCTTGGAACTGATAGGGATTGAAAACGAAACGCGCAATAATGGACTGATCGCCGGGTGATCTTGGTCCATGCTTCCTAAAACGCGGAGCCCAATTTTCTGGAAAAATCCCAGCGACTAGCGACGAAAATGCTGGAAAAGTGATACTTGCCGCTTCGACATTCGCGTCAAAGCGTGGAATGACGAGTCCGGCGCAGGTATGATCACGAGTTCGGAAACATGGCTCCGTTTGCGAACCGCAGCGGAACCTTGAGTCAACACGATAAGGAAAACAATGATGACGATTGCGAAAACGAATACGCGTGCAAAGACACCTCGCAGGCAGTTCCTGAAGACTGCCGTGTCGTCGGCGGGTGCGGCGATCATGGCACCGACGATCATTCCCAGCTCGGCCCTGGGGCGAGACGGTTTCGTCGCTCCGAGCGAGCGAATTGTCATGGCCGGAATCGGGATCGGTAACCGCGGAGCTTACGATCTCAGTTGCTTTCTGCCGCAGAAGGACGTGCAATTCGTCGCGGTCTGTGACATCAAAGAAAAACGCCGCGGAGAAGTCAAGAAGACCATCGACGATCACTACGGCAACCAGGACTGTGCCACCTATCGCGACTTTCGTGAAGTCTTGGACCGCGGCGATATCGATGGCGTGTTGATCGCGACGGGACCGAACTGGCACGCAACCGCTGCGATGGCGGCCGCGAGAGCCGGAAAGGATATTTATTGTGAGAAGCCTGTGACGAAGAACATCTCGCAAAGTTTGATCCT
>Ga0105045_10006214_pt1 | contig 10558 bp, 10 predicted proteins | sample MAT02_FD_78089 | JGI IMG/M metagenome (GOLD analysis project Ga0105045, IMG submission 78089) | Freshwater microbial communities from Lake Fryxell liftoff mats and glacier meltwater in Antarctica - MAT-02 (megahit assembly) | ecosystem: Environmental > Aquatic > Freshwater > Ice > Liftoff... | reverse complement strand
TAAAACGGGCGGGCCGCCCTTCCCCTGTTCTGTCTTGCACCACGCGGGGTTTACCATGCCGTCCGGTTACCCGGATTCGCGGTGGGCTCTTACTCCACCATTTCACCCTTGCCTGTGCCCTTGCGAGCCATCGGCGGTATCTTTCTGCTGCACTTTCCGTCCGGGTTCCTCGCGGTTCCCGTCCCTCACTTTCATGAGGCGCGTTGCCCTGTGGTGTCCGGACTTTCCTCACCTCCACTTGCGTGAAACTGCGACCGTCCGGGGAGCGGCGGCCGCAGAGTGGGGGAGTTTCAATTATTTTCCAATTAAAAATACATCAGCCACAAACCATGCCACCATCGCCAGCCCGATTACGATCTTAAATCCCATCCCCGCCAGCGTTCCCACCACCGAGCCCACGCCGGATATGGCTGCTGGTTTTGTTTGTTTTTTAGCGAAAGCGATTTCGGCCACGAAGGCCCCCACCAGCGGCCCGATGAGTAAACCGAAGGGCAGGAAAAACATCCCCGCGAGGCTGCCGGCGATCGCGCCCACCGCTCCCCAGCGCGTCCCGCCGAACCATTTTGAACCCGCAGCGCCACTGATAATTTCAAACGTTTGTGAAATGGCCATCAGCGCCACCAGCACCACGAAGGTCCACCAATGCAGCCCAGATTCCGCTCCCAGCATGATTCTGTGGGCAATCACGGCGATCAACAAAATCAAATGCCCTGGTAAAATCGGCATCAAGCAACCCACCAATCCTGCCGTCAGCAGGCAGCAAGTAATTACCCACGCCAGTCCGGTGCCTGCGGTACTGACCAGCTCGTTGCTCAGTAAAATTTCTCCCATGCGCATGGCTAGCGCAGTAGAGGGTGCGAGTCGAACAAAGAGATTGGGCACCGCGAATCAGACGAATCGAGCGAATGAAGAGGTGACGCACTCAACTTTTTAAAATAGATTCGCCAGATTCGCGAGATTCGCGGTGCCTAAATCTTCAATGAAGCACTGCCTTTGGAGTTGAGTTACTAAGTCAGCACGATACGCTGCGGCCGTTGCTCCTTATGAAGATCATGATTTTAAAATCCGCACTGCGGCTGTTAGTTCTACTTCCGGTTACCCTGCACGCTCAGGTACCCGAAAGTGTGATGGTGATGGAGGCTCATTCGGGCAAAGTCCTGATTGCCTCGAATGCCTCGGTAAAGCGACCCATCGCCAGCCTAACAAAAATCGCCACCGCAGTCGTCGCGGTCGATTGGGCCACCGCGACCAAGCGCGATATCGGCAAAGTGATGCTTACCGCGCCGCAAAACATCACCCTCGTCGGTGGTCCGAATCCGATGAACCTCCAGCCCGGCGACCAAATTCTGCTCCGCGATGCGCTCTACTCTGCCATGCTCGGTTCGGACAACCTTGCGGCGCTGACCATCGCAGACCACGTTGGGCGAGAAATCCAAAGCCGCCGCGGTGCTGGCGGTGATCCGGTAAAACTCTTCGTCGGTGAGATGAATAAGTTGGCAAAATCCCTCGGCATGAAGCAGACGCGCTTTGCCAATCCCCACGGGCTTGAGCGTCCGGGCGCCAAAGCATTTTCCACCGCTGCTGACGTTGCCCGGCTCTCTGTCTATGCCATGCGCCGCAATGCTTTGAATTTCATCGTTCGTCAGAAGGATCGGCAAGTGAACATCACCGGGGTAAATGGCAGACGCACTTTCAATATCAAGAATACTAACTCATTGATCGGCGAGCCCGGCGTCATCGGCTTGAAAACGGGCACCACCATCGGTGCTGGCCCATGCGTAGTGATCTGTATGGACCGCGAGCCGCTCGTCCGCCAAAAAGCGGATGGATCTAAAGGCGCCACTCCGCGCCGCTTGATCGTCGTCGTTCTCAATAATCCGGATCGCTTCAATCGTGCTCGCGGCCTCATCCGCCAAGGCTGGAACACCTACGATCCGTGGCTCGCCTCTGGAGCGCCCGTCAATGACCGTAGCCGCGAAATGATCGCGGTGCCTACTCCTCAATAAATTAATTGTCACTCTTACACAAAATTATTTTGAAACGACTCGGAATTCTCAACAGCGGCGGCGATTGCCCCGGATTAAATGCAGTGATTCACGGTGTGGTCGGTGCGGCAGACCAACTTGGCTGGGAAGTGATCGGCTTCCGCGATGGCTTCGAAGGCCTGCTGCCACCGGGCGATTACAAAGTTCTTAAGCCCAAGGATACCATCGGCATCCTCAAGCTGGGAGGCACTATTCTCGGCACTACCAACAAAGGCCATTTCGCTGCAAAAGTGGGACCGGGAAATGTCACTGCAGTGCCAGCAGAGATCGTCGCCAAGGCAAAGCGGACGATGGATCAACTCGGTGTGAATGCCCTCATCATCGTTGGTGGCGATGGCTCACTCACCACCGGTTTGCAACTTTTCCGCGAAGGCTGGCCGATCATCGGCGTGCCGAAAACCATCGATAACGATCTTAGCGCCACCGCCATGACCTTCGGCTTTGATAGTGCGGTTTCGACCGTCGTCGATGCCTTGGATCGACTCCACACCACCGCAGAAAGCCACAAACGCATCATGGTTCTGGAGGTGATGGGCCGCCATGCCGGCTGGATCGCGCTGTGGGGCGGCATCGCCGGAGGTGCAAGCGTGATTCTTATACCGGAGATTCCTTTTGATTTTGAAAAAGTTTCCGAATTCATCAAACATCGTGATGCCCAAGGTCAGCACAGCACCCTCGTGGTGGTGGCCGAGGGCGCCAGCATGCCCGATGGCGCACTCGTCACCATCGATGCCAATGCCGGTGGTGAAGTCCGCCTCGGCGGCATCGGCGAGCAAGTGGCCAAGCAGCTCCAACTTCTCACCGGCAAGGAAACTCGCTCCACTACCCTCGGCCACCTCCAGCGCGGCGGCGCTCCCACTTCACTGGACCGTATCCTCGGCATGCGCTTCGGCGTGATGGCTGCCAAGCTTGCCGAGGAAGGTGCTTTCGGCCGCATGGTAAGTTATGAAGCCTACCATGTTGATTCCGTGCTCATCGAAGATGCCGTCAATAAACTCCGCCTCGTCGAGCCAGACAGCGAGCTCGTGGATGCCGCGAAGGCCGTGGGTATCTGTCTCGGAGATTGAAGGGGTGGGCCTCCTGCAAGCGCCCGCTCAATTTTTCCCACCAATATCAAATAGCCATCATCCTCTACCCCATGTCCCCAGATCCATTACTCCAGCTTCTCCGCCGCAAAGCCCGCTTCAGCCATCAAGAACTCGCAGATCTCCTCGGCTCGGATAAAGATGCCGTCGCGGTGCAAGTCGCCGCTTGGGAGGCCGATGGCACCATCCTCGGCTACCACGCCGTGGTGAATCCCGAGGTCACCGGAGATACCTCGGTCTCCGCCTTCATCGAGGTGAAAGTCACTCCCGAGCGCGGTGGTGGCTTTGATCGGTTGGCCCTGCGGATCGCGCGCTTCGATCAAGTGGTATCGTGTTATCTAGCCAGTGGCGGCTATGATTTAATGGTCGTCGTTGAGGGAGGTGATCTTCGCGATGTCGCCCGTTTTGTCTCGGAAAAATTGAGTTCGCTCGAAGGGGTGCTTTCTACGGCCACCCACTTCCGGCTTAAAACGTATAAGGAAAACGGTTTCCTGTTTGAGCGCGATGTTACTTCCGAGCGACTTGTCGTTTCACCGTGATTTTTTTCTAATCCCATGACCTCCACCTCGCCAGCCGCCACCGGAGTCGTCTTCGAGGCGCGTGGAGTGCGCAAGGTTTACCACACAGGTGAGCTTGATGTCGTGGCGCTCCATGGCGTGGACATCGAGCTCAATGCGGGCGAACTCATCTGCCTGCTCGGCGCATCTGGCAGCGGGAAATCCACCTTACTCAATATTCTCGGCGGGCTTGATGTTCCTACATCCGGAGACCTGATTTACAAAGGCTGGCCGCTCGATGGCGCGGATGAAAAAGCCCTCACACTCTTCCGGCGTAATTGCGTGGGCTTTGTTTTTCAATTCTATAATCTCATCCCCAGCCTCACTGCTCGGGAAAATGTAGCGCTCATCACCAGTATTTCCCGCTCGCCCATGACGCCTGAGGAAGCCCTAGAAATGGTGGGCCTCACCGCACGGATGGACCACTTTCCTTCCCAACTCTCCGGTGGCGAGCAACAACGCGTCGCCATCGCCCGAGCCATCGCCAAGCGGCCGGAAGTCCTCCTCTGTGATGAACCCACGGGGGCGCTTGATGTGACCACTGGCATCGCCGTTTTGGAAGCCGTGGAGCGCATCAATCGCGAGCTTGGCACGCTCACCGTCATTATTACCCACAATGCCGTGATGGCAGAAATGGCCGACCGCGTGCTGCACCTCTCTGACGGGAAAATCGTCAATTCCTACCGCAACGAGACCCGCCTCCCAGCCTCAGAGTTAAAATGGTAAACTTTGGACTGCGGTGAGCATCACCGCTTTGGGGTGTAGGCGGACCTGTGACGAAGACTTGGGAAAATACAAAAGGGCGAGAACTCGGACCTTTTGCAAAGCCCCGTCATCTTGTGAGAAGCCTACTGCCTGCGTCAAAGCGGTGATCCTCACCGCAGTCCAAAGGCTGTCGCCCCGGTTCCGCCGCAGCGGAACTTTGGACTGCGGTGAGCATCACCGCTTTGGGGTGTAGGCGGACCTGTGACGAAGACTTGGGAAAATACAAAAGGGCGAGAACTCGGACCATTTGCAAAGCCCCGGCATCTTGTGAGAAGCCTACTGCCTGCGTCAAAGCGGTGATCCTCACCGCAGTCCAAAGGCTGTCGCCCGGGTTCCGCCGCAGCGGAACTTTGGACTGCGGTGAGCATCACCGCTTTGGGGTGTAGGCGGACCTGTGACGAAGACTTGGGAAAATACAAAAGGGCGAGAACTCGGACACTTTTTCAAAGAAGCGGCGTCTTGCGAGAAGACTACTGCCTGCGTCAAAGCGGTGATCCTCACCGCAGTCCAAAGGCTGTTGCCCCGGTTCCGCCGCAGGCGAAACTTTGGACTGCGGTGAGCATCACCGCTTTGGGGTGTAGGCGGACCTGTGACAAAGACTTGAGAAAATACAATAGGGCGAGAACTCGGACCTTTTGCAAAGCTCCGTCATCATGCGAGAAACCTACTGCCTGCGTCAAAGCGGTGATCCTCACCGCAGTCCAAAGGCGGTCGCCTAGCACTCGCGGTTTGAGGACGCCGTAAATACAGCGTAAAACATCTTGCCAAGGGGAAGTTGTGTCAGTAAATCATCGCTTCACCGAACCTAAAACGGGTCCTGCTTGAAAGCTGCATGAAGTTAGCCAAACTACTTAACGCTGAACAAATTATCCTCAATATGAAGGCAGTGGAGCACTGGCTTGCGATTGTGGAGCTGGTGGACCGCCTGGTGGACTCGGGCCAATTACCCATTGCGCAGCGCGGAGAAATGCTCGATGCCTTCCGCACCCGTGAAGAGCAAGTGAGCACGGGAATTGGCCTCGGAGTGGCGATTCCACACGCATTTTCCGATCATCTCGACCGGGTAATCGCGGTTTTTGGAAAATCCGAGGCGGGCATCGATTTCCAATCCCTCGATGATAAACCCGTTCACATCATCATCCTCTTCATCGTGCCGCGTAAGGAATATCACATGCACTTGCAGACTTTAGCGGCGATTGCGAAAATGTTCACCAACATCGAGATCCGCCGCCAACTCACTGCGGCTGAGACGTGTGAGGAAATTCTTACAATTTTCGAGTCGAAGCCGTCGCGCGTGGGTGCTTAACTCCGGCAGATGCTTTTTATGACGCTCCTTCAGCAACTTGAAATTCGGCTCGCTGCCGCCCTTACCGCCACTTTTGGCGAGCCTACCAGCGCCCCTGTGACCGCTACTGCGGATCGCCGCTTTGGAGATTACCAATCCAACGCCGCGATGGTCTTGGCCAAGCAGCACAATTCCAATCCACGGGTGCTGGCTCAAGTCCTCATCGCCGCAATCGATCTCACCGATCTCGCTACGGCGGACATTGCCGGGCCAGGCTTTATCAACTTCCGGATCCTGCCAGAAGCCTACGCCGCGCATGTGCGGGCTCTCATCGTGGACGAGCGGCTGGGCGTGCCTGCCACCGGTGCCGGGCGCACCGTGGTGGTCGATTTCTCCGCGCCAAATGTGGCGAAGCCGATGCATGTGGGCCACATCCGCTCGACCATCATTGGAGACTCGCTGGCACGCATCGCGCGGTTTCTCGGTTACAAGGTCATCGCGGATAATCACATCGGCGATTGGGGAACCCAGTTTGGTATGATCCTTCATGGTTGGAAAACCAAGCTGAACCCCGCAGCCCTAGAGGCCGATCCCATCACAGAGCTGGTCCGCATCTATCGTGAGGTGAATGCGGAAATTAAAACGGACTCAGAGTTATTAGAAATCTGCAAAGCCGAGTTAGTAAAACTCCAGGCTGGGGATGCTGAAAATCTAACAATCTGGCAGCAATGTATTGATGTTTCTAAAACTGGACTTGAGAAAATCTATGATCGTCTAGATGTGAAATTTGATCATTGGTTGGGCGAGAGTTATTATAATGATCGCCTTGCTGGGTTAGTGGAAGAGTTTCTCGAACAGGGAATCGCCCGTGAGAGCAATGGGGCGGTTTGTATCTTTTCAGATGATAGCAAGCCACTCGAAGAAGATCCCTTCAAGGTCCACCGCGAGGATGGCTGGAATGAGAATCCCGCGCTCATTCGCAAGGCGGATGGTGGCTTCCTCTACGCGACTACGGACTTGGCGACGATCCAATACCGCATCGATGAATGGCATGCGGACCATGTCTGGTATGTGGTGGGCGTGCCGCAGCAATTGCATTTCCGCCAGCTCTTCGAAGCCGCAGCACGCTGGGGCAAGACCGGAGATTTCAAGCACGTCGGCTTCGGCTCGATCCTTGGCGACGACCGAAAATTGATGAAAACCCGCACGGGCGATAATGTGCAACTCACCGATGTGTTAGAGGAAGCGGTGGAACGAGCAGCGGCGGCCATCGCAGAGAAGAATCCGGATCTAGTGGGTGCCGAGGCGGCTGAAATCGCAGAGATCGTAGGCATCGGCTCGGTGAAATTTGCGGAGCTCTCGCAGAACCGGCTTACCGACTATGTTTTCTCATGGGACCGGATGCTATCGCTCCAGGGAGATACGGCACCTTATTTACAATACTCGCATGTGCGGATTCGCTCGATTTTCCGGAAGCTAGATGCGCCATTCGATGCTACCTCGGCAGAGATCCATTTAAACGAAGATGCTGAAATCCATCTTGCCCGGTTGTTAGCAAGATTCGGCGAAGTGTTACCCACGATCTTGGATGACTTCCGACCGAATTTACTTGCGAACTATGTATTGGAACTAGCCCGCGCTTTTCATTCATATTTCGAGGCCTGTCCGGTGCTCAAGGCAGAGGAGCCGATCCGCTCCAGCCGCCTTGCGCTGTGTGATCTCACCTCACGGACGCTTAAACAAGGACTCTATCTGCTTGGCATCAATGTGCCTGAGCGGATGTAATTTGCTATACCCTTATGAAGCCACCCTTTTACGTCATAGGTCACAAGAATCCTGACACGGATGCGATTTGTTCTGCCATCGGCTATGCGGCCCTTCTGCGTGCAGTGGGTGAGGAGCCTCAAGCCATCGCCGCCCGCTGTGGTGAGATTTCTCAAAGAACCAAGTGGGTGCTGGAGCGGGCGGAGCTGGAGGCCCCGCTGATGATCACGGATGTGCGGACCAAGGCGGGGATGATCTGCCATCGCAAGGTAATTAAAGTGTCCCTGACGGATACGTTCCTCACTGCCTACCGGCGGATGCTCGCCGCAGAAATCCGCTGCGTTCCGGTGGAAGATGAAGAGGGAAATGTGCGGGGAATTCTGCGCTATTTCGATCTTCTTAAACTACTGCTACCGGCAGACACCGAGGGGCTGAGCGTGCGGACCATCCATGTCTCATTGGCAAAGCTGGCCGATACGTTGCAGGCGGAGAGCATGGGGGCGACGTTGCCCGAGTCAGAGTTTGAGGAAGATTTAATTCTATTGGTTGGGGCTTCCTCTCAGGGGACTGTGGATAAGCGGCTTAAGAAAGCGATCTGCGATGGCAATGTGGGGAAATTCCTCGTCATCTGCGGAGACAGGCCGATCGTGCAACGCTATGCGATCGACCATGGTGCAAGAGCGCTTTTGGTGACGGGAAATAATCCGATTTCCGCCGAAATTTTGGCGTTTGCCGTGCGCAGCGGAGTGGTGGTTTTGCGTTGCAATCAAGATACGGCAAGTGCCTCGACGTTGATTCGCTGCTCGCGGACGGTGCGGCATGTGATGGAGGAACAGTTTATCACCGTGATCGAGTCAGAGCCTATCTCACGGCTGCGGAAAAGTCTGGTGGCGGTGGATCAGGATCTATTTCCAGTGATGGACCGGGCAGGTGGCAAGATGGTTGGGGTGCTATCCAAATCCGACCTGGTAGATCCCTCGCGCATCCGTTTGGCCTTGGTGGATCACAACGAATACGCACAAGCCGTCAATGGCGTGGAGGAAGCAGAAATCACCGAAGTGATCGACCACCACCGGCTAGCAGGGGACTTGGTCTCGCGTGAGCCGATCCGCTATTTGAACGAACCCGTCGGCTCCACTTGCACCTTGGTGGGGAGAAAATATTTCCATCGCGGGCTAATGCCGCAGCCCAGTGTGGCGCTATGCCTGTGCGCGGGCATCGTTTCCGATACGCTGTGCCTGACCTCACCGACGACGACATTACTGGACCGTGAGATGCTCACATGGCTGAGCGGTGTGGCGGGTGTGGAGCCTAAGAAATTTACCGATGAATTCTTCGCTGTTGGCTCATTGATCGCGAATGGCACGCCGGATGAGATTCTCAATGCTGACCGCAAGGAGTTCACCGAGCAGGGCCTCACGGTGAGTATCTCGCAGGTGGAGGAAAGGGATTTGCACGGTTTCGGCGCTCGGCGGGAGGAATTGGAGGCGGCACTCAGAGACCTTTATTTAAAGCAAAAGTATGATCTAGCAGTTTTGGCGGTCACGGATGTGGCCTTGCACCACAGTATGATCCTCGCCGTGGGGGCGGAGGCTGCCTTGGCGAAGTTTCCCTTCGAGCGGAGGGATGCCACCTTGTTCCACGCGCCTGGAGTGGTCAGCCGCAAGCGCCAAATTTTCCCTGCCGTGTGTGAGGCTATTCAGCATTCCAGCTAGATTATCGCTCGGTGAGGTAGCTAGCAAGCGTCTCACGCAGGGTGGTCCGCGCGCGGAAAAGCAGGCTTTTCACGGCGGATACGGAGAGGTCCAGCACGTTGGCGATTTCTTCGTACGAGAGTTGCTCATATTGCCGGAGAATCACCGCCATGCGCTGCAGCTCGGGAAGCTGGGCGATGGCCTGGTCCACCTTGTGTTGAAGCTCAGCCTGCAGGACTGCGGCGTCCGGCTGGGTGTTTGGGCTGGCGGTGATGGTTTGGTTAAATGCTTCCTCGCGTTCATCAGCAGAAACTTCTTTGCGACGGCTGCGGCTGCGGGATTCGTTGAAGACCAGATTGCGAGTGATGGTGAACAAGTAGGTGGTGAACTTGGCATCTGGCCGGTAGCGTTTCGCATATTTCCAGACTCTGAGAAATACTTGTTGGGCGATGTCTTCCGCTTCCGAGTGATTTCCCAACATCTTCGTAACCGTGCCGACGACTGCATCTTGGTGACGCTCCACAAGGCGGCGAAACGCCGTGTGATCGCCCTCGGCGATTTGCACCATCAACGCGAAGTCGATGCCGGGTTCATCGGCAATTGGCTGGGTGGACTCGACCTGCATTTTCAGGAGAAAAGGTGGCGCTGCGGCATCTGCGCTGAACATGCAGATTTAAACCGATGGTGCGGTGAAAAGTTGTGCAGGGAAAATTTTAAGGAGCGTTCACAGCAGGGCAGATTTCGCCCACTCTTCTACCTCCGGATCGAGGAAGATTTCTTGCATCGCCTCGCGGGCCCAGTCCTCGCGCTTGGCCAGCTCATGGAGCATCCGCCATGCCACCACTTGGACGGCGGGCATTTCACTCCAGACCATCTCGGTGAGGCACTGCCAGCTGCGGCCTGCCATTTTTTGGGGTTTCGCGAGAGCTTCATGGCAAGCCTCAGAGAGAAGCAAAGTTTGCTCTAGTAGCGGCTCGGCTGGTATGGGCGGAATCTGGTAGGGCCGCAGCGGCACACCGGCGGCACCGGTAAGTTCGCACTTGGACTTGGCTCGTCGTGCAAGGTCTTTACCGAGAAATTGCAGTGCGGATTGCTTCGCTTGATGTTGGTCGTAGCCTTTTCCCATATTTTTATGAGCACCAGCTTACTGCGGTAGCGGGTGCTGGGGAATCTCAAAATTTGGATGCAGGCACGAGGGGATTTGGGGGATGGGCATGGCGGTTGCAAACCGCCGCCACGGTTCCGCTGGAGTGGATGAAGAGCTTTGCTGGGAGCGAGACGCACCCGCAACGGCCTGGCGCAGGATGCACCAGCTACTTTTGGGGCGGCCTGTTTACGCTCTAAGGAGAGTGGACATTCCTGT
>Ga0105045_10006213_pt1 | contig 10559 bp, 11 predicted proteins | sample MAT02_FD_78089 | JGI IMG/M metagenome (GOLD analysis project Ga0105045, IMG submission 78089) | Freshwater microbial communities from Lake Fryxell liftoff mats and glacier meltwater in Antarctica - MAT-02 (megahit assembly) | ecosystem: Environmental > Aquatic > Freshwater > Ice > Liftoff... | reverse complement strand
TCCTATGATTACCAAACTAAATACGATTACCATTATAATTGTTCCATTATCCCAAGAAAAAAGTGTTGTGTCTTTCATATTTAATTCCTTTTTAAGTTTTGCCAAATATAAACTTGTTAGGTATTAAAAGACATGATAATTATCATAACCGAATTTTTACGATAAAAATTTATCTTGAAATTCCGGAGTGGGAATCATACAGTTGTCTTTTTTACCGTACCATTTATATCTATTTCTTGCGATATAATCGTAAACATAATTGTTTAAAGAATCGGGTAGAATAGAGAATAAGGAAGCAAAATAATAGATTCCACCTAAATCTTTTGCAATTTCTAAAGCTGCCTCGGATTTATAAAAGTAGGCAAAACCGGGCTGATACAGAATGATGCTATCTGTTTTTTGAGTATCTATTCCAAGATGTTCAATTATTCTTTGACCTAAATCAGACTGTAAAGCAACAAATCTGAATAGATCTTTCTTGTCGTTTTTAATGATCAACTGTACCGCTGAATCACAAAGATTGCAAACGCCGTCAAATAGTATTATTTTTTTGTTTTTGGGTAAGTTATCCATTATTAGAAAGTTGTAAATAACTATTAAAGTTAATTATAAAATAAGATTACTTCTTGCTGGCTTCTACAAATTCGAGCGCCTCTAAACTTACTTTCGAGGTAAACACGCCATAATTTACAGTTGCTTTATTTTTTTCAATATTATCAATTGTTCCAACTGCTTTCCCATCAAACATTCGTACGCGATCGCCAACTTTTAGTATTGGTTTTGGTTTTTCAATAACCACTTTTAATTTTTTCTCTTTCTTTTCTTTCCTAATTTCTTCAACCTGAACAGTAACTTCTTCAATTACTTCTTTTTTCTTTTCAATTATCGCTTTTGTCTCTTTTACAGTAACTTTTCTGCGTTTTGAATTTTCAATTTCGATTATTTTTAAGAATTCGCCTAGCAGTTCTTTTTTATTTTTATTATTAAAATACTTTTCGGAAATATCTTCAATTTTTTGACCAATGTAAATCGTTTTCTGATTACTATCATACAATTCTTGGTAGCTTTCCAGTTTTTGCTTAATTTTTACATTGATTGTTTCCATTTTTTTACCTTCTTCACGTGCTTTGGTTTCCTCTTCTTTTAGCGTTTGTGATGTTTTTTCAAGTTTCGAACGTTCTTTTTGAAGTGTTGCAATAGTTTTGTCAAATCGTACTTTTCCAACTTCAATTTTCTTCTTCGCTCGATTAATTAAGCTGAATGGAATTCCATTTTTTAAAGCAACTTCAAACGTAAATGAACTTCCCGCTTGACCTAAAATTAATTTATATAATGGCTCTAAGCTTTTTTCATCAAACAACATATTAGCATTGGTAGCAAAAGGAAGTTCGTTTGCCAGAATTTTTAAGTTCGAATAATGAGTCGTTATAATGCCAAAAGCTTCTCGATGATAAAATTCTTCTAAGAAAATTTCGGCAAGAGCACCGCCTAGTTCAGGATCAGATCCTGTACCAAATTCATCAATTAAAAACATCGTTTTACTATTACACTTTTTTAGAAAATAGTTCATGTTTTTTAACCGGTAACTGTACGTACTTAAATGATTTTCTATCGATTGGTTGTCACCAATATCAGTAAGAATTCGATCAAATAAGAACGTTTCACTGCGCTCGTGCACTGGAATCAACATTCCTGATTGTAACATTAATTGCAACAGTCCAACGGTTTTCAACGATATTGTTTTTCCACCTGCGTTGGGTCCAGAAATTACAATAATTCGATTTTCCTGATCTAATTCTATTGTTTGTGGATGCGTAATTTCATTTTTTTCCTTATTGTTTAAAAACAAAATAGGATGGAAGGCATCTCTAAAATAGAGGCGACGATTTTCAGTAATAGTAGGCAAAATTCCATTAATTCTATTGGCATACTTTGCTTTAGCAGCAATAACGTCAATGTCACTTAGGAAATCTTGGTATTGGATAAGTAACGGTAAAAAAGGTCGAATACTATTCGTTAATTGCTTTAATATCCGTGTTATTTCCTCTTTTTCTTCGTACTCTAAATTGCTCAATTCTCTTGAATAGTTCAACGTAGCTTCTGGCTCGATATAAGCAATGCTGCCCGTTTTAGAACTTCCTAATATTGATCCTTTCACCTTTCTGCGATACATCGATAGGACTGCTAGAACTCTTCGGTTTTGTACAAAACTTTCCTTGATGTCGTCTAAATATCCTAAGGCGTTGTACTGCGTTAGTGCTGTTCCAAAACTTTGATTTACCTTGCCTCGCACGCTATTCATGTTTCTGCGTGTATTCAATAAATCAGGAGACGCATTATCTTTTATCTCTCCATATTTGTCAACAATATCATCAATCATTAACACAATATCTTTGGTAAATTCAACTTGTAAAGCTCTTGAATGTAGATTTGGATAATAGTCTTCAAACTTTTTAAAATAAGTCAATAAGAAATTTACCGATGACGAAAGTGAAGCAATTTTTCTGAAACTTCCCACTTCAAGAAAGCTGTCTTCAATTGCTAAAAATCGAATCTCATGACTGATTGCATCAAAGCCATGGTTAGGAATAGCATTGTTATTTTGGAAAGAAGACAAATATTCTGATGTTTGCATAAGGCCTTTCATCAAAGTTTCTTTGTCTTTAAAAGGAATTATCTCTAGTGCTTTTTGTTTACCAATGTCGGTATTGCAAATATTTGAAAGCGTTTCTAGAACTGTTGGAAATTGTAAATCTTGTAATGTTTTTTCGGTAATGGATATCATTTAGTACTATAGTATTTGATACAAAGTTACAAACTTGTTAAGTCGTAATAATCTAAAATAATTAATATTTATATTTGTTAGATGAAAAAAGATGAAATAATTAACTGTTTGCAATTAGATAAGCAATTTTTGAAAGAAAAATTTGGAGTCGAAACAATTGCATTATTTGGATCCTATGCAAAAGGCCTTGAAAACCTAGAAAGTGATGTTGATTTTTTAGTCGAATTTAAAGAACCATCTTACAGTCTTTTGATGGGTTTATATGCTTATTTAGAAAAAAAATTAAATTCTAAAATTGAAATCGTGCGAAAGGGACCACATGTTTCAGAACGTTTTTACAATACCATTAAAAATGAATTGATTTATGTATAACGATGTTTATAAATATTCGTTGGAAATTATTTTACAGCATACAAAAGTTTGTCGCGATCGATTTTCTAAAATTGGAAGTGCGAATGATTTCAAAGACACAGAATATGGTCAAATATTACTAGATTCAATAGTTACAAGGTTACAAGCTATTGGTGAAAGTTTAAAAAATATGGCAAGAAAACATAATTTATTAGAATTGAATTATCCAGAATTAGAGTGGAGTAAAATCATTCGATTTAGAGATTTTATTTTACATCATTATGAAATGTTAGATTATGAAATTGTTTACGAAATTTGCAGCAATAAATTACCACAGTTAGAGCAAGCATTGCGAACTGAATTAGATAAATTTAAGTAAAATGCAACTTACCTTAAGCCCAAACTGGCAGTCAATTTTATCAAAAGAAATTGAAAAAACTTATTTTCAAGATATAATTAAAGAGGTTGAGCAAGAATATAACGCTAACATTTGTTATCCTGACAAAGAACTTATTTTTGCGGCGCTAAATTCTTGCAATTTCGATAATATTAAAGTCGTAATTATTGGTCAAGATCCGTATCACGGAGCTGGAGAAGCAAATGGTTTGTGTTTTTCTGTGAATGATGGAATTAGAATTCCACCGTCTTTGCGAAATGTATTTCGGGAAATGAACGGTGATTTGAGCACTGTTTTTATGCCTACATCAGGAAATCTAGATTCATGGGCTAAACAAGGAGTTTTGCTGCTAAATGCATCATTAACCGTTCAAAAAGATAAAGCGAATAGTCACAAACATTTGAAGTGGAATGTTTTCACTGATGCCATAATTCAAAAAATTTCAGATGAAAAAGAACATATTGTTTTTTTACTTTGGGGAAATTTTGCACATAAAAAAGGACTTAAAATAAATCGAAATAAACATTTAGTTCTGGAATGTGGACACCCTTCACCATTAAGTGCTAATCAAGGAAAATGGTTTGGAAATAAACATTTTAGTAAAACAAATGATTATTTATTACAGAATGCGATTGAAACTATTGATTGGGAATCCGTAAAATGAAATTGGGTTAAATAGTTTTTCTACTCTGAGGTTTTGCGTGAGTGATAGAAGTGGAGCTCTTTTTTTAGAGGCTGAAAAAGCCTTTAAAAAAAAGCGGGAACGGATAGCACGACCCGTAGTTTTTACGAAGGGTCACGCCCTAAATAAATTAAAATTGATTTTAAGCTATTATTTTTTAATAATATCTTCTAATACGGCTCTGTCAGAATAGTTAATTACTTTCAATATCACTTCTTGATTTTTGATCGTTTTACCTTCAATGATATAAAGTTTTCCTTTCTTTAGTTCGACATTACTTTTATCAAAATCAACGTCACCAAACTGTAGAGAATTTTTAATATCAGCGGTATCAATCCATTTTTCTGCTAAAATGAACGAAGCTTTATCAGAATAGTAGAAAGGTTTATTTCTTAAATCATTTAAAACTCTAGAATTGGGAAAATAATTACATCGCGTATCTTTTCCACTAAAAATCATTGCCACAAAAAACAACCCGATTACTAAGCCCACTAAATAATAAGCAAAACGATGGAAAAACTTCATGAATTTTTTTTTGCAAAGGTAGCAGAAAGTTTTCTTAAAAAACTAATAAATTTATGTCGTTGTTAGGTAAATCAAACCAGTCACCAATGGCAGAATTAGTTAAAATTCCATGGTACATATATATTCCATGTTTTAATCCTGTATCAAATCGAATTGCGGTTTCAATTCCGCCATTATCAGCAATATGCATGAGGTAAGGAGAGATGATATTACTTATTGAAAGCGAAGCTGTTTTAGAATATCGAGACGGAATATTAGGTACACAATAATGTAAAACATTGTTTTTTATAAAGGTGGGTTTCTCATGTGAAGTTACTTCACTGGTTTCAAAACAGCCGCCAGTATCTATACTAACATCAACAATCACGGCTCCGTTTTTCATGTGCTCCACCATAGTTTCAGTGACAATAATAGGACACCGTTCTTTACCGCGCATTGCACCAATAGCTACATCGCAGCGTCTAAGTGCCTTTAGTAACGATTTAGGTTGGATTGTAGAGGTAAAAATTCGTTGGTTTAAATTATTTTGTAAACGGCGTAATTTTGTTATTGAATTGTCAAAAACTTTTACGCTTGCACCGAGACCTATTGCTGTTTTAGCGGCAAATTCTCCAACAGTTCCAGCGCCTAAAATTACAACATCAGTAGGAGGAACTCCAGTAATATTTCCAAATAAAAGTCCTTTGCCAAAATCATTTGTAATCATTAATTCCGCCGCAATAAGTATTGAAGCTGTTCCAGCAATTTCGCTTAAAGATTTTACTGCGGGATAAGAACCGTCTTCGTCTTTAATATATTCAAATGCTAAGGCTGTAATTTTCTTTTTAGCCAATGCTTCGAAATAGCATTTTTTGCGAGTTTTAATTTGAATTGCTGAAATTAAGATGGTTTGGGGATTCATCATTTCAATTTCTGCATTGGTAGCAGGTTCCACTTTTAATATCATTGGGCAGCCAAAAACTTTTTTAGTGTCATTCGTAACTTCAGCACCAGCTTCGGTATATTCTTTATCTGAATAACTGGAACTTAAACCAGCACCAGCTTCAATCATGACGCGATGTCCGTGATAAGTTAGTGAATTGACAGCATCAGGAGTCAAGCAAATTCGTCGTTCTTGGTGACTAATCTCTTTTGGAATTCCAATGAATAAATCACTTTTTTTTCTTGCTACTTCAAGTTTTTCTTCTTGAGGCAATAGTTGTTGTTTAGTAAATGGTGTATTAGTGATGGACATTAGGTTATTATTTTAGGCACAATTTACATAAAAGTTTTAGATAATTTTATAGTGTTATTCTTATCTAATAAATTATTTAATCGTGAAGTATATTTAGATCTATTTGCATTTTAATATCGGCTCTTTGATAAATTCCATTTTCTAATGCTACTTCGACAAAGCCAAAAGTTCTATAAAGATGAAGCGCCGATTTTAAACTTCTGTTCGAGTATAAAATTATATTTTTTATTTCTTTTTCTTTGGCTTCAGCTAAGCAGTGATTGATCAATTTCTTGCCAATTCCCAATCCCTGCACTGTAGTTGTCACAGCCATTTTACTAAGTTCAAAGGTAGTTTGATCGATTTTTAAAAGCGAAACTGTACCAACTATTTGGTTACCATATTTAGCGTAATAAATAAACCCTCCTTTATCAATAATCTCTGTTTGTGGATTTGATAAAACGATTTGATCTTTTGGTTCAACTCTAAAATATTTTTCTAACCATTCGAAATTTAATGTTTTAATATGGTCTTTCAGTTCAATGTTGAAGGGAATAATCTCGACTTTTTTGACTACGCTCATAAATAATGCTAACTAATTTAATTTTAAAAGACGACTACCATCTGCAAGTAATGAAATTGAAATCACTGAATGAGATTCAGGAATCAGATTTGGAATTTTCTCTGCCCATTCAATAAAACACCAATTTCCAGAGTACAAATAGTCATCAATTCCCATATCTAAGGCCTCAACTTCATTGTTTAATCTGTAAAAATCAAAATGATAAACTATCTGATTTTTTGCAGTTTCATATTCATTTACTAACGAAAATGTAGGACTACTAGTTGCTCCAGTAACTCCAAGACTTTTACATAATTGCTTAATTAATGTCGTTTTTCCAACGCCCATTTCGCCATGAAAAAGAATTACTTTGTTTGGGTTTTGTGCTATAATTTTATTTGCAACTTGTTCTAATTCTTGCAATGAAAAATTAATTTCCATGATTGATTCGTTCATTTATAAATGCAGTAAGTTATTCTTTTGATTTTTCATTATCCATGCTAAAATTTAGTACAAAAATTTATTTAGGACTAAAAACAAGAAACGGAATAATCATTTCCTCTAATGAAATTCCACCATGCTGATAGGTGTTTTTATAATAACTAGCATAATGATTGTAATTGTTAACATAGGCTAAAAACAAATCATTTTTTGCAAAAATATAAGAACTACTCATATTTATTGAAGGTAAACCAATATTTTTTGGCTCTTTTTCAGCATAGACATCTTTTTGTTCATAGGTTAAACTACGACCAGTTTTATATCTCAAGTTTAAACTTGTGTTTTTGTCGCCCACTACTTTAGATGGATTTTTTACATTTATGGTTCCATGATCTGTAGTGAGAATCAATTTAAAACCCATTTTTTGAGCTTGTTGAATAATTTCTAAAAGGGGAGAATTTTTAAACCAACTCAATGTTAGCGATCGATAAGCTTTGTCATCTGATGCTAGTTCTTTCACCACATCCATTTCGGTTTTAGCATGTGAAAGCATATCAACAAAATTATAGACTACAGTAACTAGATCATTATTTTTTAAAGCTTTGAAGCCTTCAACCAGCTTTTTACCGCCAGCAAGATTTGTAATCTTAAAATAGTCTTCCTTTATATTTAATCCTAGACGTTTTAATTGAGCAGTTAAAAATTCAGCTTCATACAGATTTTTTCCGCCTTCCTCGGGATCATTTCTCCAGTATTGCGGGAACTGCTTTTCCATTTCAACGGGCAACAATCCAGAAAATATTGCATTCCTGGCATATTGAGTTGCAGTTGGTAAAATAGAGTAATAAGGAACTTCTTTCTCTAGTTTATAATAATTACCAACAACATTTTCGAAAGCTTTCCACTGATCATAACGCAAGTTGTCAATGACTACAAACAAAATGGGTTTGTCTTTTTTCTTCAGTTCTGGAACAACTAATTCTTTAAATAAAGTATGAGATTGAACGGGTTTATCTGCTTTTGGTGCAAACCAATCCTCATAGTTGCGCTCTATAAATTTACCAAACTGTGAATTTGCTTCGGCTTTCTGAGATTCGAGAATTTCAACCATACTTTGATCATCAATATTTTCGAGTTCCAACTCCCAAAAAATCAATTTTTTATACATTTCAATCCAGTCTTCGTAGGAGTTGACTTGAGCCATTTCCATCGTAATTTTTCTAAACTCTTTTTGGTAATCCAAAGTCGTTTTCTGAGAAATTAATCTCGAATGATCTAAATTTTTCTTTAAACTTAATAGAATTTGATTTGGGTTAACTGGTTTTATCAAATAATCGGCAATTTTAGAACCTATGGCTTCCTCCATAATATATTCCTCTTCGCTTTTGGTGATCATAATCATAGGAATAGAGGATTTTTTCTCCTTCATTTCTGATAAAGTTTCCAAACCGCTCATTCCAGGCATATTCTCATCTAAAAAAACAATGTCAAAATTATTTTCTTCAAAAATTGTTATAGCATCCAGTCCGTTATTACAGGTCGTAACTTCGTAATTTTTCTTTTCCAGAAAGAGTATATGTGGTTTCAAAAGGTCGATTTCATCATCGACCCAAAGAATTTTTATTTTATCCATGAGTTATAAATTATGCATTTTTAGCTATAAAATCAGAACGCCAAATTACATTTTTTGTGCTGTATAGCTGCTAATATTATGCTAATTTTTTATCATTTAGAGTTATAGAATAGGCTAATGTTTCGAATTAAAAAATGTTTTAAAATAGCATTCTCATCGATTATGGAGCTTCAAAGCTTAAATTTTAAATATTTGTAGATAATTACGATTACAACTCCAACCTCATGGTGTAAATTGAGAATCGTATCAAATATTTATTTCAACAGAACTTAATCTTCAATTTGACTCCTAATTTGTAAACTTCTAACAGTTCTATTGAGAAATCTCTTTTACAATCTAAATACTTATATTTGTTGACATAAATTTAAATTATAGTGAGTCAAATCAATAAGCTTAAAATATTTAATGATCCCATCTATGGATTTATTACGATCCCAAATGCGTTAATTTACGATTTAATTCAGCATCCTTATTTTCAGCGTTTGCGCCGTATTTCTCAAATGGGTTTGTCTTATTTAGTTTATCCTGGAGCAAATCATACACGTTTTCATCACGCTTTAGGTTGTATGCATTTAATGCAAAAGGCGGTTGACGTTTTACGATTTAAAGGAACAATTATTTCTACGGAGGAGGAAAACGCATTATATATTGCAATTTTATTGCATGACATAGGACACGGACCTTTTTCACACGCCATGGAAAAGAGCATTGTTGAAGACGTTCATCACGAAGAAATATCGCTTCTGTTCATGAATCAATTAAACATTGAATTTAAAGGACAATTAAGTTTAGCCATTCAAGTTTTTAAAGGCGAATACAATAGAAAATTCATGTTACAATTGATTTCGAGCCAATTAGACATGGATCGAATGGATTATTTGAAGCGCGATAGTTTTTACTCCGGAGTTGCCGAGGGAAATGTCAATTCGGAGCGATTAATTCAAATGATGAATGTTGTTGATGATTATTTAGTAATTGAAGAAAAAGGAATTTACTCTGTGGAGAAGTTTTTAATGTCCCGTAGATTGATGTACTGGCAAGTTTATTTACACAAAACGAGTTTGGTGGCCGAATTAATTTTGATGAAAATCTTAAAACGCGCTAAAGAGCTTACCATGAAAGGAAATTCATTGCCATGTAGTGATCCTTTACTTTATTTTATGCGAAATAAAATAACTATCACCACTTTTGACGCCCCGACCTTAGACTTATTTGCACAATTAGATGATTTCGATATTATTGGTGCACTAAAATCTTGGCAAAAAAATGAAGATTTTATACTTTCTTCACTCAGTAAAATGATTGTAAATAGAGACTTATTAAAAATAAAACTGAGTAGTGAAAAAGCATCGAATGAGGATTTGCAATTGCTAAAAGAGCGCTTTGCACTAGAAAATAATAGTTCATTGCTAGATTCAAATTATTTTATTTTTAAGGGCAAAATTAGAAATCAAGCGTATAGTAAAGAGGCAGATCCAATCCGGATTTTAAGAAAAGATGCTACGGTTGAGGACGTAATTGAATCATCTGATCAGCTAAATTTGAAATCATTATCTAAATTAGTGACTAAGTATTACATCTGTTTTCCAAAACAACTGTTATAAAAAACCATTTAAAATCTATTTTTTTATATTTTTGTCGCAATGAAAGGAACAAATACATTTTTTTTGAATAGCATTAGGACATTTTTTAATGCCCCATCTTATTCCGATAAAAAACACAATCAGATAAGATGAAATTTACAGCCGAACAAATAGCAGGAATCTTGTCAGGAGAAGTTGTTGGGAATCCAATGATTGAAGTTTTTAGATTGTCAAAAATCGAAGAAGGCTCTGAGGGATCGCTAACTTTTCTATCAAATCCTAAATATCTAAATTACATATATTCTACAAAAGCATCAGTAACAATAGTAAATGATACTTTTATTCCAGAACATACTATAAATACTACGTTGATTAAAGTTTCCGATG
>Ga0105045_10006211_pt1 | contig 10562 bp, 10 predicted proteins | sample MAT02_FD_78089 | JGI IMG/M metagenome (GOLD analysis project Ga0105045, IMG submission 78089) | Freshwater microbial communities from Lake Fryxell liftoff mats and glacier meltwater in Antarctica - MAT-02 (megahit assembly) | ecosystem: Environmental > Aquatic > Freshwater > Ice > Liftoff... | reverse complement strand
CGGCGCAGGTCGCGCGCGAACAGGCGGGCGAGCACAGTCACCGCGCAAAATCCATAAGGTTCAGCGCACGCTGGGCAGGCAGGGCAAGGTCGAAATGTGACGCAAACACTACGCCGCCGCCGTCGTCAAGGTGCTGCACGACGGCCGCGCGGAGCAGCGCGAGCGACCCGCAGTCAAGACCGTTGCCAGGTTCATCAAGCAGCCACAACGGGGCGCCGCTAGCGATGGCGCGCGCAAGCACGGCACGCTTACGCTGGCCGGTGGAGAGATAGGCGGCGGGCACATCGGCAAACGCGGTCAGCGCCATCGCCGCCATTGCATCCGCCGTGCGCGCGGTATCCGCACCATCGAGCGCAGCCCAGAAGGCGAGCGCCCCGCCCAAGGGCAGTTCGGGATCGAGCGCGGCACATTCGTCAGCAAGAGCGATCGGCACGCGGCGTTCGATTGCGCCTGTTTCAACGCGAAGCAGGCCAGCGATAAGGCGGAGCAGGCTGGATTTGCCAACGCCGTTGGGCCCTTGCAGCCACAGTGCCTCACCAGGGGCGAGCGTCAGGCCCACGCCCCGGAACAACAAACGCCCGCCGCGTTGGCACGCCAGCCCTCTACACACCAGCAGCGGCATCAATCGTCCGCCATTGTCATTGCCCACTTGCGCGTTCAAGTCCGCGCCTCGATCAGGTCGATGTCACCGTCGGAAAAGCCGAAATGATGGCCGATCTCATGGATCAGGACATGGCGGACGAGGTCGTCGAGCCGTTCGCCGGTTTCGATCCACTCAATCAGGATCGGCAGACGATACAGTGTCACAGTATCGGGCAGGGTACCGGATTCCTCGATCGATTTTTCGGTCAGCGGTCGGCCGGTGTAGAGGCCGGTGAGGTCGTAGGGATGATCAATCTCCATCGCTGCCAGCGTTTCGGCATCGGCGACATCTTCGATGCAAAGCAGCAATCCGGCGATGTGTGGGCGGAAGGTATCGGGCATCGCCGTAAGCGCAGCCTCGGCCAGCGCAAGGAAGGCCTCCTCATCCGGGGCGGCGCCGCAAAGGGGCAGGGCGGCGTGCTTGTCGTCCATCATCTTCTTCCTTATGGCTACGGCGTTAAAGGAGCAAGCAATGGCAGTTAAGCGGTTGAACGACGCAGAGCGGACGGCGTTGCTGGCGCGCTTTCCAGCGTGGCAGCATGAACCACAGCGCGATGCGATGGTGCGCGAATTTCGCTTTGCTGATTTCCCCCGTGCCTTTGGCTTCATGGCGGCGGTGGCAATTATGGCGGAAAAGCAGGATCACCACCCCGAATGGTCAAATATTTACAACCGTGTAACGATCTTGCTGACCACGCACGATGCAGGCGGCCTGTCGGTGCGCGATGCGGCGTTGGCCGAGTCGATCGAGGGGATTACGGCGGGGTTCGGCGGGTAGGGCAGCCGCGCCGCCCTACCCACTGTAACGATCAGAATTTGGCGTCGACGCTAACCGTGTAGGCACGGCCACGCGGGTCGGCAACGCGCGATTCCCAGCTCGATCCCGAACCCGTATTGCTGTCATAGGTGATGGCAAATGGCGGGTCGGTATCAAACAGATTCTTGACCCCGAAATTAATGCGATATCCCTCGACCCCACTGAAACCGATTGACAGGTTATAGGTCACATATTCGTCAACCTTGACCACATCATTGGGCGGGTTGATCACGCCGCTGGCTACACCGGGCAACTGCTGATTATTATAACCCGACCGGAACAGCTGCGACAGGCTGAAGTTCCAGTCGTCATTTGACCAGTTGACGAAGGCATTGTGTTTCCAGCGCAGGCCAAGGTCGCCGGCGAAACTGAACACCCCGATGCGGTCGCTGAACGCTGCGGTGGGCACGACCTTTTCCTTTTTGCGGAGCAGATAGCTGCCGTCCATGCCGATGGTCAGTTCCCCGCCGCCAAGGTCGAACCGACCGCGCGCTGCGACGTCGATGCCCTGCGTCCGGGTGCTGCCCGAATTAACCCAGGTACGCTCGATCGCTTCGAGTACGCCGCCAGAGCTGCGGATAAAGCGTTCCTGGAGCGCATCGTAATTTTCCAGGAGCTGGTCGATGGTCAGAACCTGGATCGTGCCTTCACGATTAATCATCCACCAGTCGACCGACAGGCTGAACGCCCGCGAAGGTTCGATCACGATGCCGACACTCGCCTGATCCGATGTTTCGGGCGCAAGGTTTGGCTGGCCGCCACTGATGATGTCGACGTTGGCGACGACGGCGCAGCCGGTGACTGCGGGATTAGGCGCCAGCGGGGTCGAACAGGTTTCCGGATCGGCAAAGCCGCGTCCGGTGTACAGGGACTCGGACCGCCCGTTGAAAATCTGGTTGAACGACGGCACGCGGAACCCGGTGTTATAAGAACCGCGCACCATGAACCAGTCGACCGGGCGGAACTTGGCCGAAATCTTGGGATTGGTGGTGGTGCCAAAGCCGCTGTAATCATCAATACGCACGGCGGCGGTGATTTCAAGGCTGTCGAAAACCGGGAACAGGACCTCGCCATAGGCAGCCTTGATGTCCCGGTTCACGCCCAGCAGCGCGTTGCCGTCATCAAAGGGTGCAGCGATAATCGTGGGACGTGCCACGGCTTGGCGAATATCGCCGTTGAAGCGGTAAGTCTCGCGGCGGAAATCAACCCCGACCGCCGCCTGGACTGTGCCGCCGGGCAATTCGAACAGCCCACCCGAAACCGAGCCGTCGACCTGGGTCACACGGTAGCGGCCACCATAAAGGATGGTTCCTTCTGCCGAAACGGCATCAAGCATTCTCAGCGCTTGTTGCGATTGAACCTGTCCGGGGAACAGAAATGGGTTGAGCAGACCGCTGTTCAGAACACCGATGATGCCGGCGCCTGTTGCGCCGGGTGCGATGGGGGCATTGGGATCATTGGTCCCGTTGGCGAGGGTGCCGCGGAAATAATAGCCGCTGCCCAGCGTCGATTCCGATTCACTTTCCGAACGCGACAGACCAAATTGATAGTCCCAGCCGCCGAACAGCGGCCCTTCAAGGCCAAGGGTATAGCGCTGGGTCAGGGTTTCTGTGGTGATTTCGCGGGGGCCGCACTCGATACAGCGCCAGCGATAGGACAGCGCCGGGTTTGCCGCGAGCAGCGGGCCAAAGGTCGGAAAAGCGTTGGTCAGCCGCGTCGCGAGATTGTCAAAAATCGTGTCGTTCACCCCCGCGATACGCCGGTATGCGTAGTTCTGGGTCGTTAAGTTCGGTGTCAGCTGAAGGTTCGAGAACCGCTTTGCCGAACTCGCATCCGATCCGGTGGCTTCGATGGACAGCTGATGTTCACCCAGCTTGACGACACCGCGCCCGAACCAGGTGAGCGTGTCGATGGGTTGTTGCAGCACAGCGGCGCGGCCCGTGTCCCAGGCGCAGGCAAATTCAGCTTGTGGAAAGGCCCAGAGGACAGGGTCATAAGCCGACATGCCATCAATCTGACCGCAACCGCCGCCGCCGGGCAGGTCCAGCAAGTTGATCCCGCCGGTTGCCCGCAAGGTGGTCGAGCCCGGCAGGAAAGGCGCCGTCGCGCTCTGATAGGCCGTGCCCGCAAGCGGAATGAAGGTCGCAAAAGGCGTGCCGCGTGTATCGACCGACAGACCGCGATCAGGCTGGAAGGTGTTCACGAAATCGCGCTGGTTGCCGCGCAGGGCTTTGGCGGTCGAATAGCTGACCGAGGCCATGATGTTGAAACCCTGATCATCAAGGTCGCCATAGCCAGCGATGGCCGAAGCACGGTAGCGCGGCGAATCGCCGCGTTCGGTGATGTCGACGAAGCCGCTGACGCCCACGCCTTGATAATCGGTGCGGGTGATGAAGTTGATGACGCCGCCGATGGCATCGGTGCCGTAAATGGCCGAAGCGCCGTCCTTGAGCACCTCGACACGTTCGAGCGCGGCAAAGGGAATCTGATTAACGTCAACCGCGCCGCCATTCAGGCCATGCGCCGCGACCCGGCGGTTGTTCAGCAGGACCAGCGTTCCCGACGAGCCCTGACCGCGCAAGTTCGCAAAAGATGCGCCATTGTTGCCGCGTTGCGCCCCGTCGACGACGTCGGCGTTCGCGGCAAGATTGTCGCCTGCGGTGCCATTGGACGTCAAATACATGACCAGCTGTTCCGGGCTGCTGATACCTTCGCGTTCCAGTTCTTCGGTGCCGATGACCTGCAGCGGCAGCGAGCTGTCATTGGGATCGCGTTTGATGCGCGAACCGGTGACCAGGATTTCGCGGCTCTCACTTTCACTGTCGGTGACGGTGGCCGGGGCTTCGTCGACGCTTTGCGCGGCGGCCGGAAATGCGGTCAGCGCAAGCGTACAGACGCTTGCCGCCAGAATCGAACGTCGAACGGATGCCATAGTTTTTTGCCCCATTATAAAGCTTTGACCGATGGTTCGGTCGCCAGGCCTCATTAACCGAAAGAAAATTGTGATGACCAGCGAATTTTTTTGCGAAAATGACGTTTTGGCGGCTTGTGCATTGCAACAAAATTGCGTTACGTCTCTGGTCGCGTCCTAATGACTGCGGATCAACCGTGTCGGGCGAAAACCGGGGAAGACTTCATGAACAAGTTGGCAATGAGCCCAAATCGGCTTTCCACATCTTTATTTGCGATGCTTGCGGTTGCGGCAGCAAGCGTTGTGACACCTGCTTTGGCGCAGGACGCCGATGCCGCAGCGGAGGCAGAGGAAGAAACGTCGATCGTCGTGACGGGATCGCGTATCGCGCGGCCGGAACTGAACTCGGCCTCACCAGTCACGGCAGTGACGAGCGAGCAATTGACGCTATCGGGCAACACCGGCGCAGGCGACATTATTCAATATATTCCGGCGCTGTTCAGTTCAGTGTCGAGCGATTTGTCGGCGACGCGGGCAGGGATCTTTGGCGGTACAGCGCTCAATCTGCGCGATCTGGGTTCTGCGCGCACGCTGGTTTTGGTCAACGGGCGACGCCATGTTGCCGGTTCATCGGGCACGGCCATTGTTGATGTGGAAACCATTCCCACGGCGCTGATCGAGCGGATTGATGTTCTGACCGGTGGGGCTTCGTCGGTTTATGGGTCTGATGCTGTATCGGGCGTGGTCAACTATGTCCTCAAGCGCGATTTTGACGGAATTATCGTTGATGGTCAGGTTGGTGTCAGCGAGCGTGGTGATGCGGGCGATTATTATCTTTCGGGCGCTTACGGCAAGAATTTCGCGGACGACCGCGGTAATATCAGCGTGGCGGTGCAATATTCGCGCGGCGAAGCGCTCAGCTATGGCGACCGCGATTACCTGCGCGGCGGCCAGCGGCTTGACGATGACGCCAACCCGGCGCTGCGCTTTCAGGCGGCGGACATCACGCCCGCGCTGGCGGCGGCCGGAGCCATCCCGGGTCGGACGATCCTGCGGCCGTCGGGTGCGCCGCGTTTCGCCATCACGCCGCAAGCCCTTATCGACCGGGCCCGCAACGCCGCGCCGCGCGCATTCCTGCCGGGGCGTAATTTCTCGATCTCGTCGCCCAACGGCCTGGTCGGTTTTGATGCCGATGGCGATTTTTCCGCCGATGATCCGGGCACGGATTTCGACCGCAACGGGGTGAATGATTGCGACCAGACCTATAACTTCGCGATTACGGGCTTTGGCTGCTATGTCACTGAAAATGGTCGGGTACGGCCGTTCCGCGACGGACTGATCGCTGGGTTCGCCAACAGTTTTGGCGGCGACGGCATTCCAGTTTTTCTCGATAAGGAAAATCTGGTTCCGCAGACTGAACAGTTTAATGCCAGCCTGAACCTGCGGTACGAATTTTCGGATGCGTTCAAACCGTTCATCGAAAGCAAGTTCGTGCGCACGAAAGCGTCGGACGTCAACAACGTCAACAGTTTCAATGACACTATCCCGATCCGGCTGGACAACCCGTTCATTCCGGCTGAGCTGCTGACCGCGATCAACGCCTTTTATCTCGCGAACCCCACTGCAGTACGGGCCGACGGCCAGATTCTGATGAGCCGCGACAATACGGACTTTGGCCAGAATAAACGCCGGGTGACGCGGGACACCTACCGCGTTGTGGTCGGCGCAGAGGGCGAGATTGCGAGCAATCTGACTTATGAAATCTCTGCCAACTATGGCCGGACCAAGGAAATCACGATCAACGACAACCGTCGCGTCGAGGATCGTTTCTATGCCGCCGTGGATGCGGTGCGCGATCCGGCAACGGGCCGGATCGTTTGCCGTTCTTCGCTAAATGCAGGGGTCATCCCCGGAACATCGCCCTTCCCGGGTTATGATGCGGACCCCGACGGCGATGGCATTTTCGAACCCGACACATTCCGTACCAACGACGGCACGTGCCGCCCGCTTAATCTGTTCGGGTTGGGTGCGCCAAGTGCCGAAGCCGTGGCCTTCGTCAACCCGGCGTCGCGCGATAGTGTAGTGCTGGAGCAATTCGTCGTGCAGGGATTCATTGTCGGCACGACTGAGGGGTTCCTGACCCTGCCCGGCGGCGCACCGGCATTCGTTATCGGCGGGGAATATCGCGAAGAAAAGAGCCAGTTCAACGTCGACCCGTTCGATCAGGCAGGCTTTTTCTTTGAATCGGGCACCCAGCCGGAAACGGGCAGTTTCAATGTCAAAGAGGTTTTTGGCGAACTTGAACTGCCGATCCTGGCCGATATGCCGTTCGCCGACCTTTTGACGATCAAGGGATCGGCGCGTTATTCGGACTATAATCTGTCCAATACGGACAAGGTGTTCACGTGGGCCGTGGACGGGCTGTACCGCCCGATACCCGGCCTGAGCATCCGTGGGAGCTATGCCAAGGCCATTCGTGCACCCAACGTCACGAACCTGTTTTCGCCAACAACACCCAGCACATTCCGTCCGATCGACCCATGCGATGAAGCGCAGATCAGCCGCGGACCAAATCCCGCTGTACGTCTGGCCAATTGCCGTGCCGACGGGATACCGGTCGGCTTCACCGATCCGCTGACCGCGCGTATCACCGGACGGACTGGTGGCAACCCCAATCTTGAAGAAGAGCGTTCGACCAGCTGGACGGTTGGCGGGATTTTCCAGCCGTCATTCCTTCCCGGCTTTACCGCGACGGTGGATTATTGGAATTATTCCATCCGTGATGCGATCTCTAATGTGACCGCAGACGAAATCGTGTCGGGTTGTTATGATTCGCCCGATTTCCCGGCCAACAGTTTTTGCTCGCTGTTTTCCCGGAACCGGACGGCAGGATCGCCAACATTCCTGGGCTTTAACAGCTTGACCAATGGTCCGGTTAACTTTGCCCGATTTGAAACGGCGGGCATTGATTTCCAGACGCGCTATCGCTTTCCGCTTGGCGGCGATGCCGGAACGGTGACGGCCCGCGTTGGCGGCACCTATTTGATCAAGAACGTCAACTTCACGTCGGTCACCAACCCCAATTCAGAGGATGATTTCCGCGGCGAAGCGCAGAAGCCCAAGCTGGCGTTCAACACCGGCCTGGCCTGGGAAGTGGGCAAGGTGCGGGTCGAATGGGAAACATTCTGGCAGTCGAAGCAATATTATCAGACCGTCGACGTCGAAGATCCCAGCGGTTTCGCCGAACCCAACCGCGATGGCAATTTCTGGTCGCACGACCTGAACTTTGCCTATGACGTGACCGAGGCGCTGACGTTCCGCTTTGGGGTCAACAACCTGACCGATGAACGCCCTTTTGCGGCAGAGGCGGCCTATCCGATTTCGGCGATCGGGCGGAATTACTTTTTCGGTTTCCGCGCGAAATACTGATGGTGCACGGCATTGGATGAAACGGAGGAGGGGCGGGCCAGCGATGGTCCGCCCCTTCAGTTTTAAGAGCACGTCATTGTGAGCGTAGCGAGCCGAATGCGACCCGATGCGCCCTCGCAATGACGGCAAGCAAGCTCTTTCGCTTGACACAGCGCCCCTGCGCGTTAGATGCGCAGTCGTGTTGACCGGTTAACCCCGTGTCAGTTCCGTCCGAGACAGTTGGTGCGGGGGATTTGCCCCGCTTAATTTCCAGCCGAGACGGGGATCGTCTTTACGTGGCAAGTTCGCCCGCATTTTGTGCGCGCGTCTGGCCCGACAACCCCCCTAGGACATTCGCCACAGAAACACGCGATGCTTTGGCATCGGATGGTTTCTGTTGTTCAAGCCGCCCGGCAGTTTGCTGTCGGGCACAGAGTGGAGATAAGGCATGGATCGTGCTCAGAAGGCCGAAGCCGTATCGACGCTGAACGCTACGCTGTCCTCAGCAGTCTCGGTTGTGATTATTCGCAACCTGGGCCTGACCGTCGCTCAGTCGACGGCGCTGCGCCAGCAGATGCGGGATGCCGGTGCGTCCTTCAAGGTCACGAAGAACCGTCTCGCCAACATCGCGCTCGAAGGCACCGCCTATACCGGTCTGGCAGATATGCTGACCGGCCCGACTGCCATTGCTTCTTCGACCGATCCGGTTGCGGCAGCCAAGGTGGCGGTCGAATTTGCCAAGACCAACGATAAACTGGAAATCGTTGGCGGCGGCATGGGTGACACTGTCCTCGACGTGAACGGCGTGAAGGCTCTGGCCTCGCTGCCCTCGCTCGACGAGCTGCGCGCCAGGATCATTGGTCTGGTGCAGGCTCCGGCCACCAAGCTGGCGCAAATTGCGGCAGCCCCGGCGGGCCAGTTGGCGCGGGTCTTTAGTGCTTATGCGACTAAGGATGCGGCATAAAATTCGTATCGAAGTTTTGAAACATTATCGGGCGCGGCCCGGAATATTGGAGAATTATCATGGCTGATCTTGCAAAGATTGTAGAAGAATTGTCGAAGCTGACCGTTCTTGAAGCGGCAGACCTGTCGAAGATGCTGGAAGAAAAGTGGGGCGTTTCGGCTGCTGCTGCGGTTGCTGCGGCGCCGGCGGCTGCGGCTGCTGGTCCGGCTGCGGAAGAGCAGACCGAATTTGACGTGATCCTGACCGGCGATGGCGGCAACAAGATCAACGTGATCAAGGAAGTCCGCGCGATCACCCAGCTTGGTCTGGGTGAAGCCAAGGCGCTCGTCGAAGGCGCGCCCAAGGCCGTCAAGGAAGGCGTCAACAAGGCTGAAGCTGAAGAGCTGAAGAAGCGCCTTGAAGGTGCCGGTGCGACCGTCGAACTGAAGTAAGCTTCGGCCGACGTCCATCAAGGACATAAAAAAAGGGCGGTTCCTGAAAAGGAGCCGCCCTTTTTTTGTGCTCCTGGCTGAGGACCTGTTCAGCTGCTTGCACGGAGTGCGATCTGCCGATTCAACGGCGACGCTCACGCCTGAGCCAGTTCGTCCAGCTCGAAGTAGGGCTGGAGCTGGACGTCGTCGCGGCCATGGCTGCTGACCACCAGCAACACCCGCGGCGCATCGGCGGGGTCGGCAGCGAGTGTGGGCATGGCTGCGCCCAGCGCGCCGATAGCGATGCGAGATAAAGGAAACGGAACAGAATACTTCCTTTCTTTGGACAAGCCGCTCCCGCGCGCGGCCACCGGGTGATGGTCGCGATGCGGCAAGGGCGGGGAGAGTTAAAAAGGGATGCCGGTCAGTCGTGGGGATCGCCGCCGGGCGCAAAGCCAAGCAGATCGCCTGGTTGGCATTCCAGCACAGTGCAGATCGCGCTGAGGGTCGAAAAGCGGATTGCCTTGGCCTTGCCGGTTTTCAGGATCGACAGGTTGGACAGCGTGATGTCGATCCGTTCGGCAAGGTCGGTCAGCGTCATCCGCCGGGCGTGGAGCACATCGTCGAGTTTGACGACAATCGCCATCAGAAGGTTCCCTCTAGTTCAGCGCGCAGATCGGTGCCGCGGAGAAAGACGCGGGCAAGGATGAACAGCACGAGCGCCAGAAGCCAGCCCGACAGCGACAGGTCGGTGTCGATACCGGTATCATCGACATAGCCATCGACGACTTTTTCCACCGCCCAGATCAGCAAGATGCCCAGTTGGCCCAACACGATGAGCCAGCCCATTTGCGCAAGCCGCGCAGCATTGACAGCGATGAAAGTGTCGCCCCGGTCGACCGACACGACCATGCGGAACAGGAGCCGGATGAATTGTAAGGCCGTCGCAAGGATGGCACTGACGATCACCAGCGCCGCGACGATCAACCAGAAAACCGACGGCGGTGCGTCAAAGCTGATCACCTGCGTCATCACTTCGGCGCGTTCGACGGTCAGCACGGCGAAAATGCCGATAATCATGATGACAAAAGCAAACAGGATAATCCCCCTCAAGCAGCAGCAGGGCAAACCGAGCGGCAGTGAGCAAGGGATCAGCGATCAAACGTGACATGTATTGTTCCTCGATGTTGAAATTATCGATAAACAACAAATCACAGTCAAATGCTGTCAAGAAACTTATTGAATAACAATATGGTCGTTGGCGATTCAGGGGGCGCTGATCATGGTGCGCGGCCTTGCCTGCTGCTCTAGTCGGCTACGGCCCTGTGGCATGTTGATGACGTTCGTGTCGCGCCAGATTCCCAAAATTGAAAGATAACCGCCATTGATACGTCCATGGCAGGTCACATT
>Ga0105045_10006210_pt1 | contig 10563 bp, 11 predicted proteins | sample MAT02_FD_78089 | JGI IMG/M metagenome (GOLD analysis project Ga0105045, IMG submission 78089) | Freshwater microbial communities from Lake Fryxell liftoff mats and glacier meltwater in Antarctica - MAT-02 (megahit assembly) | ecosystem: Environmental > Aquatic > Freshwater > Ice > Liftoff... | reverse complement strand
GCGCGGATGGTGGCGTCAAGGTCAAGCTCTTCCGCTGCACCTTCGCGTGCCCAGCGGCGCAAGCGGCGGAGGGCGAGTTTCAGCGTCCGGGTGCCGATCTCGGCGTCACCATCCAGATTGCGGAACTCACGTCGGTCCCAGACCTTGACGGCGCGCTGGTGGCGGCTTTCGGATTGTCCGATCCGCACGCCTTCGGGGTTATAGCCATAGGCGCCGAAGGGCGAGGTTCCCGCCGTGCCGATCCACTTTGACCCGCCCTGATGGCGGTCTTTCTGTTCAGCCAGCCGCTCACGTAGTGCCTCCATCAGCTTGTCGAACCCGCCAAGGGCTTGAACCGAGGCGCGTTCTTCTGGCGACAGATGCCGTTCGCCCAGTTTTTCCAGCCAGTCGCGCGGCAGATCGAGTGCGTCCAGCACCTGGTCCGGCGTGATCGCTTCCAACCCCGCAAAGCTTCGGGAAAAAGCGCGGTCAAAACGGTCGATGTGGCGTTCGTCCTTGACCATGATGGTACGGGCGAGGTGATAGAACGCCTCGGGGTCGTAGATCGCCAGACCCGCTGCCATGGCTTCCAGAAAGACGAGGAATTCGCGCACGGAAACCGGCACCCCTTCCGCGCGCAGCGTCTGGAAGAAGGGCAGGAACATGGCGTCAGCCCAAGAAGAGCCGGTCCAGAATCAGCGTGACGAAAAGGCCCAGAAGCCCAAGGGCAATGCCATAAACTGCCGCATATTGCGCCATGTCTGCCGGCCTCCCGCCACGTTTGCGGGCGGTGTAAGCCCCCGCCAATGTCCCCAGAACCAATCCGCCGATGACGAACATCCCGCCCCTTTCCCGGGGCATGCCGCACGCCCCTTCAGCCATTTGCAGCGCGGTCAGCCACGGCTGCAATGTCGCGCATCCGTGCCCTGACCACGCTGTCAGGCCCGAAGCCATAGCGCGCCCATGGCTGACTGTCGAGCCGCAGCGCCGCCGCAGCGGTCGGGTTGCCCAGCCGTTCCGCAGCCTCGGCCTTGATCAGCAGCAGAGTCGCAAGCAGGGCCGCGTTTTCATGCCGCCGCACCACCGGAATGGCGCGATCGGCCAGACGCATCGCCTCTTCCGACAGACCGCCCGCCAACGCCATGGCGGCAAGCTGCATGTCGATATGCGCCACATGAACCATGCCCCCGGGGAGGCGGGAATAGATGGCTGCAGCCCGGCCGAAGGCGTCCAGGGCACGGGCAGGGTCGCTGCCGGCCGACAAGCGACCGACCGCGAAATGGCTGAAGCCAAGGCGGCTGTCGTGCCAGCCCTGTGCGATTGCAATTTCCAATGCCCGGTCAGCCGCAGCGCGTCGCGCGTCTAGGCTGCCCTGCCGCCCAAGGGCTGTTTCGATGGTCTGAACCCAGGCAGCAGAAGGTGTACTTTCACGTGCAGGGGCAGCCCCACCCAGAATTCCCGGCAGCCTGAAAGCCACTTCGTCCCGCGTCATGCCGTTGCGCAGAGCGGGAGAGTAGTAGGCCCGCAGGATGTCCATATCAAAGCCGGTCAGCACCGAATGAAAGTTGTCATCGTTGAACACACTGTCCGACAGGCGATACAGATCGTTCAGCGGACCCAACGCCTGCGCCATTTCTTCGTGCAGGCAATCGCGGATTTCCTGCGGGCTGGTGTCGGCCGGGATGAAGATCGCCGCGCGGTCGCGGCTGCCGATCAGCGCCCAGTCCACGGCGTCCGACCCGCGGTTGCGGCGATATTCGGCCAGGGATGAGACATTCGGAACCACGAAACAGGCGGCTTGCGGCGCCAGACGGCGCAGGTCTGACTTCGCGGCAAATTCAACGGTGATCGTTGCCTGTCCACCGGACGCGGCGCGGATATCCAGCCCCGCCTCAGCCTGCAGCCGGCCGATCAGAGCGCCAAGGTCGCGCGGGGCGGTGGGCGGCACGCCACCGGCCAGCGCCACAGTGATCGGTCCTTCGAAGCGGGTAAAGACAGCTACCTCGCGTCCGCTTTCCAGCGCAAAGGTCAGGTCCATGAAATCCCGCGCGAGGCTGGATGGTCGCGCGCCCGCTGACGCCAGAACCAGCCCGGGCGAGCCAAAGCCAATCCCTGTTTCGGGGCTGCTTTTGGACACCTGAGCCGGCGGCGCGCAGGCAGACACCGCGCAGAACGCGGCAAGAAGGAACGGCAGGCGCATGGCAGACCTGATATGACAGCGCCCCGGCAGCTGGGGCTGGCCCTAGTGTCAGCCCCTGACGGACCTTGAGTCAATTCCGCAAAAACCAAGATTTTTCCGCACACTACCCCTCGCGGTTGATGTGTCGGTTGGGGCCAGATGTATCCCTAACCTTCACGGAATGTTACAAATGCAACAGGGTTGACGATTGGCCCCCGGCTGCCACCGGCATGAACGGGGCGATTCGCTACCGCTGCCCGCGGGCCATGAAGGCCAGGCGTTCGAAAAGCTGTACGTCCTGTTCGTTCTTCAATAGCGCGCCATGCAGCCTCGGCAGGGGGCTTTTCGGATCCTGCCGCAAATCCTCGGGCGTCAGATCCTCGGCCAGAAGCAGGCGCAGCCAGTCCAGCACCTCGCTGGTCGAGGGTTTCTTCTTCAGCCCCGGCACCTCGCGCAGTTCGAAAAACAGGGTCAGCGCGGCGGTCAAAAGCTGATCCTTGATGTCGGGAAAATGCACCCGCACGATTGCGGCCAGTGTCTCGGGATCGGGAAAGCGGATGTAGTGGAAAAAGCACCGCCGCAGGAAAGCGTCCGGAAGGTCCTTTTCGTTGTTCGAAGTGATGATGATCACCGGCCGGTGCCGGGCCAGCACCGTCTCGCCGGTCTCGTAGACATGAAACTCCATCCGGTCGAGTTCCTGCAAAAGGTCATTGGGAAACTCGATATCCGCCTTGTCGATTTCGTCGATCAGCAGGACCACCCGGTGCTTCGCCTCGAACGCCTGCCACAACTTTCCCTTGCGGATGTAGTTGCGCACGTCGTTCACCCGCGCGTCACCAAGCTGACTGTCGCGAAGGCGGCTGACTGCATCGTATTCGTAAAGACCCTGCGCGGCTTTGGTTGTGGACTTCACATGCCACTCGATCAGCGGCAGGTTCAGCGCCTGCGCCACCTGCCGGGCCAGTTCGGTCTTTCCGGTTCCCGGTTCACCCTTTACCAGCAAGGGCCGCTGCAACGTGACCGATGCATTGACTGCGACTGTCAGGTCACCCGTGGCGACATAGCCTTTAGTCGACGTGAATTTCATTGCGGTTTCAACACCCTGTTTGCATCTTTTGCACAAACCCTACCGAGGGCGAGAAAATGTCGCAACCGCTAGTGACATTGTCCGGGGCATGGGCTAAACGCCGCGCAACAGGAGCGCGTCATGACAGAAGCCCAGCTGTCGGAGCGATCCGGCGACAAGGAGAGAGTTTCGATGAAGGCCGAAGTTTTCTTGCCTGATGACTACCGTCCTGCCGAGGACGAGCCTTTCATGAACGACCGCCAGCTTGAATACTTCCGCCGCAAGCTGCTGGTCTGGAAGCAAGAGCTTCTGGATCAGTCGGCCGAAACGATCGACAGCCTTCAGGACTCGGGCCGCAATGTCCCCGACATCGCAGACCGCGCTTCGGAAGAAACCGACCGGGCGCTGGAACTGCGCACCCGTGACCGGCAGCGCAAGCTGGTTGGCAAGATCGATGCGGCGCTGCGCCGGATCGACAATGGCGAGTTTGGTTATTGCGATGTGACGGGCGAACCCATCAGCCTGAAACGTCTTGATGCACGGCCCATTGCGACCATGACGCTGGAAGCACAGGAAAAGCACGAACGTCGTGAGAAGGTTCACCGCGAAGACTGACCGCCCGGCGGCGTGTGACAGAATTCGCGCCGGGCCCTGGTGGCCCGGCGTTTTTATTTGCGGGGGACGGGATGAGCCTGATCGGCCAGGAAGTGACGGTGGTTGGCGCTGGCGTGGCCGGGCTGGCCGTCGCCCGCGCGCTGGCGCTGCGGGGGGCATCCGTCACGGTACTGGAACAGGCCGATGCAATCCGTGAGGTTGGTGCGGGCCTGCAGATATCGCCCAACGGCGCGGCGGTTTTGCGGGCGCTGGGGTTGCAGGAGGCGCTGGACGCGGTCTCGCTGCGGGGGCAGGCGGTGGAGCTTATCGACGGCCCGACGGGTGAGGGGGTCACCCGGCTGGATCTACAACGGCTGCGGCCGGATCAGGGCTATCACTTCCTGCACCGGTCCGATCTGATCGACCTTCTGTTGTGCGGTGCGACCGAGGTGGGCGTGACCCTTCGCCTGTTGGCGCGGATTGTGTCGGTCGATATTGCCGGGCCCTGTCCCGTGGTCCTGCTCGACGGCGGCGAACGGCTTGAAACCCCGTTGCTTATTGGTGCGGATGGCCTGCATTCGCGCCTGCGCTTGGCGCTGAACGGTGCGGAAACGCCCTTCTTCACCAAGCAGGTTGCCTGGCGCGCGGTGATCCCTGCCGAACCGGACGCTGAGCCCGTGGTGCAGGTCCACATGGGGCCGGGCCGCCATCTGGTCAGCTATCCCATGCGCGGTGGCACGTTGCGCAACATCGTGGCCGTGGAAGAGCGCCAGAAATGGGCCGAGGAAAGCTGGACCCTGCGCGACGATCCGATGGATCTGCGGCTGGCTTTCGCAGCCTTCTCACCCCAAGCGCAACGCTGGCTGGAGCAGGTCGAGGACCCTTGGCTGTGGGGGCTTTTCCGCCATCCAGTTGCCGACCACTGGACCCGGACGCTGCCGCGGGGGGCGGCGGCGATCCTTGGCGATGCCGCGCACCCGACACTGCCCTTCCTGGCGCAAGGCGCGTCGATGGGGTTGGAAGATGCCTGGGTGCTGGCCGATTCGCTGGCACGCCATGATACGGTGGCGGCCGCGCTGGCAGCCTTTCAGGCGGCGCGCAAACCCCGCACCACCCGCATCGTCGCGGCGGCCAACAGCAACGCCCGGGCCTACCACCTGTCCGGCCTGCCAAAGATCATCGGCCATACCGGCCTGCGGCTGCTTGGCCGTCTGTCACCCCGCACAATGATGTCGCGCTTCGATTGGCTTTATGGGCATGATGTGACGTTGCGATAGCCAGGTTTCTTGAGCAGGAGGTTTGTTCATATCCTTGCTGAAGGACTTTCGCGTCTATGACGCCAGTCGCACCCATACCGGCACATGGTCGGATGGCCTGTCACCGCCGCGCACCGCCTTGTCGATGCCAGCCTCCTCCAGCCGGTCGGCCGCTTGCGGTGAGAGCAGAAGATGGTCGATCCGGATGCCGTTGTTCCGCTCCCACGCCCCGGCCTGATAGTCCCAGAACGTATAGACCCCTGGGCCCGGCTGGCGCGCACGGATGGCGTCGGTCAGGCCAAGGTTCAGCAACCGGCGATAGGCTTCCCGTGTTGCGGGCAGGAAAAGCGCATCGGTGACCCAGACGTTGGGCCGCGCAGCATCCTCGGTCTGCGGGATCACGTTGTAATCGCCCAGACAAACAAATGGCTCTTCAGACGCCAGAAGGTCGCGCACCCGCACCTCCATTCGCGCCATCCATTGCAGCTTGTAGTCATACTTCGGCCCTGGCGCGGGGTTGCCGTTCGGCAGATACAGCCCACAGACCCGGACTGGACGCGTGCCTTCGACCACCGCTTCGATCCAGCGCGCCTGTTCATCGCTGTCATCACCGGGCAGGCCCCGACGAATATCACTGAGCGCAAATTTCGACAGGATTGCCACCCCGTTAAAGCCCTTCTGGCCGTGGGTTTCCACCCGGTATCCCATGGCTTCGAAAACTTCGCACGGGAAACCGTCGTCGACCGACTTGATCTCTTGCAGGCAGACCACATCCGGGGCCGCAGCCGCCAGCCACGCAGGAAGGGCTTCGATTCGGGCCTTGATGCCGTTGATGTTGAACGTGGCAAGTTTCATTGCAGTCCTCCGCTTTACCGGTTCCAGGCCCGCATGGCCCCGTGGTTCAAGCGGTCTGCCGCTGGGGGACAGTTGCTGCGCGCAGCCAAAGTGAATCAAGCCTGTCCAGTTCGGTCAGATCGAAGCGCTCGGCAACTTCCCAATATCGGCCCGACGGCACGACATAGCCCAGCGCCGCCTCGGCCTCCAGCGCCATCGCTGCAATGTCGGGGTTGAAAGCCTGGGGCCGCGCCCGCGGGGCCGTCGACCGGGCGACGCGCGGAAATACAAGGCGGGACGGCCCGCTCGACAGGTTGACCATCGCACAGTCCTGCATTGCCGCCAGAACCAGCAACCGCGCCGACTTTGCTTCCAGTGACCGCAAGGTGATGTCCTTGCGAAGCGGGTCCGGGGCGCCGGTGCCATAGAAATGCGTGCTTCCGGTCGCGGCATAGTGCATGTCGCAGCCAAACACCGCGATCACCGACGGGCGCAATGCATGAAGCGCCCAATAACCCGTCGTGAACGCCATTGTTGCGCCAGCGTACACAAAGCCGCCCAGCGTGTTCTGTGCTGGCACAAAGTCATCTTCCGTCACCAGCATCTGACCAGCCCCGGGAACCGGACGCCGATCCTCCGGAAAGTCCCACGGAAAGATCGCTGCATCCCAATCGGGGCGCACCTGCCACGCATTGTTGATTGCCACCACCCGGTCAAAAGGCGCGCGCGGCCAGTCTGCCGCCTCGGCCACCATGGGGGCCGACCCCAGCATCAGAACAGCAGTCATCCGGCACCCTCCGCAGCTTCGGCGCGATGTAGCACCGCCCCCGCCGCAGACCAGAGGAAATCCAGCCTCAGATCGAGAAAGACGTGCCGCAACCGCAGCTGGAGGTCGCGTTGGGGTTTTGCACCACGAAACGGGCACCGATCAGCTCGTCGGTAAAGTCAATCACGGCATTGGCAAGGAATGGCAAACTGACGGCATCCACCAGCACCTTGGCGCCGTCCTTTTCCAGGATCAAATCATCGGCTCCGGGATCGTCCAGCTTGATGTCGTACTGAAAGCCCGAACAGCCGCCTCCATCGACCGCCACCCGCAAAGCGCGCGCGTCGCCTGTCAGGTCCGCAATCTCGGCCAGACGGGCAAAGGCCCGGTCGGTCACCTTTGGGGGAAGTGTCAGTTCCATGGCTGTTCCCGTATCCTTCCACACATCCCGCGAATATAGGTCAACCAACCGCCCCGAACAAGCCGAGGCCTTGATGATGCTTGAGCCCTATGCCTGCCAGCCTGAGGATTCGTGTGGACGGCTCTGGCCGGAACGTCTGTCCTCCTTCCGCTCGCCCTATCAGCGCGACCGGGACAGGATCATCCACTCCAGCGCCTTTCGCCGCCTCAAACACAAGACACAGGTCTTTGTCGAACACGAAGGCGACTATTACCGTACTCGCCTGACCCATACGATCGAAGTGGCGCAGGTGGCCCGCACCATCGCCGGGGTCCTTGGCCTGAACACGGATCTGGCCGAGGCGGTGGCGCTGGCGCATGATCTTGGCCATACTCCGTTCGGTCATACCGGCGAAGACGCATTGGAACGCCTCATGGCGCCTTTTGGCGGCTTTGACCACAACGCGCAGGCCTTGCGGATCGTGACGCGGCTGGAACGCCACTACGCTGATTTCGACGGGCTGAATCTGACGTGGGAAACGCTGGAAGGCATTGCCAAGCACAATGGCCCGGTGTCCGGCCCAAACGCCGACGCCAAACATGCCGGCCCCATGCCCTACGCCCTGGCCGAGGTGAACGCCCAGTGGGATCTTGAACTTGACACCCACGCCAGCGCCGAGGCCCAGGTCGCCGCGATTGCCGATGACGTGGCCTATTCGCACCATGACCTGCACGATGGCCTCCGCTCCGGTCTGTTCACCGAGGACGACCTGATGGAGCTTCCGGTCACCGGCCCCGCCTTCGAGGAGGTGGACGTGCTCTACCCGGGCCTCGAAAAGATGCGCCGCAGGCATGAGGCGCTGCGCCGGGTCTTCGGCCGGATGGTGGAAGATGTGATCGCGGTCGCGCAGAACCGACTGACCTCGGCGCAACCAGGGTCAGTCGACGACATCCGCCATCTTGGCACGACGGTGATCCGCTTTTCCAAACCGCTGTATCAGGATCTCAAGGCGGTCCGCAGCTTCCTGTTCCACCGCATGTACCGCGCCCCCAGCGTTATGGAAGTCCGGGCGGAGGTGACACAAAAACTGGAGGATCTCTTCCCGCTGTTTTTGAAGGACCCCACCTTGCTGCCGCCGGAATGGCAGACGGATGTACAATCAGCGACGGATGAAACCATGCTGGCGCGCATTGTGGCCGACTATGTCGCCGGCATGACGGACCGCTTCGCCATTCAGGAACACCAGCGGCTGTGCGGTTCGAGCAGCGTCGCCCGCGTCGATCAGAGGTAGCACTGACTCTGGCGGGCGTATCTGGGGAAAAAATGCAGATCAATTTGCTCTTTTCAATAAATACTCTCAGGGGGTTTGGGGGCAGAATGCCTCCATTGACCGAGCCGGTTGGCGCGCCTGCGCGCCAGAGGCGAGACAAAAGGCTGCGGCGCAGGCCGCTCGATATCGTTTGATCCGGGTCGTTCGATCAGGGTCAGTCGCGCCACACTGCCGCGGCGGTCCAAAGGCCGGCCAGTCCCAGCGACAGGATCACATTCCAGCCGGCCATCGAGATGCCGAACATGGCCCATGCAATCGCGTCGCAGCGTACCGGGGCGGCCACGTCCACCGCCGGGTTCAGCAGATCGGCGGCCGAGATCCCCGCAATGCTTCCCGCGCTGCACGAGGCCAGACCCTCCCACCAGCCCTGTTCGACACCGACATGAAAGGCTCCAACGCCCGCTGTGGTCAACGCCGCCAGTGCCCCGATCCACGCAAGTCCGCGCCACCCGGTCGCCAGCGCCACCAGCCCGATCAGCACCGCCACCGCATGCGGCCAGCGCTGCCACAGGCACAACTGGCAAGGGGCAAGCCCACCGATGTGCTGAAAAGCGAAAGCCCCCGCCAGAATTCCGGCCGAGCCAAGTATGGCGATGACGAACAAATTGCGATGGTTCAACGTCATTTTGGGTGTCATCAACGGGGCCTTCGGTCACTGGGAATTGCAGCACAACCATAAGCCGGGCTTTGGCCGGGTGAAAGACACGGCTTTGTTCCTCCGCCCGGGTGCATGAAAGCCGCTATCGGCAGCGGCCGGTTCGGGCTAGAGTCTTTTCCTGCGGGCGCGAAACGCAATTTGCCCGAAGTCTGATCTGCAAGAGTATGATTGAAGACCTCGTATGGGGAAGCGTGACGATGGATTGGAGAGGCCGCCGCGGCAGCAGCAATATCGAGGACCGCCGCCGAAGCGGTGGCGGCAGGGGGGCACGGGCGGGTGGGATCGGCGGGGTTGGCCTGATCGCGGTGTTGATGATCGGCTGGTTCCTTGGCATTGATGTAAGCCCGCTTTTGCAAGATCAGGGCAGCGCCCCCACTGAACCCGGCACCGCGGTCGAACTGACCGACGAAGACCGCGCCGCGGGTGAATTTGTGTCAGTCGTGCTTGCCGATACCGAGGAAATCTGGACTGCCGTCTTCCGGGTGCAGCTGGACCGGACCTATCGTCCTGCAACGCTGGTGCTGTTCAAGGAAGGCACAAGGTCAGCCTGCGGTGGTGCGTCCGAGGCGACAGGGCCATTCTACTGCCCCGCCGACCGCAAGATCTATCTCGACACCGCATTCTTCACCACTCTGGAGCGCCGGCTTGGTGCCACGGGTGATTTCGCCGCCGCCTACGTGGTCGCGCACGAGATCGGCCACCACGTCCAGAACGAACTGGGCATTCTGGGCGAGGCGAACCGGATTCGCCAGCAATCCAGCCAGGCCGACAGCAACGCGATCTCGGTCCGGGTGGAACTGCAGGCCGACTGTCTGTCCGGCATCTGGGCGCGTGAAGCGTCGGAAACCCTTGGCGTTGTCGAGAGGGGGGATCTGGAAGAGGCGGTGAATGCCGCCCGCCAGATCGGCGACGACACCTTGCAGCGCAGCGCAGGTCAAAGGCCGATGCCGCACACGTTTACCCACGGCACCTCGGAGCAGAGGTCGCGCTGGTTCATGACCGGCCTCCAGTCTGGACAGATGGCTGATTGCGATACGTTCGCGGCCGATCGGCTATAAGGCTTGGCATTGACGGGGGCGGCAAGCTTGACTAAACCGGCGTCCGTGCCCGAGTGGTGGAATGGTAGACGCAGGGGATTCAAAATCCTCCGCCGCAAGGCTTGCGAGTTCGAGTCTCGCCTCGGGCACCACATCAAGCGCGATTTGGATCTGCGGTTTTCGACACCCATGATTCGGTCACGCCATTTTCATCGGCATCAATCCGCATAATTTGTCCCGGCCGGTGTCGCTCGGGGAAACACTGCGTGGCGGCATTAACCAAAGCGGACGATTTCTGCTGACATGACGCACCACCACCGGCAGTTGCAATGGCACCGCTAACCGGCGCCGCGCAGAGTGCGCTGGTTATACAATCACAGGCGGAAAGGCAAACAATCCCAAGACACTATTTGGATAGCTGGCGAGTTTCCGATAGCGTCGCCGCCCCCGGGAGGTGCACTTGG
>Ga0105045_10006209_pt1 | contig 10564 bp, 10 predicted proteins | sample MAT02_FD_78089 | JGI IMG/M metagenome (GOLD analysis project Ga0105045, IMG submission 78089) | Freshwater microbial communities from Lake Fryxell liftoff mats and glacier meltwater in Antarctica - MAT-02 (megahit assembly) | ecosystem: Environmental > Aquatic > Freshwater > Ice > Liftoff... | reverse complement strand
TTACAGTTTGGACGAAATCCCAAAACCAGATGACGCGGCTGATAGTCTTGCGATGGCTTGGCTGGGGTTATAAAATCTAAGATATTAATAAGTAGAGGGGACTTTGGATTTATTGTATACTTTGCTCTTTCCCCACGTGGGGTGGCAGGCGAATTGTTCAATTAAGTATAATCGTAGACTTGGTTCGCCTGCCGAAGGAGCGGGGCTATAAACCAAATTTTTTTTGACCAGAAATGGTAACTGTTGTTAGATAAATTTAGTACCAAATATGAGTGACAATAACCCAAATTATATAGAAATCAGGTCTTTTTTGATGTCTAACGTGCAGTTGGTTTTAGACAGTATGAATGCACAAAGACAAGCTAGCAAAATTGAAGCTGATGATTTGTTTGATATGGACGGCGGCGATAACGAGTCTGACAAGATTAATTTTAACTACAATTTTAGTTTAGACGCCAAATTTGATGTGTTATCCCAAGAAAAAAATTCACTCGGTTTGTATGTTTCAGGTAATCCTCTGGAGGCTTATTTACCGATTTTAGAATGGGCTAGGGAAGCTAGTCGGTATGACGAAATTCATTTAGTTTTGGTAGAAAAAGTGCGTAAAATATTCACTAAAGCTGGTGGAATGATGCTTGTCCTTGAAATCACAACTCCGTTTGAAGAATTGGAAGGTCTAATTTTCCCTAAAATTGCTTTAAAATACTCGCCGATTTTGGAAGAAAACCAAATTTATTGGAGTTTTGGCAATATTAAACGTAAAGAAAAAAAAGAAGCTGACGAAAAAGACGAAAGCGGAATTAAAGAGTTTGATGAGAAACCCAAATTACTAATAAACAGCATCGTTGCTTTTGATAAAGGTATCGCTAGTCTACTTATGGATGTGGAAAAAGTTTTATCTGACACTCGAAAAGATATTCTAAAATCGGTAAATTGGACGAAATTATTAAAAAATCCAGATAGTTTTGTAAATGAAGATTTGGAACAAGACGACACTAAAATTGATGTTGTTGATGAGATAAAAATCCTGCAGTTAACCAAAGAATTGGGGGTTAAAAAATTAACTGAATTAAAATCTAAACTTAAAACTAAAGCAATTACAAATGGTTTGCAAGTCAATATTGAACTAGAAACTGCTGAAGGTTTTAAAAAAGTAAAAGGTAATTTTTGGATTGAAAATGCTGATTTAGCTGAATTTAAACATCTAATTTATTAAGAATTTAAACCAATGTTTTATCGTATTTTTAGCATACAACCAGATATTTTTTCATCGTTTTGGAATAATTCACTAATTGCCAGAGGACTTTCCAAAAATATTATCAGTTATGAAATGCTGAATTGGCGGGATAAATATGGCGTCGGTAGTTATAAACAAATAGATGATAAACCTTTTGGTGGTGGAGCTGGAATGGTGTTACAACCAGAGCCAATTTACAATGCTTTAAAAGATGTAGCTGGAATTTCTAGTTTATTTAAGCCAGCCTTGGAAGCTCAAAATCATTTCAAATTAGAGCCAAATAATAGCCAATTTTGGAATTTATGGAAAGCTTTGAATTCCGTTAATCCCACTAAAAAAGCTACGATTAGTTTGACTCCCAGGGGCTTTCCAATTACTCAACAGGTTGTAGAATGGCTGGCTGCCAATTTTGATGAATTAAATATTTTATGTGGCCGCTATGAAGGTTTTGATGCTAGAGTATCTGAAATTGTGGATCTAGAACTTTCTATTGGAAATTTTGTAACCAACGGCGGCGAGGCTCCTGCCATGTCTTTGATTGAAGGTATTTCTAGATTGCTTCCAGATTTTGTAACTAAAAATAATACAGTTTTACACGATTCTTTTTCATCCAAATTAAACTTTTATCCCGAGCAAAATGAATTTGTAATTGGTAAGAATAAATTAGGCCAAGCTAACCTAAAAAAAACTGAGTTGGATGATATTTTTGGCTCAATAGTGGAACCAAATTTATTTAACGATGGTTGGTGGAAATCTAATATTTTACCATTTATAGAACATCCACAATACAGTAGACCCGAGATTTGGCACAATTTACAAGTTCCACAGGTTTTAACCACAGGTGACCACAAAAAAATCCAGCAATATCGGATGAAATGGTATTAAAAAATTAGGGTTATTTTTAATTAATTATTAAGAACAGAGTCGTGTTTAGCCTGCACTGAAAAAACACCGCCTTGTGTATTGTTGGTACTCCTGGGCAGAAGATAATTTTAGTTAATGTAAGTGAATCCTTAAACAAATGAAGTAATGACAAATTACTCAACTAATAATCTGGACAACAAAAAAATGTCATTTCGGTTTTTATTACCAATCTTCAAACTATTTTTTAAATAATTACTAATAAATTGAAGAGATTTTTACTTTCCAAATTTTTCAGAAACAATGTTTTTGGGCTCTACATTTTGACCTAGTAAAACCTCTTCAACAGCTCCAACCATGGCAGGATGACCACATAAATAATATTCTTTGGTGGCCAAATCTGAAAGTACTTTTGGAATTACTGTAGTTACACGACCTTCAAAAATGCTATCACTTTCGGGGTTTCCTTGCATATCTTCAGCTACAAAATAGATTTTGAAATTTGGATATTTGGGATTATAAAGGCTGTTTGGAAAATTATCGTTATCTAAATATTTGTAGAAAAAATTGGCGGCAAAGCTATCACTAATCGTCCAACTACCAAAAAATAAATCTATTTTAGTTTCAGGATTTTGTTCTAAAAGTGTTGAAATCATCGGAATAAAGGGCGCTAAACCAGTTCCAGTGGCTACAAAAACTTTATCTCTAGGTGTCTCTTGCAGTTTGAAATCACCAGCAGGCCCAACGCCAGTTATAGTAGTTTGTAGTTGTACATTTTCAAAATAGTTCGAAGCTGCACCACCAGGTTTTGTGCTAATCATAAAGCAAATATACTCGCCAGTTTCCAAATTTGGTAAATCCTGACTGACTTTATAAAAATTAGGTGCGGTTTTACCCACGTAGCAAACAGAGTAGGGGCGATATACTTTTGGCTCTATTTCTAGACTAAAAAACTGTCCTGGTTTGTAACCTAGGTCAACTTCAACTTTAAAAGCTAAAAAGTAAACTTTTGGAATTAATTGAGTTTTGGCAGCTAATGTTAAGGATAATTTTGGCATAATATTTTTCAGTCTAGTTTTTGTTTATCCAGTTGTCAAAAGTCTTGTAAATCTGGGCAAACATTTCAAGCTAAATTTGCCTAAAACTGATATTTTTGAAATAATAATCTTAATGTTTTCTTACCTCTCTAGCGTCAAAACTTTGATTGAAAAACCAGTATACGATCGTGGAATGGTGGCCTATTTAGAAGGTGGTCTTAGCAGTTTTACAGAGCTAACGTTGGATTACTGGCGAGAGTATAAATATAGTGGTAAAGACGAGTATTTTATAAAAATTCCGTTACTCCATTTGGCTTTAAATTCAGATAAATTTAGTTTGGCCAGCCAAGTCATTTCAGAGCTGGTTACTTGTACTTGTCCTTATTTTTTGGAATACGGAATTTGTAAACATATTGTGGCAGTGTGTGCAAATTTGGATAAAGAATTTAATCCTGAACATTCCTTAAAAAAGATGAAAATTGAAAATAAACATGGCGACACGCTCCTGGATAAAATATTTGAAGCTGAAAAAACTAGGCAAATTCGAGAATTTACAGCCAATTTGGAAATGTATTTAAATAGTTCCAAAACCACAGATTTTAAATGGTTAGAAACCTTTGTAATAGCTTTAAATAACCAACCAAATGATTATCAAGCGACCTTAAAAAATTTTCACGACATTGTCACCCGAAGTTTAAAAGACTTTGATTTAGAAATTAAAATAATTAAAATATTAACTAAGTCCTTAATTTTTGGAAATAAAATTTGGTGGGATTTTTGGAAAATTCACTTACCCGAGATTCATAAAAATAACCTAATTAAAGTCTGGGCTGACATTTGGGAAATGCGAATTTTAGATCTATTAAATGATTTTAAAACAGAAATAGATGATTATTTAGCCGATTTAGATCAGGCTTTTAAAAATAAATTGTTATCAATATTGCAAATTAATTTTAAGCATAATCCCCATTACTGGTTGGAATTTGTATTTGTTGCAAAAAATTACGAGTGGGTGGAACAAAATTTATTAAACTTAGATCCTAAAACTTTAATTCAAGCCTGTACTGTTTGGCCTGATAAAATAGACGAAATTGAGCCCCATATTTTGGAAAAGCTGAAAATTTGGCTAGATTTCTTACAGGCAAATGACTACGATGAAGTTGTGAAAATATTTAATTTATGGCTAAAAACCTTGGGTGGTGGGGAATATTATCAGCAGGCTATTTTATATCTAAAAGAAACTCACAAGAAAAAACGAACCTTGATAAATAGAATCTTAAAGCCAATATAAGCTTAGAAATTAGTGGATAACTGTTTACAATTGAATTCGTTTTTTAGAATTACTAGGTGCAGAATTATTTTTAGAATTACCTTTAACATCTAGTTGCGTCGGTCGGTCGCCAAAATCGCTATTGGTATCAATTTTCAACTTCTTTTGTGCTTCTACAGATTCCAGGCTGTCTTTTTCAGTCATTTTACCCTGGTTATCAAGTAAAATACTTGGATGATAGGTAGAGTTTAATTCATCAAAATCACTTTGTAATTCGGACAATAGTTTTTTATCCACTTTATTTTTTTTAATTTCTGATTTTTTAATTTTAGTTGTTATTTTACTTTCTTTGGAGCTAGAATTTGTTGCAATAGTATCCGTTTTTAGATTTCCTTTTGCCTCATTTTCGTCAAATAAAGCTAGGCTATTTTTGGAATTGGATGTTTTGCTGTTATTTTTCGTTGGCTTTTTAAACCAGCTTAATATGCCTTTAAAATGATTAACATGATTTTTTACTAATTCTACGTCGTGCTGGTGTTTATGTTCTACGTGATGGTCATTTTTGGGATCGTGCCGTAAAAATTTGGCGGCTAAAACTGTAGTAATCGGCACAGCAAGTAACAACGCTGAAGATCCCACAATAGTTCTAATTATTTCTTCTACAATATTTTCACTGTTAAATGTAACCCAAAGTGGCTGGGGATTGTAAATAATATAATACATCAGAAGCGGTAAAGCAACCGATACATAAGCTAAACCAAGAGTATTTACCAAAGAAATTATGTGCTCACGGCCTACTCGCAAACCTCGAACGTATAATTCTGATATCGATAGTTTTGGATTAGCGCGACTAATTTCGGCTACAGTACTGGCTTGAGAAGTTGTAATATCATCCAACACACCCAGTGTACCAATAATCATAGCGCTGAGAAACAGACCTTGAAAATTTAAACCGATTGTGGCATTTGAAAATTGTAATTGGTAGGCGTCTTCTGAACCCGTGCCAGTTAATTTTGTAAAGTATACCACAGCGATTGAAAATAAAGTGGATAAGGTTATGGTAATCACACTTGCTATTAAACTAATTAAAATTGTTTTATTAAAACCATGAGAGAGAAATAGTGATACGACCATGATAAATAAACCAGTAACAAAGGTTATTAAAACGACATTTTGCCCTATTAAAATCATTGGTATCAAAAAATTTGTTAGAGCCAAAATACTAAATACTAAACCTGCTAAAGCTGTAACTCCACGCACTCCAACCAAAACCAAAACTAATACCACAAAAAACATAATAGCCAAAGTTACTTGATCTAGTCGGTATCTTTCAGAAATAAAATAACGACCTTGTTGCTCCTGGCTATTTACTTTGATTAAAACTACAGTATCGCCCTCTTTATATTTAGCAGCTTCAGATAATTTATTTACTTGGGTTTCTAAAGCAAAAATTTCATCCTTATCAGGCCCTTCAAGTGGTTTAACATCTAATTGTTGAATTAATACCAAATCTTGGCTATTTTCAGGCTGTATTTCAGCTTTTACTTTATTTATCCTACCTTTATAATACTCAATTTTACTATTATTGTTGAATTGCGGGTTACTTTGTCTAATTTCATCTACTTTTGGTTGTGTAATGGCTGTTAATATCATTGGAAAAACCAAAACAGCAAACAAAGCTACTGCTAAATGAATTAAATTACTTTTGAGTTTATTACTTTTGGGGCTTATAACTTCAGATTCTGTGTGAACATGCATAAATTTAATCAAATCAAACTTTATAATTCCGTCAATTTTCGTCAATTATTAGTCTTTAACCTGCCATTTTTTAAAAATTACTTGGTAAAAACAAAAAAATATTCTATACTACAAAGTTATAAATAATTGTTATGACGTTTTTTTTCAACAAAAACCTTTGGTTAGTGACTCTATTACTAGTTAGTATGGGCATAGCTGGGTTTGCAACCTTAGATTACATTAACAATAACCAACTAAATACAGCTGACGCTAGCGAGTTTAATAATAACCCAAATGCAAGTTTTGACGAGATAACACGACAACGTGTAAGAAGTAATCCCAGTGGCGGGCTGGAAGCTCTAAGTTTGGAGGAATTAGAACAGTTTAAATATTTTATTAGACACGTACCTGTAGATACTGCCAGAAATGAGTTAAATAGGCAACTAGAACAAGATTTACTTACTAAAAAACAGCATGAACAGCTTATGCAGCTAGTTGATGACAGAGAGGTAAATTAAAATTTGGTTATCTATGCTTGAATATTTGCTATAGGCTCTATTTTAGAACAGGGTTAGGAAGATGATTTTGTGATCAAAAAAAACTCTTTAACTAATAAGCTATACATGACTCAGTATTAGGCTATCAAATTTTACTTGTCACAATTAAAAATGTATTATATACTTTAAAACTAAGTACTTAATTAACAAAAATAAATAGTTAAATTGTGGTAAATTTTTACTCTCAACATCTAATTAAAAGTATAACTTAAGTTGTAGTCATCAAAACATGGTTTCCAAACCGCCGTTAGTTTTTGACATTAATCTTAAAATCCTTTAATTATTATTAAACCTTCTGATGAAATGCCTAAGCCAATTCCAAAACAAGTAAATAAACAGTCAGACACTTTGACTAAGATTCTTGAAAAATTGAAGGAGTTTGAGTTGGCCTTAAAATTGTCATCTAATTTGAATAGAAAAGATGTCTTAAAAATACAAAAACAACTCCAAAAAATCATGCAGACAGCTTAGGTTTTAATGTAACTTTCAATCTGCTTTTCTAAAATATTTTTAAAAACTACTAGAATTTAATCAAACTAATTGCCTGTTGTGACCTTAAAAAAAACAAATAGTCGATTTTAAAGCAGTGTATATCTCAAATACAAGCTTTTAATAAGTACTGCTATATTATCTAACGTTTGTCAGCTCTTCATTTGAAAAACCTAAAAAGTTGATTTCGGGTTTCAAGTCTATTCCTATTTTTTCTTTAGTTTTACGTTGAACTAATTTGATTAAATTTAAAGTATCAATAGCACTAGCACCGCCATTATTGACCATAAAATTGGAATGAATTTGTGAGATTTGAATATTGCCAATACTATGGCCTTTTAAATTTAAAATTTTATCCACAATATAACCCGCACTATTGGTAGGATAATCTAGTTCGTTGGCTTTGTCGGTTGGAATAGCTTGAAATACTGATCCACAAGAATTTTTTGGTTGGATGGCTTTTCGTTTTAACCACTCTTTAGCCACAAAATTGGCTTTTTCCAAGTTACCTTGGATTAAATTTAGAGTTAATTTTAAAATAACAATCTTAGGGTTTATTCGTAAAATACTTTGATCATAGCCAAAATTAAAAAAATCATAGTCTACATCTTTTATTATCCCGTCTGCATCAATAATTCTAGCTGAAATAAAATTTTCAGAAAAGTGTTTGGTACCGCCGTGAATGTTGTTATAAAGTGACCCGCCCATAGTTCCTGGAATGCCCGCAAACCACTGAAGTCCAGTTAAACCTTGAAGTAGGGTTTTATTTATTGCATAGGGCAGCATTACTCCAGAGTCAAAAATAACCAGTTTTCCATCGGCACTTTCTGTATAATCTAAATCCGAGAAAGAATAAAAATTAGTATCACCGCTTTCCAAATGGCGATGTTCTATATAGGGATTTTGTTGTTCACTTGGAATTATGATGTCTGTGAATTCTATATTTTTGGACTTATTAATAATAACGAGGCCTTTGATACCATTATCACTGATCAAAATGTTGGAGCCGTTGCCTAGGATGGTGTAGGGGATTTGGTTTTTTATAGCCATTAATAACAATTTTTCTAGATCGTCACTATTATTTATTTCTACCAAAATTTCTGCTAGCCCACCTATTCTCCAGGTTGTAAATTTACTTAAAGATTGATTTTCTACAGGATTAAATTCTTGAATCTGGTCTAAAAAGTGTTGCATACAAAGTTTATTAAAAACCTAAAATAATAGCTATTATAAAACCAGCGGCCAATCCACCAAAATGTCCAGCAATATCAATTCTAGAGCCTGGCATGTTAGCCAAGACAAAACTTAGAACTATATACAGCCCAAGACTGACAATAGAGCTAGAAACTCCACTAATTAAACTTAAAGCCAATAAAAAACCAACTAAACCAAAAATTGCTCCACTAGCTCCAACTGTAGGCCTAGGATCAAAAAAGAAAGAAGCTAAGTTACCACAAATTCCAGCAATAAAATATACAGAAATAAAGATTAAAGGGTTTATGGCGGAAAAATTAGCTCCAAAAATATATAACGCGTACATGTTACTAAACAAATGAAAACCGTCTGCGTGTAAAAACATGGCAGTGATTAGCCTATAAAATTCACCACTTTTAATATCGCTATTATCTTTCCAACCCAGTGTTAAAAATCTGTCAAAACTACTGTAACCTTTTGCAGAAAAATCTACAATATAAGGTAGAAAAAAAACACCTAAATTAATAACTATTAGAATCAAAAAACCAGGAATCATTTTACAATTTGAGTTAGAATTTTTTAAATGGTAGAAGGACAGCCACAGTTAAACCAATTAGAAATCCTGCTAAAGTTGGTAAAATTTTGAACTGACTTGGTCTAGCAATTTCTATGATATTTTCTATAAATTCATTTTTTGGATCAATGCTAAAGGCGTCTATTTCTTTTTTGGATCTTTCTGTGATGACCAGATTTCTAAATTCTTCTTTGGTGGCTTGTAAAAATTTTTCAGCACCTATTCTATCTCTAGCATCATAAGTTATAGAAATATAGCCGCCACTTTGAGCTTCCACTTTGTAAAAAGGTTGTTTTGAATTGTAGCTATTTTGTTTATCGCCAATTTTTTCTGCAATTCTACTTTGGATTTCAACTGAAGAAAATCTGGATAGCAAGTAATTAGAGAATTCTTGTAAACTGTAGGTATATTCAGCACCTCTGTTTGGGGCTTGACCCGCTGCACTAGTTAGATTTTGGCCTCTAATTTCACTTAAAAAATTGGCATTATTAAAACTTATACCAAGTCCAATTGAAGCCTGAAAGCTATTAGCTGTCGTCCAATTTAAAAATAGAAGCGTGGAGACTATGGTTACTATTGCAATTAACCACCATCTAAAAAGAGCTCGTTTGATAACTTCTTCAAAGGTCATATAGATTTATTAAATTGAAGTGAATAGGTCATCTTTGTCAAGTTGGCTTCATCAAGTAACTATACAACCTGTCAATCCCGTGAAAAAAGGAATCTATAAAAACTTTTTATCGTTTGAACACCACAGGATTGGGGATCAAGCCCGCAATGACTGCTAGTCAACACTTCTAAATTCTTTAATCAAACTACAAATTAATAAGGCGTTCTGTTTTGTAACATAAATATTTGTAGGTAAATTTATAATTCGCCTATCGGATAAGCTAAAAGCTGTTTTTAAATCGGTAGTTTTTAGATCAAATTTTGCCCAATAATTCATCTTTGGTTGCATAAATAAACTGGTGTACCACTGACCCACTAAAATACCATTTTGTCTCAATTTTAGGATAATTTTAGGATAATTCTGCTTGTAATCTTTAGTTAACATTTTTAAATCAACTGGATAGCGAAGTAACGGCTGATTATCATAATTGGGTAGACCTAATTCTTTGGAATAAATCTTACAAAGCTCTATTCGGTGATTGTTAAATTTATCAATTTTTTTGAGTTGATTGGCTAAAAGTGGGTATAATTTTTGTGGGTATTTACTAGCAGTTTCAATTTTTTTGGTTCCTATTGTTTCAAATTTAGTGTAAATAGAGCCAATTAAGGACAATTTTCTACTGAAAAACAAGATTATTTTACCTAAATACAAGTGATAAAAAGGCCTAATAAAAATAGTTGTTAAAATTGGGTACAATAAAGTCTGAACCACATTCTTAAATTTCATTTCGGGTAATTTGTTGTAATTTATTTCAAATTCAGCCGCCCAATTTGCAGCGTCAACCGAGGTTTTAAACACAGGTTTGGGATTGATGTATCCAAAACCACCCCGAGTTGTAGAAATATTTTTATCCCGCCCAAAACTGAAAAAAGCTGCCTGGCCAAGTGTGCCAACGTTGTATTGTTTACCTTTATAACTAGCTTTGCAGCCCAGGCTGT
>Ga0105045_10006206_pt1 | contig 10567 bp, 6 predicted proteins | sample MAT02_FD_78089 | JGI IMG/M metagenome (GOLD analysis project Ga0105045, IMG submission 78089) | Freshwater microbial communities from Lake Fryxell liftoff mats and glacier meltwater in Antarctica - MAT-02 (megahit assembly) | ecosystem: Environmental > Aquatic > Freshwater > Ice > Liftoff... | reverse complement strand
TTAAATATCCGCAAGAATTATTGTAAAATTATTTTCACAACATTGTTGTTTATAATATCTTCTTTTGTGTTATATCCAATATATGTTATTAAAAGACCTGCCCCTTTATTAGCTCTTGTGGTAAAATTTCCATCCGCACTAATTAAAGCTTGATTTTGTTCCCCGCTCCAGAATGTTAGCTCCGGGCAATATGCTACCTTCGCCGTCAATGACTTTACCTTGTACTTTTATGTTTTGAGAATAACTCGAAAGTATTCCAAAAAAGAATAGTAGCAGAATTAAATACTTTTTTTCCATAATTATTTTAGTTTTTTGATTACCAACAAATATATTAAAGTTTTGTTAACGACTGCAATATAATTCGTAATTCTTAAAAAATTTATCTTACTAACGCACAATAACGCAAAAGTGATTATTTTAGTAGGTAAAATATTGATTAAACGTAATATTTGTTTGAATTTATCATTGTTTTTTTTAATACATTTGCATTATACCTTCAAAATTTAATATGTTAAAAGCAGAACGACACAAATTTATTATTTCCAAACTTGCCGATGAGAGACGCGTTAGTACCTTGACATTAGCGCAAGATTTAGATGTTTCTGAAGATTCAATCAGAAGAGATTTGAATAAGTTGCATGAAAAGGGATTATTGGAAAAAGTGTACGGCGGAGCAATTCCGCTTAGTGAGAAACATAAAAGTGTTTTTGACATAGAAATATCTAATGAGGAACGGAAAAAAGTAATTGGCAACAAAGCGCTATCATTACTGCACGACGGTCAAGTAATTATTATGAGTGGTGGAACTACAAATCTTGTTTTTTCTAAATTGATTCCTGCTGCTTTAACAGCTACAATTTATACTTACAGTTTGCCCATTGCCATGCAGTTATCGCGATATCCAAATATCGATTTAATATTTATTGGTGGTAAAATGCAAAAGAACGCCATGGTTACCATTGGCATGGATGTGCTGCAAGTATTGGCAAAAATTAAAGCCGATATTTGTTTTATGGGTGTTAGTAGTATTGATAGTAAACAAGGTTTGACCGAAATGGGTTATGAGGTTTCAATCGTCAAAAAAGCGATGATCGAATCAGCCGAGAGAGTGATTACAATGTTTACATCTGATAAATTAAATACCAGAAAACCTCATGTGGTATGCGACCTAAATCGATTAGATACTATAATTACTGATTTAAATCCTAATGACGTGAGTTTTGAAGAGTACAAAAAATCAGGTGTGGTTGTTTTATAATTTACTTTTTAATATTTTTTTTGCATTATTTTGCGTTATTGCGTTTTTTATATAATAAATAACGCAAAATAAAATATTTGTTTTCTTTTTTGTATATATTTGTTAAACTATTTAACTCAAATGTATTATGGAAAACACTGCTTCTTTATTTTATGATATTCCTGGAAAATTCGAAGAAACACGATTCGAGAAAAACCACAATGTAATTTTTAAAAATTCAGTCGAAGCTTCAAAAGTGGTAGCTGAAGAAATAGCACAATTAATCCGTCTTAAACAGTCCAACAACGATTCTTGTGTTCTTGGATTGGCAACAGGTTCATCACCTATTAAAGTCTACGAAGAGTTAGTTAGAATGCACAAAGAGGATAGTTTAAGTTTTAGCAATGTTATCAGCTTCAATTTAGATGAATATTATCCTATGACAAAAGAAAATCGTCAGAGTTATTATTATTTTATGCATCAGCATTTATTTAATCACATCGATATAAAACCCGAAAACATCAATATTCCAGATGGAACGGTGGCATTAGAGCAACTAAATCAATACTGTACTGATTATGATTTAAAAATAAAACAATCAGGTGGAATTGACTTTCAGTTACTAGGTATTGGTCGTACTGGACACGTGGGATTTAATGAGCCTGGTTCTCATATTAATTCGGGAACTCGAATCATAACTTTAGACCATATTACAAGAGTCGATGCATCTTCTGATTTTAACGGAATAGATAATGTGCCAAAAAGAGCCATAACAATGGGCGTTTCTACAATACTTAAATCGAAGAGAAATGTATTGATGGCTTGGGGACAAAACAAGGCTGATATCGTAAAAAGAACTATTCAAGGTGATATTTCATCTGATGTTCCCGCTACTTTTTTACAGCATCATTCTAATGCGACTTTTGTATTGGATCAATCTGCTGCTTCTGAATTGACACGATTTAAAACCCCTTGGCTTGTTGGACAATGTCTTTGGACACAAGAATTAAAAAGTAAAGCTATTGTGTGGCTTTGTAATGAAACCAATCAAGCAATTTTAAAACTAACAGATAGAGATTATAATAATAATGGAATGTCAGACTTGTTGGCACAAGAGGGTTCTGCTTACGATTTGAACATTAATATGTTTAATGTCTTGCAACATACCATTACGGGCTGGCCGGGCGGAAAACCAAATACTGACGATTCTAAAAGACCAGAACGCGCTAATCCTGCTCACAAAAGAATTATCCTTTTTAGTCCGCACCCTGATGATGACGTTATTTCAATGGGAGGAACATTCTCTAAGCTCATTAAACAAGGTCATGATGTGCATGTGGTGTATCAAACTTCGGGAAACATTGCTGTTACTGACGACGAAGCGCTAAAATTTGCCGAAGTTTGTAATGACTTTATTGGAAAAGAAAATAATGGTGTTGATTTTTCAGCTGTCATTCATTCGCTAAATAATAAAAATGAGAATGAAGTGGATTCTTTAGAAGTTCGAAAACTAAAAGGACTTATTAGAAGGCGAGAGTCGTATGCTGCTACAAGATATATTGGTTTAAAAGATGAAAATACGCATTTTTTAGATCTTCCATTTTATGAAACGGGGCAAATTAGGAAAAATCCATTGGGAGCTGATGATATTACTATTGTTGCCGCTATCATCGCAAAAATAAAACCGCATCAAGTTTTTGCAGCTGGCGATTTAGCTGATCCGCATGGTACGCACGAAGTTTGTTTGAACGCGATATTTGCCGCGATGAAACAATTAAAGTCAGAATCATATATGAATGATTGTTGGCTTTGGCTGTACAGAGGTGCTTGGCACGAATGGGATATTCATGAAATTGATATGGCCGTTCCACTGAGTCCTGACGAAGTTATGATTAAAAGACATGCTATTTTATACCACCAATCTCAAAAAGACAGAGTGATGTTTCAAGGAAATGATTCAAGAGAATTTTGGGTGAGGGCCGAGGATAGAAACAAGAATACTGCAAAACTTTATGATGATTTAGGACTCGCACAATATGAGGCAATGGAAGCTTTTAAACGTTTTGATTATTGATTTAAATAATAAAAAATGAAATACATTCTAGTTCTATTATTTTCAGTTTGGATTGCCAATGCTCAAATTCAGAAAGAGCAGTTAGACCTGATGCCGTGGCCTCAAAGTGTAAATGTAGCGGAAGGTACTTTTGCTTTAAGCAAAAAATTTAAAGTAAACATTACTGGGAATCCAAATGCGAGAATATTTACAGGAGCTACAAATTTTATAAGAAGGCTAGATAATAGAACAGGATTGTTTCTGGAACAAAATTTCATTAAAAAAGTCAACGAAAATCCAGAAGCAGAACTGCAAATAAATTGCATTGGCAGCGGAAAAATAGAAATCAATCAAGATGAAAGTTATGAGCTTACAATAACTTCCAACAAAATTACGATTGACGCCGCTAATGATCTTGGGGCATTGCATGGACTGCAAACTTTATTGCAGTTATTGCAAAACAATAGTACTTTCTATTATTTTCCAAATATCAAGATTATAGATTCTCCCCGATTTACTTGGCGAGGATTAATGATTGATGCCGCTCGACATTTTCAGCCTGTTGATGTTATCAAAAGAAATCTAGACGCAATGGCATCAATGAAAATGAATGTTTTTCATTGGCATTTAGCTGATGATCAAGGTTGGAGAATAGAAGTAAAAAAACTCCCTAAACTAACTGATTTAGGTTCAAATGGAAATTTTTATTCACAAGAACAAATAAAAGATGTTGTAAAATATGCAAGCGACAGAGGAATTCAAGTAATTCCAGAAATTGATGTTCCCGGACATGCTTCGGCAATATTAGCCGCTTATCCTGAAATAGGAAGTAAAGTCGATAACAGAATAGGGAGTTATGTGGTGCAAACTAATTCAGGGATTTATAATTCGGCATTAGATCCTACAAATCCCAAAACATATATCATTTTAGCCGCTATTTTTGATGAAGTTTGTCCGCTATTTCCATCTAATTATTTTCATATTGGTGGTGACGAGAATAATGGAAAAGAATGGGCTGCAAATCCAAAAATTCAGCAGTTTATGAAAACGAATAAGTTAGCAAACAAGCATGACTTGCAAACTTATTTTAACATGAAATTGATTCCGATGTTAAAAATTCACAATAAAAAATTGATGGGTTGGGAAGAAATAATGACTGAAAATATGTCTAAAGATGCTATTATTCATGCGTGGCGTGGTACAAATGAAGGACTTAAACCAGGCGAATCATTGATACAAGCCGCAAAAAATGGTTACAATTCTGTTTTGTCAAATGGTTTTTACATCGATCTGATGCTTAGTATTGAAACACATTATTTGAACGATCCACTGTCTAAAAATGCAAGTCTAAGTCTGGAAGAAAAAGCGAGAATATTAGGAGGCGAAGCCGCAATGTGGAGCGAACTTGCGACGCCTTTGACAATTGACTCGCGCATTTGGCCAAGAACTGCAGCAATTGCTGAGCGATTGTGGTCAAATGAAAACATTAGAGATATGAATAGTTTGCGTAAAAGGCTGAAAACAATTTCTTTTAGACTAGAGGAACTTGGAATTACTCACATCAGGAATAAAGAAGTAATCTTGAGAAACATTACTAATAATCAAAACACAAGCGCAATAAATGATTTTTCAAATGTTTGTGAACCCCTTAAAAACTATAAACGCAACGGCGGCGGAAAAAAGTACAGAATGCATTCACCGCTGACTCTTTTTGCTGATGCTTGCAATTCAGACGCTTCTGATGCTTTTGATTTTAATGTTGCGGTGACCAATTATTTGGCCAATAAAAATCTAGAAAACCGAAATATTCTTACTAGTTTTTTTAGAAAATGGATGGTAATGAATACGGATTTGATTGCTTTAAGTGCTAATGCGCCATTGATGCACCAATTTTTACCTTTATCCAAAAATTTAAGTGATTTGTCAGAACAACTGATATTACTAATTGATAAAAAACAAACGCTAGACAAAGAAAAATTAACCGCATTATTAGAACAAGCAAATGTTAGAAGTGATACCGATGTTGAATTAGCAGTTTTAAATGATATTAAAAAATTATTTTAATTACTAAATCAAAATAAATTATAGCTCTTTATAGTATTTTTTCTCAATTTATTTCTTAAAAATCAATTCAATATCTTAATTTTATCGCTTAAAAAAAATCAAATAGTAGTCACAAGTTTTTTTCGAAAAACAAAATAATAGGAACAAGTAAATGTCTATTTCAGAAAAATTATCGCACTTAGCAGAATTGTTAGAAGGAACACTTTTATATGATGAATTAAACAAAATATTGTATTCGACTGATGCTTCTGCATACAGAATTACACCTGTAGCGGTTGCGATTCCAAAATCGGAGGAAGATATTTCGAAAATTATTCAGTTTGCTTCACAAAACAAAATTTCAATTACGCCTAGAACTGCAGGAACTTCTCTTGCAGGGCAAACCGTTGGGGACGGAATAATTGTAGATGTTTCTAAACATTTTACAAAAATTGTATCATTTGATCAAAGTAACAAAACGGTAACCGTTCAGCCTGGCGTGATTCGGGACGAGCTGAACTTTTATTTAAAACCTTATGGATTATTTTATGGTCCTAACACTTCAACTTCTAATCGCTGTATGATGGGAGGAATGGTGGGTAACAATTCATCAGGAACCACTTCAATACGTTACGGTGTCACTCGAGATAAAATTGTAGAAATCAAAGCAATTTTGAGTGATGGAACTGCTGTAGTTTTCAAAGAATTGAGTTCAGCAGAATTTTCTGAGAAAGCAAAAGGTGATACGCTTGAAAGTGCCATTTATAAAGCAATTTATCAAGAGTTGTCTGTTGTAGAAAATCAAATCGAAATCATAAAAGAATTTCCTAAACCTGAAATCCATAGAAGAAACACTGGTTATGCCGTTGATATCTTGCTTAATTCTGAACTTTTTGGCGGAACTGAAAGCACAATAAATTTAGGAAAACTCCTTTGCGGAAGCGAGGGAACTCTTGCTTTTACAACTGAAATCACATTGAAGGTAGACGATTTACCTCCTACAAATAATGTTATGGTAGTAGCGCATTTTCACACGATACAAGAAAGTTTAGAAGCGGTTGTGACAGCAATGAAACATCATTTGTACACTTGTGAAATGATGGACGATACAATTTTGAATTGCACAAAAACCAACAGGGAGCAAGCCAAAAACAGATTTTTTATTCAAGGCGATCCTAAAGCAGTGATTATGTTGGAAGTGGCTTCGTATATCAGTATTGAAGATGCCGAAAAACAAGCTGATGCGTTAATTGCTGACTTGGAAAAAAATAATTTTGGTTACGCTTTGCCAAAGATTTTTGGGACTGATATTGATAAAATAAACGAGTTGCGAAAAGCAGGCCTCGGACTTTTAGGAAGTATCGTTGGTGATGATAAAGCAGCTGATTCTATTGAAGACACAGCTGTAGAATTAAGTGATTTACCAAATTATATTGCTGAATTTTCGGCAATGATGGAGCGCCACGGACAAAGCGCAATTTACTATGCACATGCTGGTGCAGGAGAAATTCACCTGCGACCTGTTTTGAATTTAAAAACAAAAGAAGGGCTACATCAGTTTAGAAACATTGCAACCGAAGTCGCTATTCTAGTAAAAAAATACAGGGGATCATTAAGTGGTGAACATGGAGATGGAATTGTTCGCGGCGAGTTTTTGCCTTTTATGATTGGCGACAAGAATTACGAACTATTAAAAAGAATTAAAAAAGCATTTGATCCAAATACCATTTTGAATGTGGGTAAAATTGTGAATGCTTCTAAAATGGATGAAAATCTTAGAGTAGAAGCCGGCAGGGTGGAGCCTAACATTCAAACTATTCAAGATTTCTCAGACAGTATGGGAATTTTACGATTAGCTGAAAAATGCAACGGCTCAGGAGATTGCAGGAAACTGCCTTCAGCCGGCGGAAGTATGTGTCCAAGTTACCGTGCAACACGAAATGAAAAAGAAACGACTCGCGCTAGAGCAAACGCTTTGAGAGAATATCTAACCCATTCTGAAAAAGATAATAAGTTTGATCACGAGGAATTGTATAAAGTTTTTGAATTGTGTGTAAGTTGTAAAGCGTGTGCGAGTGAATGTCCAAGTAACGTTGATGTGGCAGCAATGAAATCAGAGTTTTTATACCAGTACCAAAAAGCAAATGGGTTTTCCTTTAGAAATAAAGTTTTCGCGTACAACGCAAAGCTTAATGGTTTAGGCAGTATTACACCAAAACTGACGAACTTTATTGCTAATTTATCCTCTGTTAAAAAAACAATGGGAGTTGCATCACAGCGAGAAGTGCCACACCTAGCTCCAAAAACTTTTAGAAATTGGCATAAAAAAAATAAGAAGCAAGTATCATTTGATTCATTTGTAAATGGAAAAGTATGTCTGTTTGTTGACGAATTCACAAATTACTATGATGTATCTATAGGAATTGATTCTTATGAATTATTAACGTCACTAGGCTATGAAGTAATAATAATAGACCATCAGGAGAGTGGAAGAGCATTTATTTCCAAAGGTTTTTTGGAACAGGCAAAGGCGATTGCTAATGCTAATGTAAATATTTTTTCAGGTTATATTAAAGCCGATTTACCACTAATTGGACTTGAACCATCGGCAATATTGACCTTTAGAGATGAATACTTGCGATTAGCAGATAATAAAAATGCTGCGACAGAACTTGCAAAAAATGTTTTTACCATCGAAGAGTTTTTTAAAAATGAGATTTTATCTGGTAAAATAAATGCAGATCAATTTTCAGATGAAATTAAAACAATCAAAATTCACGGACATTGCCATCAAAAATCATTGAGTTCAATTGAAGCTACTTTTGCGATGCTAAACGTGCCGCTGAATAGTTCAGTTACCATTTACAATTCAGGTTGTTGTGGCATGGCAGGGTCTTTTGGGTATGAAAAAGAGCATTACGAAATCAGTATGCAAATGGGCGAAGATACTTTGTTTCCAAAAATTAGATCGACAGCCGATTCAACTGAAATTGCAGCAGCGGGCACAAGTTGCCGTCACCAAATTTTTGATGGAACAAGCAGAAAAGCTTTGCATCCAGTTACAATTTTGCGTGGATGTTTAAAGTCCAATTGATCTAAGATTAAATTTTCTACTAAATATTGAATACATACTGCACAGTAGTAATCTTAGTTGAACTAAAATTAAATAGTTAATAATTTTAATTTGCTGTTACCATATTTAGAAGAGATAAATAGTAATCAAGACCAAAATATGAAAAAAACAATTTTTACTACTATACTATTATCTGTATTGTTTTGCGCCAATGCAGCAAAGATTGACACGATTCAAGTTTACAGTGCTGCAATGAAAAAAGAAATTAACTCCTGCGTAATCACTCCTGATAATTACGAAAAGGCTAATACAAATTTCCCAGTACTTTATTTATTACATGGATACAGTGGAGATTATGCTACATGGTTGAAAAGTTTTGCTGATGTAATGAAACAAGTTGACAAATATAATTTTATCGCTATTGGTGTTGATGGGAATTATTCTAGTTGGTACTTCGATAGTCCTATTGATCCTGCTTTTAAATATGAAACGTATATAATTCGAGAGTTGATTCCCTTTATAGATCAATCATATAAAACCAATGCAAGTCCTGCTGGCCGAGCAATTACAGGTCTCAGCATGGGCGGACATGGAGCGTTGTATTTATCATTTAAACATCAGGACATCTTTGGTGCGGCTGGAAGTATGAGCGGAGGAGTGGACATTCGACCATTTTCAGAAAAGTGGGACTTGAAAAAACGCCTGGGTTCCATCACTGATTTTGCTGAAAATTGGGAAAAAAACACAGTAATTAATATGATCAATTTAGTAAAAAGTAATAAACTAAAGCTTATCATAGACTGCGGTGTAGACGATTTTTTTATTGAAGTAAATAGAAATTTACATCAAAAGATGTTGGCTCTTAAAATAAAGCATGATTACATCGAACGTGCAGGAGAGCATAATAACGAATACTGGGACAACTCCCTAAAATTTCAATTCTTGTTTTTCAGTAATTTTTTTAATAGCGTTACAAATTAAATCAATAAGTAATTATGAAATTTTTATATTCTAAAATCTTATTTGTCTTTGCAATTGCCACTTGTTTAGCGCAACAAACAGCTGAAATTCCTGAAATAAAATTTGTTCATCTCACTGATATACATGTATCGGTTGGTAACGATAATGATTTTTTACTTCAAAAAATAATCAAAGAAATTAACGATTCTAAAAACGAATTTGTTGTCATAACTGGAGACTTAACTAATCGCGGTGATGATGATGAGCTCAATCGGGTTCATACAATTTTGAAGGATCTAAAGATTCCATATTACGTTTTTTCTGGGAATCATGAGACCACATGGAGCGAAAGTGCGGGCTTGACTTTCAAAAAATTATGGGGCGAAGACCGATTTGTTTTTTCAAAAGGAGATTATCTTTTTGTGGGTTTTCCTTGTGGTCCCTACATGAAAATGGGTGATGGTTTTGTAAAAAAAGAAGACATTCTTTTGCTTGACAAAACCATAAAAGACAGTTTAAAAAACAGTAATAAAAAAGTGTTGAGTTTTGCACACTACCCACTAGATAATAGCGTCAGTAATTACAAAGAAGTATTATCTGTGCTAAAAAAATATCCTACTGTTGCTAGTTTTTGCGGACATGGACATACCTTAAAAAAATATGATTTCTCAGGTTTGAGTGGGCTTATGGGAATATCGATAATTTCACGAGACGGAAAAACCAGAAGTTATAATGAAGTAGTAATTAACGATGATAGCATTAGCGTTTATCACAAAAAAATAGATGAGAAAGCTGTTTTTGCTCATTCCGTTTCTACCAAACCCTCTAATATTGTAATTGAAAAAGAGTCTGAACAAAATAAAAGAAAGGCTTTTGCAAACGATATTGCGTCTATTTATAGCGTACCATCTTTCGATAAAAGAAATATTTATTTTGCGAATTCACTAGGATCAATTCAGTCCGTTAATTTGAAAAATAAGAAAGTTAATTGGAAAATTGAAACAGGCAATTCGATTTATTTCCAGCCAATAATCGTCAATAACATTCTAATTGTTGGAACAATTGAAGGGAACTTGCTAGGATATGACAAGCAATCAGCAAAACAAAAATGGACAGTTGCAGTTGGAGGAATTTTAGTGGGATCTCCAATCATTGAAAACGAAAAACTCTACACATCGAGTTCAACAAAATTTATTTGCGT
>Ga0105045_10006205_pt1 | contig 10568 bp, 8 predicted proteins | sample MAT02_FD_78089 | JGI IMG/M metagenome (GOLD analysis project Ga0105045, IMG submission 78089) | Freshwater microbial communities from Lake Fryxell liftoff mats and glacier meltwater in Antarctica - MAT-02 (megahit assembly) | ecosystem: Environmental > Aquatic > Freshwater > Ice > Liftoff... | reverse complement strand
TCTGCACGGTGACCATTACCGGCAGCCTAGCCCAAGGTGGTGGCCAGAACCTGGCCTTGGAAAGCACCGATGCGAACTTGAGCCTCTACCCGAACCCGAACCGTGGTGATCAGGTCATGCTCTCGATCGATGCCGTTGATGCTGCTGTAGAGACTATCAGCGTAGACTTCTTCGACCTGGCCGGCCACCGCGTGGTGGCCCGTACGATACCGACCCAAGGCAACAACCTGAACAGCTTGCTTGAACTGAACGGGCTATCTGCCGGTGTGTACATCGTACGCATCACCGCAGGCGAGAAGGTGTACACCGAACGTTTGGTGGTGACGCAGTAAGCAAACTGGACCGTTTTTAAGCAGAACGCCCCGCCGATCCGGCGGGGCGTTCTGCTTTTTGGTTCTCTCAGAAAGCAGTGCTCGTGTCCGATTCTACAGGCTGCTCAGCTTGGAAATGGCGGCGCTTGGATCAGCTGTTCCGAACACACTGTTGCCAGCCACCAGCACATCCGCGCCGGTACTTACCAACCGTTCGAGATTCTGTTCACCCACGCCACCATCGATCTCGATCAAGGCTTTCGAGCCGGTGCGCTCGCGCAAAGCTTTCAGCTCTGTGATCTTCCCGTAGGTGCGCTCAATGAAGCTTTGCCCGCCGAAGCCGGGGTTCACGCTCATGATACAGACCAGATCCAGGTCTGCGAGCACATCCTCCAACAGTGCGACCGAGGTGTGCGGGTTGATCGCGACACCCGCCTTCATGCCTGCTCCCTTGATGGCTTGAATGCTGCGGTGCAGGTGAGGGCAGGCCTCGTAATGCACCGTGAGATTATCGGCACCGGCATCCCTGAATGCAGTGATGTACTTGTCGGGATCCACGATCATCAAATGCACATCGAATACCTTCTTGGTATGTGTACGAATGGCCTTGATAACAGGAAAGCCAAAGCTGATGTTGGGCACGAACACACCGTCCATCACGTCCAGGTGCAGCCAAGGAGCGGGGCTCTGGTCCACAAGGGCCACCGCGCTTTTCAGGTCTGCAAAGTCGGCCGAAAGGAGGGAAGGGGCGATGATGTGTGCCATGCGGTTCAAGCGCTGCGCATTGGGCGACAACGGAGTCGCGAAGGTACTCGGCATAGAAACGTCTGGTCCGCTTAAGGGCAGTGTCGGCGCTGACGGTAGGGTACGAACGAAGTCGCCAGCTGCCAGTGGTCCGCTATGGGCCCTGACAACTGGCAACTGACTATTCGGTAAGGCTTAGCCTAAGTAAGCCTGCAGCACGCCACACCGGTTGGTGTGTTTCATCCTGCGTATAGCTTTCTCTTTGATCTGGCGCACGCGTTCACGGGTCAGGTCGAATTTTTGCCCCACCTCTTCCAGCGTATGGGGTTGGTTGCCGTTCAATCCGAAGTAGAGGCGGATCACATCGGCCTCGCGTCCGCTCAATGTGCTTAGTGAGCGCTCGATCTCCTGGCGCAGACTATCGCTCATCAAGCTATCTACCGGGCTGGGTGTGTCGTCGTTCTGCAACAGGTCCATCATGGTGCCGCTGTCGCCATCGTCGCGCAATGGGGCGTCCATGCTCACGTGGCGGCCGGTGTTGTTCATGCTGGTCTTCACCTCCTCCAAGGTCATCTCCAGCACTTCAGCCAGTTCGTGTGCTGTGGGCGGGCGTTCGTGCTCCTGCTCCAAACGGGCAAATGCCTTGTTGATCTTGTTGATAGAGCCGATCTTGTTCAGCGGAAGCCGTACGATACGGGCCTGTTCTGCCAAGCTCTGCAGGATCTGTTGACGGATCCACCACACCGCATAGCTGATGAACTTGAAACCGCGTGTCTCATCGAAGCGGCCCGCAGCTTTGATCAAGCCTAGGTTGCCTTCGCTGATCAGATCGGGAAGACTAAGTCCCTGTCCCTGATACTGCTTGGCCACACTGACCACAAAGCGAAGGTTCGCCTTGGCCAATTGTTCCAGCGCATCGGTGTCACCTTGTTTGATGCGCCGGGCCAGCTCCACCTCCTCCGCAGCGGTGATGAGCTTCACTTTACCGATCTCCTGGAGATACTTGTCCAAGGACGGTGTATCCCGGTTGGTCACCTGCTTGGTGATCTTCAACTGCCTCATCCTTGCCATATGCGCGCTTTGTTTTTGCGAAGAGTGATGGTTTGAACGCGCCGGAAGGGGGTAGGGTTACCGTTATGTGCAGTACGAATGACGAAAGCCGCCCGAATGGGGCGGCTTTCGCTTGGTCCTGGTCGGTCTTGTATCAATTCGCACTAGGGGCATCGTCATCCCGGCTGGGGCGATCATCCCTACGCGGGCGGTCATCACGACGTGGACGATCGTCCCGGTCGCGACGCTCGCGGCGCTCGCCACCAGCCATGGCTGGCTCGCGGTCCACGTAGCCTTCAGGCTTTGGTAACAGAACGCGGCGGCTCAGCTTAAGCTTGCCACTGCGGGGATCTTTTCCAGTCACTTGGAATTCGATCACGTCACCTTCCTTCAGCACCTCTTCCACACGGTCGATGCGGCGCCATTCCAGCTCGCTCACGTGCAGCAGGCCATCCACGCCGGGCATCACTTCCACGAAGGCGCCGTAAGGCATGATGGTCTTCACCTTGCCTTTGTAGGTGGCGCCTACTTCGGCCTGGGCAGGGTTGGCAATGGCGTTCACACGGGCCAAGGCAGCGTCGATGCTCGCCTTGTTCTCGCTCATGATCTCCACTTGACCCATGCCATCCACCTCGTCGATGCTGATGTGCGCACCCGTCTCGGCCTGGATCTCCTGGATCACGCGGCCACCGGGTCCTATCACGGCACCGATGCTCTCTTTGGGGATGGTGATGGTGATGATGCGTGGGGCGTGCTCCTTGTAGTCGGCACGGGGTGCGTCGAGCACTTTGTTCATTTCACCCAGGATGTGCAGGCGACCAACGCGCGCTTGCTCCAAGGCTTGGGCCAGCACTTCGTAAGGAAGGCCGTCCACTTTCATGTCCATCTGGGTGGCGGTAACACCTTTCTCGGTTCCGCAGATCTTGAAGTCCATGTCGCCCAGGAAATCCTCGTCGCCGAGGATGTCGCTGAGGATGGAGAAGCGCTTGCCGTCGCTGATCATGCCCATGGCGATGCCGCTCACGGGGGCTTTGATCTTGATGCCGGCATCCATCAGGGCGAGGGTGCCGCTGCATACTGTCGCCATGGAGCTGCTACCGTTGCTCTCCAGAATATCGCAGTTCAGGCGGATCGTGTATGGGTTGTCGGGCAGTCCGGGGATCACCGGCTTTAAGGCGCGCAGCGCCAAGTTGCCGTGGCCGATCTCGCGACGACCAGGACCGCGCATCGGGCGTGCTTCGCCAGTGCTGAAGCTGGGGAAGTTGTAGTGCAGCATGAAGTTCTCGCTGCCTTTCTTGGTGGCGAGGTCCACGGTCTGCTCATCCATGGAACTGCCAAGGGTAACGGCGTTGATGGCCTGGGTCTCTCCACGGGTGAACACGGCGCTACCGTGCGTGCCGGGCAGCACGTCCACTTCGCCCCAGATCGGGCGGATCTCATCGGTCTTGCGACCGTCAAGGCGCTTGCCATGATCGAGGACCACCTCCCGCACACCCTTCTTCATGGCCTTCTTGAAGTAGCGGGCCAGCATCACGCCGTCCTTCTTCTCCTCGTCGCTGAGGGTGGCCATGCACGAATCCTTGATGGCCTTGAACTTGTCGCTGCGCTCTTCTTTGGCGCTGGCGTTCATGGCCACATCGTAGTACTTCTGGTAGCAGAAGTCCAAGATCTTCTTCTCCAGATCGGCGTTGCTGTTCTCGTGGCTGTAGGTGCGCTTCACATGGCTCTTGGCCACGGCCTCACCTAACTCCTTGATCACGCGGCACTGGTCCTGTATGGCTTCGTGCGCGAGCTTGATCGCCTCGATCATCTCGGCTTCCTGCACCTCCTTCATCTCACCTTCCACCATCATGATATCGCTGGCATTGCCAGCTACCACCATTTCCATGTCGGCGAGCGCCATCTGGGCCACCGTTGGGTTGATCACGAAGGTGCCATCCACACGGGCTATGCGCACTTCGCTCACGGGACCGTCAAAGGGGATATCGCTCACGGCGATGCAAGCCGATGCCGCGAGGCAGGCCAGTGAATCACCGGGGTTCTTCTTGTCGCTGCTCATCATGGAGATCACCACCTGGGTGTCACCATGGAAATCATCGGGGAACAGGGGGCGGATCGCGCGGTCCACCAAGCGACAGGTCAGCGTTTCATGATCGCTCATGCGGGCTTCGCGCTTGAAGAAGCCACCTGGGAAACGGCCAGCAGCGCTGAATTTCTCGCGGTATTCCACGGTCAGGGGCAGGAAGTCGATGCCGTCGCGGGCTTCCTTGGTGCTCACCACGGTGGCGAGCAGGATGGTATCGCCTAGGCGCACGGTAACGGCTCCATCGGCTTGTTTGGCCAGCACCCCGGTCTCGATGGTGATGGTCCTTCCATCGCCCATTGCGATGGTCTTGGTAATTCCTTGTGGTTTCATCTTCGGTTCTTCTTTTTTTCCTCGTTTCGTCTTTCCTCTGTCGGGGCGCTGTCATCCCGGGCTTGCCCCGGGATCATGCCCTACTATGCAAAAGGGGCGACCGTGCTATCACGATCGCCCCCCATTCGATCAAGATGTGGCTGAGGGAAGGGCCATATCGCAGGCCGACCCCAAATTCCTACTTACGCAGGCCGAGCTTGGCAATGATCGCACGGTAGCGCTCAATGTCATACATCTTCAAGTAGCCCAAAAGCTGCTTGCGCTTGCCCACCATGGTCACCAGTGCCTTTTCGGTACCGAAGTCCTTTTTATTGGACTTCAGGTGGCCTGTCAGGTGATTGATGCGCGTGGTGAAAAGCGCGATCTGGCTCTCAGCGCCGCCGGTGTTCTTCTCAGAACCGCCGTGCTCTTGGAAAATGGCCTGTTTGGCCTCGTTGGTCAGGTACATGTGTAATGGAAACAGGCCGCGAAGATAAGTTTTTCCTCGATCCGACGATCAACTCCTGAACATCAAGAAGAACTTGGCCAAAGTGTCCTTCAGGTCCTTGCGTTGAACGATCTTGTCCAGAAAGCCATGTTCCAGCACGAATTCACTGGTCTGGAAGCCTTCCGGAAGGTCGCGGCCAATGGTCTCGCGCACCACCCGTGGGCCTGCGAATGCGATCAGCGCATTGGGTTCGGCTATGTTCAGATCGCCCAGCATGGCAAAGCTGGCGGTAACGCCCCCCGTGGTCGGGTCGGTGAGAATGCTGATGTACGGTAGCTTCTTGCGGGCTAATTGGGCCAGTTTGGCGCTGGTCTTGGCCATCTGCATCAGGCTGAAGCCAGCTTCCATCATCCGGGCGCCACCGCTCTTGCTGATGATGATAAAGGGGCATTTGCGCTTCATGGCCACATCGGCGGCCATAGCGATCTTTTCGCCTACCACGCTGCCCATACTTCCGCCGATGAAGCGGAAATCCATGCAGGCGATCACCACTTTGTGACCACCCAGCTTGCCTTCGGCGGCACGCAGGGCATCGTTCAGACCGGTATCCATGCGGGTCTTGGCCAAGCGGTCCACGTACTTCTTGGTGTCCTCGAAGCCCAAGGGATCGCCGGCGATGAGGTCGGCACCGATCTCGGTGAACTTGTGTTCATCGAACAGCAGCGCGAAATACTCTTCGCTGCCGATCTTATCATGGTATTTGCACCCCCCACAGACCCAGAAGTTGTTCTCGTGGTCCTCGGAGGTCATTACCTCCTTGCACTCGGGGCACTTGTACCAGAGCCCTTCCGGGGTCTCCTTCTTCTCCTCCGTAGAGGTGGTGATGCCTTCCTTGACGCGTGTGAACCAGCCCATGGTGAATGCAAATTGATGAATTAGGAATTCAGAATTCCTAATTCATGCTAAGCGATGGTGATCTTCTCGTCCAAGTACACGTCCTGCACGGCGTTCAGCAATCCGATGCCCTCGTTCATCGGGCGCTGGAAGGCTTTGCGGCCGCTGATGAGACCCTGCCCGCCGGCGCGTTTGTTGATCACGGCGGTCTTCACTGCCTCGGCCATGTCGCTCGCACCAGTGCTTGCTCCGCCGCTGTTGATCAGGCCGATGCGGCCCATGTAGCAGTTGGCTACTTGGTAGCGGCACAGATCGATCGGGTGGTCGGTGGTCAGCTCGCTGTACACCTTCGGGTGGGTCTTGCCGTAGCCCTTGATGGCGTTGTAGCCGCCGTTGGTCTCTGGCAGTTTCTGTTTGATGATGTCGGCCTGGATGGTAACGCCGAGGTGGTTGGCTTGGCCGGTGAGATCGGTGGCGGTGTGGTAGTCCTTGCCATCCACTTTGAAACCGTTGTTGCGGATGTAGCACCATAGCACAGTGGCCATTCCCAGTTCGTGTGCGTATTCGAAAGCCTCCGCGATCTCGGTGATCTGGCGGGTGCTTTCCTCGCTACCAAAATAGATCGTGGCACCCACGGCCACGGCGCCCATGTTCCAAGCGCTTTCCACCGTTCCGAAAAGCACCTGGTCGAACTTGTTCGGCAGGGTCATCAGCTCGTTGTGGTTGATCTTTACGATGAACGGGATCTTGTGGGCGTACTTGCGCGCCACACTGCCCAGCACACCGTAGGTGCTGGCTACGGCATTGCAACCGCCTTCCACGGCGAGCTTCACGATGTTCTCGCTATCGAAATAGATCGGGTTGGGGGCGAAGCTGGCCGCAGCGCTGTGCTCGATACCTTGGTCCACGGGAAGGATGCTCATGTACCCGGTATTGGCCAAGCGACCGGTGCCGTATAGCTGTTGCAGGCTGCGCATAACCTGTGGGCTGCGGTTACTAAGAGCGAAGCTGCGGTCCACGAAGTCCGATCCGGGAAGGTGGATCATGGACTTGTCGATGGCCTTACACTCGTGTTTGAGCAGGCTGGCCGAGTCGTTGCCGAGGAGTTCCTCGATCTTCCCGGTGTTCAAAGTAGGCATGGAATGGTCCGTTTTTGATGCGCTGGCCATCTGGCGAGCGGGCGGCAAAGCTAACGAAACGAGGTGCGCAGGTAGAGGTGGCTGCTAAGACCGAATGGAGGCAGGGACGGACTAGAACGGATAGCCGATCCCGATGTTGAAGTTGAATTGGGTCTTATACTCTCCGGGCACCCCAGTGAGGTCCAAGATCTGCTGCCGAAATTGGTCCTTGGGCTCGAAGAGCCAGCGTTCGCCCCGCGCCAAGCTGGGATCCTTGGTCTGCATACCCAGATCGAAACGCACGATGAAGAAGTCGAAGTTCAAGCGTGCCCCCACTCCGGTACCTACGGCCAATTCGCTCAGGAATTGAGCACTGAAGGCCGCTCCGGGCTTGAACGGGTCGTTCCGCCAGTTCCAAATGTTGCCTACGTCGGTAAAAAGCGCGCCTTCCAAGAAGCCGATCAGCTTGAACCGGTATTCAGCGTTGGCCTCCAGCCGCGCTTCGCCGATCCGGTCGAAGGCCACCAAGGGCGCGCTGTAAGAACCTGGTCCCAGCGAACGTGCCTGCCAGGCGCGAAGCCCGTTGGCACCACCGGTGAAGAAGCTGTTCTCGAACGGCAGCACAGGTAAGTTGCCATAGGGAAGACCGGCACCTATTGCTACCCGGAATGCGATACTGCTCTTTTCGTGGATGCGGCGGCGCCAGCGAAGGTCCGTGTCCACCTTCACGTATTCCGCGTAGCGGATGCCCGCCACCGTGTAGAAGTTGTTGCCACTGGTGTCCTGTGCCGCCGAACCCAATGCGCGCAAGGGAAAGAAGAGCGGGAAACCGGCCCATTCGGGCGTGATGCGGGCGAAGAATACGTCGCGCTGCCGTGCCGAGGTCTGGGTGTTCAGCGTGAATTGGCCCCGCATGCCACCGATCAAGTGGTCCGTGTAACTGTCTGTAAGCACCGGATTGTTGGCCTGTTGCAGGTATTCTATAAAGGCGAGCGATTTATCAGGTATGCGGATCACGCTCAATTCCACGGGATAAAAGGCCCATGTGCGGGTCGGGGTCTCGTTCCATTCGTAGCCGAAGGAGATCTTGGCCAGTGTTCGGCTGAAGTCCGGACGGCGCTGGAAATTGTACTGTGCTGAAATGGCGGTCCGTGGGCTGGCCGAGCGCGCGAACCGTTCACGCTTGATGGGCAAGAGGAAGTGGGGGAAGCGCAACGTGACTTCCGGGCCGATGTCCACCGTATTAAAAAGGCCATCGGTGCGGAGCTGGCCCAAGCCCGTTTCCTGGGTGGCTGAACCACGCCCTGTAAAGCTTTGCTGGGCCTCCAAGCCGATGGAGAGCAGTGCCTGAATGGAACCCATGCCATGGAAGAGGTTCCGGTGCCGGTAGCCCAAGCCCACCGATGTGCCCAAGAAACCGCTCCTGTTGGTCCCATAGCTTTCCAGCGAAAGGCTCTGTTGTTTGCCCGGCATCAGGGTGATCACAGCATTTGCGATACCGGGCCTGCCCATGCCGGTAGTGTCGTAGTTGATCTCGATCCGGTCGAAGACCCGCAGGGACGAAAGGCGGCGGTAAGTAAGGTCCGCATCGACCTGGTTGAAGCGATGGTCGGGTTGCAGGAATACTGCACTTAGCAATGCACTGGGCTTGTAGGCCAAGGGGTCGTTGTAGAGGATGGTATAGCCCTGGTGATGCAAGGTGTCCGGTTCCGTGGTCGCAGCATTCCGGTAGATACGTGCTGTAGAAAGGGTCACGTTGTCGATCTGGTACACTGTTCCTTCCGGTGTTCCTTCAAGGCCCCGGTCCTTCTTGGCATAGGCGCGTTCCAACCGCAGCAGGATGTCCACCCGATGATCTCCGACCGTGGTGTCCGCATCGTATTGCACCAATTCCTTGTTGAAGTACAAGTAGCCCAACTCCCGCAAGCGCTCAGTGATGCGTGCACGTTCGGCGTCCAGCACATCCGCGTCGAAGCGCTCGCCAGCTTTCAACAGGCTCTGCGGCCAGCTCTGTTGGACATACTCGCGTATCCGTTCATCATCCACCGAGAAGCGGATGATGTTATAGCTGTACGCCGGACCAGGAGTCACGTGGTACTCAACGTCCACTTGTGGTCTGTTGAAGGGCCTGCCGCGACCATTGCCCAGCAGCTTAGGGTGCCTGAAGTGTACCGTATCTCTTACGGTGGCTCTGAACCAGCCCTTCTTCTGCATATAAAGCCGCATCTGGTCCGAGGAGCGGTCCGTCAAAGCTGTGTCCAAGATCACAGGAGCCTCGCCGTTCCGTTCACGCAATGTGTTGTCGCAGCTCCGGGGGCGTTTGCCGCGCGATTCGCGTTCCATGTTCTTTGCCATGCACAAGCTGTCCTTGCGCGCACGCTTCAGGGCCACTTGCTGGGGATCTCTGAGGTTGTACAGATACAGATAGAACGGTACGCCTAGGATCCGTTTGTTCGGCCGTTGTTTGGCAATGGCGCCAAGGGCCGCCGGGTCGGCGCTGCTCTCGGAAACAACGACACGGTCTTCCCGCAGCAAGTACTCACCTGAAGGTATGTATTTGGTGGTGACGCAGCCTGGTAGGCTTACCAGCATCAGGATGCCTGCCACGATATGCGCCCTACGGGTCCACAAGGAAAAGGAGGTGCTGCCTATTTTGTGCGCCTGCCGAAGCTTCAGCATAGGCAGTGCCAAATATACCCGTGCCATGTCCACCAAGGCCCAACTCAAGGCGCTTCGCGACCTCCACCACAAAAAGAACCGCATGGAACACAGGCGTTTCATCGTGCAAGGCAGCAAGCTGGTGGCCGAACTACTGGGCAGTTCATTCGCGGTGGAGTCCATTCATGCTACGGCCGAGGCCGCCGATCGAATGCGTTTGCCCAATGCTGAGGTTCTGCCTGACCATGAGTTGGCGCGTTTGGGAACCCTGGAACACGGCAATGAGGTGGTGGCCGTGGTACATATGCCAACCTGGCCCGAACTGGGATCCCTTGATACCGATGAACTCGTGCTTGCCCTTGACGGTATCTCCGATCCTGGCAACTTGGGCACTGTACTGCGCATCGCAGACTGGTTCGGCATTGGCCGCGTGTTGTGCAGTACGGACAGTGTTGATGTCTTCAATCCCAAATGCGTTCAGTCCAGCATGGGCAGCATCTTCCGCGTTCAGGTACACTATGTTGATCTTCCTGAGCGCTTGGCTGCGCTGCGGGCAAAAGGAGCGGCCTTGCACATCGCTTCCATGGAAGGGCGTGCCGTAACGGCCATGCAACTGAAGCGCCCGACAGTGCTGGTCCTTGGCAGTGAGTCGCACGGGGTATCGGCAGCGGTGCGTGCGCTTCAGGGTGAGTTGGTCGCGGTGCCGCGTTACGGCCAGGCCGAATCGCTCAACGTGGCCATGGCCGCATCGGCGCTGTGCATGGAATATGCACGCCAGCACAGCGTTGGAGGGGAGCACTGATCGCTGCGAACGTCCAAGCGTCAAGCTCTTCCGCTTTTCCAGGAAGCTGCCACGGCATCCGCGATCCGTTCTCCGTCCATGGCCGCGCTTACGATCCCTCCGGCATAGCCAGCCCCTTCACCCCAGGGGTAGAGTCCTTTCAGTTCTA
>Ga0105045_10006204_pt1 | contig 10569 bp, 7 predicted proteins | sample MAT02_FD_78089 | JGI IMG/M metagenome (GOLD analysis project Ga0105045, IMG submission 78089) | Freshwater microbial communities from Lake Fryxell liftoff mats and glacier meltwater in Antarctica - MAT-02 (megahit assembly) | ecosystem: Environmental > Aquatic > Freshwater > Ice > Liftoff... | reverse complement strand
TAGCGCAGATTCCAAGTCGCCGGAAACCAACGCGAGCCGTGCAAGCATCGAATGACCATACTGGTCATTGGAGTCCAATTCAATTGATCGATGCAAACTCTCTCGAGCCCGATCGAGATTGCCTGCCTTCGCAAAGAGCGTGCCCAACCGCCCATGCGCTTCGGCCAATGACGGTTTCATCTGCAATACACGCTGAAAAGTCTCGATAGCCTGCGTATCTTGGTTCTCCGCAATCAGCCGCTTTCCTCGCGCCAATAGCGAATCAAATTGAGATTGCTTCTCGGCCATACAACGAACTTCGGCCCGTGTCGTTGCGTTGTTTGGATCTATTTGCAACGATTCGCGAAGGGCTGCGATGGCTGCCATGTATCGTTGCTGCATCTCGCTGCTCTTCGCCTCGACTGCCCAATGGTCAACTAGCCAAGCTTTATGATCCTGCGCGGCCTGAGAGGACGCATCCGATTTAGATAGGTATGCCAAAAGAACTTCATGCGCTGGAACCTGAGCCATCGGAACCCGAGCCGCGGGAACATGAGCCACCGGGTCCGGAGTCATCTTCGGGGCAATTGCGCTGTTGGTCGACAATGGTTTCGTTGTCGGCTCGGTTTCTCGATTTCAAGCAGCAAAAAGCAAACGCAGTAGTAGCCAACCAAAGGCCCTAGGGCGAACTCGGTTCGATGATGGTGAGTTCTCCAACAACATTAGATACCACATAGTCACTCTCCTTTCCCGACGGCCAAACGACGTGAATTTTTTGCTGGGAACTTGGCGATAAAGCTGTCAACCAGAGCGTTGGATCAGAGCTAGACAAGTAGCTTCCGCCCCCATTGTGCATCACGATCCGTTTTTCCGACAGATGGACTACAGAACCAATCGCGCTTCGATTGGAAGCGGTCCCAATCAGCCGCAGCCTAATCAGATTCCCCTTTGCCTTGCAATGCCCTCGTAAAATCGAAACCTGCTCTTCCAGGTGCGAAAAGACAAGATCCAGAACGCCATCTCCATCTAGGTCCGCACTTGCAAGTCCACGACCACTGTGGCCGTTTGCAAAGTAGTCGTTAGACGGACGGATACGCGCAAAGCGACGGCGGTCATTCTCGAGCAACAACGGAAGCTGCTTGAATGGCGAGTGCGGTGATGCATAAGAAACGTGCCCGTTGGCGACTACCAAATCCAGATCTCCGTCTTGGTCGTAATCGATTGCGACGGTTCCGAAGCCCACGAAGTCACCTCCGATATTAGCGAGTCCTGCAGTCCGACTAATATGCGTGAATAGACCCAGCCCTTCATTTCGATAAAGTGCAAAAACCTCACGTTCGAAATTGACGGTCCATATGTCCGGGCGTCCATCTTGATTCGCATCAAAAACGAATGTTCCCATACTTCCGGTACTGACACCACGCTCGTCGCCAGCAACTCCGGCGAGCACGGCCGATTCTTGGAAATGACCTGTCCCGTCATTGATGTACAGGAAGTTATCGGTCGTGTCGTTGGCGACATAGATATCGGCGTCCCCGTCCATGTCCACATCACCGGCAACGACTCCGAGTCCCTTGCCAGTCTCCAACAATCCAACTTCGTGATCCTCTCGTCGAAAACCTCCCATACCATCCCCAAAGAAAATGGCATCTCCTACGGGCGCGAATTCGCGAGGGGCACACACTTCGCGCGTAACGCCCACACCTGCACAGCTCGGATGATGTTTCCAGGACCAATTCACGTAGTGCGTTACATAAAGGTCCAGCACACCGTCGCGATCGAAATCCGCCCAAGCCAGACTACTGCTCCATGGGGACTCTGGATGCGTCACGAGCAATGGTAAGGGAGAGAAGGTGCCGTCTCCCTGATTGTGCAAGATTTGTACTCCACCATAGCCGCTGATCGCCACATCATCGAATCCATCGTTGTCCAAATCGGCCGGAAAGACGCCATGCGTAAAACACAGATCGGCACTTGCTCCTGCCGTTTGAGTAACCTCTTCGAAACGCCAGTCTCCTAGGTTTCGGAAAAGCCCGCATGGACGTGATGTGACCGTTTTTTCGGCCAAGATGCCACCCCCAGCGAACAAAAGATCCGGACGACCATCCAGGTCATAGTCGATCACTCCGACTCCGCCACCCAGCGACTCGATGATCGCGAACTCGCCATCCGATCGACCTGAACTGAACTTAAAAGAAATGCCTGTCGTCTGTATCTCTTCAAACCATGAGGACGGGGAAACGCTGGAACGATCGGAATCGCTGGAACGATCGGAAACGCTGGAACGATCGGAAACGCTGGAAGGCAGCGTTTCAGGTAGCGTTGGATTCACAGCGGGCTTTTGGCAAGCTAACGACACGCAGCCAAGCAACCCCGCCGAGAAAAGTAAACCTATCCGTTTGAAAATATAGGGTTTCATCCAGCCCAACACACTTCTTGATTTTCGTTATCGCCCTTGAACCACCACGATATTTTGCCCCGGTGCGAACTTCAAAGAGCTCGAATGAGTGCCATCCGGCCAATGAACGTCCAGAACCACATCACCGGCAGAAAGTTCAGCCGGCCAAGCAAAATGAAGTTGGGACTGACTGTGCGAAAGATAGCTTCCTCCTCCATACAGTTGCCGAATCATTGAACGCGATCCCACATGCAATTCAGCCGTGGCACCAATCGGCGTTCTCGACGCGCTCGTGCCGACTAACTGCACGGCCAACCAATGCTTGCCAGCAACGTGCAAATTCTCGACCAGCGACGGCGGGCCAAACAAACTGGTTCCAATCATATCAAGATCCCCATCGTTATCGAAATCGCCGGTCGCCAAACCTCGCCCCACGGTTGGGTCAGTAAAGTAGGCGCCGCTTGGTACGCATGTCGTCAACGTTCGGCCCGCTTCATTCTGTAAATAAACCGGCAACGATCGCATTTCTCCGTTATCCGGATGATAGTGGACATGACCACAGTTAAAGACGATATCCTCGTCCAAATCACCATCGAAATCGGCCGCAACAACACCAAACCCCACTCGTTTCAGTTCGGCTCGATTCAGCCCCGCCGAGCGACTAGCGTAGTGAAACATGTCTGGTCCCGCATTGAGATAGAGCCCCATCTTTTCGTTTTCGAAATTGGTCACAAACAAATCAAATTTTTGATCCAAGTTGAAATCAAACAACGCCAACCCCATACTTCCATTGGCGACCCCTTCATCGTCGACGGCAACACCGGACGCAAATGCATGATCCTCGAATCGCTCGCCCTTTGGCAGGAAAAGGAAATTCGCTATCAAATCATTGGCAACGTACAGGCCGACCCCTTGGCCAGGATGGAACTCGGCTGCGACGATGCCGAGTGTCTTGGATGCTTGGTCGGCCTGAACCATGTCGTCGCGGAATTGAAACACGCCATCCCCGTTGCTTAGAAAAACTTTATTCCGCGATCCTCCGAAAGCATTTGGCGAACAAACATCCGGCTGCCCGTTTCGATCAAGACAGACTTGGTTTTTGTCCATATCCCAGTCCACATAGGATCCGAGGTAAAGGTCGAGGTCGCAATCGCCATTTAAATCAACCCAGACGGCTGCTGTTACCCAACCTGCGTTGGCCAAGCCATCCTGCATTGGCGATTCCAGAAACGTCCCATCACCCTGGTTGCTCAGGAGAATAACCCCTCCATAACCATATATCAGCATGTCCTCGAATCCATCCTGATCAAAATCTGCTGCAGTGAAACCATGGGAATAAATGCGAGACGTGTCGACTACCGCATCCAGCGTGACATTGGAAAAATCCCACTTGGCTCCTCCTCGCAGCAATTGGCAATTGACTCCGCGCACGCTCTTTTCGGAGGCATTGAGAGTACCTCCACCTGCGAACATCAGATCTACGTGTCCATCCCTGTCATAGTCGATGCATCCGACCCCCCCGCCTACAATCTCCAAAATGCTATTCAATCCAGCGTCGCGGCCGTTCGTAAACGCGAAGGCCTGAACTGCCTCGCAATCACGCTTGAAAAACGTGGCATCCGATAACCCGCCATCGTTCGTTTGCCTAACTGGCTGAGCGGGCTTCTTGTCCTCGATCCCACAACCCAACATCAAACTAACCAACGCGATACTCGTCGACCATTGTCCGAAAAAGACAACCATTTCCCAGGCTCGCAATTTATGGTCGGGATGTCGGTCGATGCGTGAACTGGCGACTGGCACGGTTGGAAGTGATTTTACCAAGCAATACAAGTGCACGTTCACATTTCGGTTCCATTTCGAGAATCTCACCAATGGCCAACATGGCTTCTGCATCTGATTCTGAATACCAGTATAGCTCGGCGAGCTCGCAGAATTTGGATATGTCACGTGGATTCGAATCCAACTCTAGCCGCAACTGGCGGCAACGTTGTCGATTAGCAACCATCTGCGACTGTACCAAAGTAACTTCGTCAGCCTCGCTGGTCCGTCCCAATGCACGTAAGTTTTTGATCAGTATTCCCCTTGCATCAAATTCGCGGCTATTGAACGCCAAAACCTTGCGCAAAAGCGAGACCGCTAGCTCACGATGCCCAAGAGCGTCTTCGATGCGAGCGGCCACCAACGCTGCGCGGTCCGAATCAACAAACTCATCCAATTGTAGATACAACGTTTGAAGGCTTAATGCATCCATGTCCAAGGTCGGTTGGATCACTCGCGCAGCCTGATCCAAATCGTTCATTTCCCAGAGGCAGCTCGCACGTTCGATAGCAAAAACATCCTTGTACGGCCCGGATTGCACACTGCTAAAAATCGCTTTGGCCTTATCGAAATCTCGCAAATTGTAGCGGCAGATTCCCGAACGGAACGCAGCCCGGCTAGATCTGGGATCCTTCCGAAAAGCATCGGCGTAGAATCTCCCCGCACCTTCAAAATCTTCCGCGATTTCCAGAATTCTTCCACGATGGTAAAGCACGACGGCAGGAAGAATACCTGCTTGCTCCATTTGGTCAAGAACCCTACGGGCATTGCCCCACTGGTTCCCATGTTCATAAGCGCGAATCAAAGCTTCATACGCCTCCAAGGATACGCTTTCAGTTGCAATAAGGCTCTTAACAGCGGCTTGGTTGCCACGTTGAGACTCAGCCATCCATCGGTATGGCGCGAGTAGTTCGAGACTTGCTCCCTCAGCTTTCGCCCTATCTAACGACTCAATCGCTAGACCATTCAGGTTAAGCTGCAAATTGCTCCGAACCTCCAGCAACTGCAATTGAAAGTCGTTAGGGTAGAACCGTTCCGCTCGCTCAATCCAATCGAGCGCATCCCGAGCTCGATACTGCTGAAGCGCTCGGTCGGCAAGACCGCAAAGCCAAAGCCTAGGAAGCTCAAACCACCAACCTCCAATAAGCAGAAAAATTAAGATAGCCATCAGCCAAACGCCGCGATGACTTCGATGCCGCTTTGCGACCGTTGTTGGGACTGCTGGCGCTACCATACTTCGTGCTAGACCCACATCCACGGCTCAATGTTCAAAAAAATCTTCTCGAAAAAAGCGAGGCCCCATGGGCCTCGCTTCGATGTACCGATCGCGGCTGACGCGATTTTTTCACATCCAATGCTGCATCATTTTAAGTCAAACGTAAATTCGTTTTTGTCACCCTTGACTACTGTTCGCACCAAGCCAGATTCCGCCGCGTTGGCAAACTTCGCAGGAAGCAGTTCTTTCATGATTTTCGCCGTGCTACCAGAACCAGCCGCACCCATCCTAGCTCCGTAATCAGCACCAAAATTGCCCGACGATATGTCGACCGACGTGCTACCGCCCACCTTAGCTTCCTGTTTCGCGATGGTAACCGCATATTCCCCAGGTGCGGCACCGTCATCCGTGTTCACACACGTCAACTTGAAGTTTCCGTCCTTATCCGTATTTCCGCTTGCCGACCGCAGCCCTGCCTTGCTTAGGAATGTCACCGTCGCCCCATCCACTACCTTTCCTGACAACGTCACTTTTCCGCCGACGGGAACGGGACTCTCGAATCCATCACCGCTACCACAACCCGACAGGAATACTGTCAGCACACAACTTAAGACAACAGCCATACGCATACTCGAATGCCTCCAATAAAAGCGGCTGGCGCGAAATCGCGCCAGCCTAGTTGTAAGATAGAATTCAAATTACTGAATTGACGTGGACAAAGACTCTCCCTCGCCTCTAGAGCCTAGTTGTTGATATGTCAAATAGTCGATCGATTGGGCCAGGAAATGAACCGAACCATCGCACAAGACGAAATTCGCCCCGCCTGTGTGGTCCGACTTGAACCCACCAGAGGTGTTCCAGTTGCGGAAATCGTTGCAGTTATTCTGGTTGTCCAGCACACCCTGCTTGCCACACGTATTGAAATTGATACTTGCCGTGGTGGCTGTCCATTGTCCGTTCGAATTATACCATCCACCACCGCCACGATGGTGATCATGGCAGGATGGGAGGATCTCGCCTGCCAAAATGGTGTTCGACAGTCCATCGGCGATTTCACCGAATCTTGCGCTCCAGTCGCACCGGCTTATAACACCACTAATTCCGGCAGCTCTCTGATATGGTCCCGAATGACCGTGCCCATTACCACCATTGTTGAACAAGTTTCCACCCAAAACCCCCAAAGCTCTTGTGTTGAAAGAGTTAACGGTGAATCGATTGCAACCATACTGACCATCCATGTTCTGATTGCCAATAGAGAATGAGTAGTTGAAGAGGTGATTTTGCTGGGAAAGTACTCTTTGAGATGTGCCGTCGCTTGGGCAACGGTAGATCCCCATAGCTACGTTTCTCATATTAACACGACCTGGCGTGGCGAAGACCCCTTGAGCATTGAGCTGCGCCTCTACGTCGAAATTAAAATCAATCGAATTGAACAATGCCGTTTGTTCCACAAACGGAAGCAACTTTACCAGAACAGTTCCCTTTCTGTGGTTTCCAGCTTCCCAAAGTCGTCGGGGAGCCATTTCTCTAGGATCGTCGTCCACGGACCCATGCGGAATTCGCTTATTCGCACTCTCGTAGTTGTGAACCGACAATCCAATCTGCTTTAGATTGTTACTGCACTGCATTCGCCGAGCAGCCTCGCGGGCGGCCTGGACCGCCGGTAGCAGCAAACCTACCAAAATGCCAATAATGGCAATAACAACCAGTAGTTCAACAAGTGTGAACCCAACACGTCTTTTGCAACGCCTCATGAAAATGCCTTTCACCAAACGACCAATGATGATCCAAGCCCCATAAGTTGAGGCTGGAGGGTATTGAAACAGCCTTATTTTGTATCCGTTAATATCTCAAGAGTCAAGCAAAGCGCTCCGACAAATCGGATTTCTACGAAAATTTTGGAAAATTGTCCGATTCCCCCTGCCCAAACTACGCAAACTAATAGAGAAGAATTTGCTGAGCTGTGCGAATTCCGCTCCCGATCGCACCTTCAATGCTCCCGGTTTCGCAGTAATCGCCACACCGCCAAACCTTTTCGTCCATGCGTATCGACCCGACGCGGCCCGCAAGAGCTCTAGGGGTTTGGTCCGGCAAGGCATAGGGGATTCGATACGATCTCAAATGACGCCAATGTTGCGCTGGCGTACCAAACCAATCGATCAACTGCGCCCGTACGCCATCCAAAAGAGCTTCACCAGTCGATTCAATGTTTCCAAGGGTGCTAACACTGAGAAGCGTTTTCCCCGGCGGCGCGTAACTGGGCTGAGCAAAACTCGGGAAGCAAAGATTGTTGATCGGGCCGATCCGGTCACCGTTGAGTACCAACGTCGCTTCCTGCATCGGGGGAACCGTCACTTCAAAATACACGCAACTCGTCGATGGCCCCGCTGCTATGCGACTTGTCACAGTTCCTCTCCATTGCCCCGCACCGACAATTTGCTCGGCAACTGCCTCTTCCGTTGCCAGGATCACATGGTTCGCTTTTAACACTCTTCCGTCTGACAACTCAACTTGACCATCGCCAACGCGCGCAACCGTAGTATTCAGATGAATGACATCGCTCGGCAACCAGGATGCCAACTGTTTTGGGATGGCCTGCATCCCTTCCACAGGCAGAGCGGCCAGCCCTCGACTAAACGTCCGAAAAACGAACTCCATTCTGCCTGCCGCCACCCCCAAAGAGTCATCCAGGAATATGCCGCCAAAAAATGGCCGGAAAAATCGCTCAATGATTGTCTGTGAGAATCCCATTTGTTCCAAACGTTCGCGGGCAGTCTCGTCGCGAGAAACAAGCAACTGCTCCGGAGTCGATCGGCATACACGCCTCCGAAACGATGCTATACGCAACTTGTCTGCCATGCTTCCGACCGGTGCAAAGAGGGTCTGCATCGTATGTTTGGGAATGTTGTACCAGGCAGATCGCAGGGGATCACATACTCGGTATCTACGCCCACGTAACTGCACGAAGGCTCCCGCAGGAAATGTCCCCAACCTCAGTTGTTCCAGATCGAGTTCCCGACCAGCCAATTCATAACCAGTCAAGTAAACTTGAAAGCCATGATCTAGCAAGAAACCATCGACCTCATCTGTCTGGATTCGCCCTCCGATACGATCTCGTGCTTCCAGTAGCGTGACCTGCCAATTGGCTCGATGCAAATGCCGAGCAGCGGTCAATCCGGCAAGGCCCGCACCGATCACAATCACGCTAGGCATCTACTCTAGTTCCGAAAGAGAAACCTCGGATTCACCGGTGAGCAATGCGGGAGCAGGCTTGGAACGGGTCAGTTTCGGATTTTCTATGTAGGCCAGTACCAACGCGATGTCCGCCGGTGTGATGCCGCTGATACGACCCGCTTGATTTAGATTCACGGGCCGGATACGACCGAATTTCTGCTTTGCCTCAGTCCGCATACTAATGATGGACTCGTAATTAAAATTAGCTGGGATGACTTTGTCTGCCATCCGATTTTGACGTTCCACTTGGATTTGCTGTCGTGCGATATAGCCGGAGTACTTTACGTCGTACTCTACTTGTTGAGCCGTACCAGTATCGTAGCGACCCAGCGATTCAGGAAACTGAGCTGCCAGATCAGACCAAGCGACGTCGGGACGCCGCAGATGTTTGTTTGCGGGTACAAAGTTTACGCGCAGTTCCGATAGGCTCTTGTTGGCAGAATGAATCAGCTCCATCTTCGTGTTGAAGCGATCCATTCGCTCTTGATTGACGAGCCCAAGCGAATGTCCCAAGGGAGTGAGTCGACGGTCAGCATTGTCCTGCCTGAGCATCATGCGATACTCGGCACGGCTAGTAAACATTCGATAGGGTTCGTCGACACCACAGGTGACCAAGTCGTCGATGAGAACTCCGATGTAAGCTGATTCGCGACCGATCACCAAACCGTCTTTACCCTGCAGTCTTAAGGCTGCGCTGGCGCCGGCCACTAAACCTTGAGCGGCCGCCTCTTCGTAACCGGTGGTACCATTCAGCTGGCCGGCGAAAAAGAGCCCTTCGACAGTCTTGGTTTCCAGCCAGGGTTGCAATTGATCGGGAGGACAGAAATCGTATTCGACAGCGTATCCATACCGCATGATCTGCGCCTTTTCTAGGCCAGGAATCTTACGAAACATTTGGTCTTGGACGTCGCGGGGCAACGATGTCGAAATCCCGTTGACATACACCTCCAGAGTATTGCGGCCTTCTGGCTCGAGGAACAATTGATGTCTATCTCGGTCCGCAAAGCGCACTACTTTGTCTTCGATAGAGGGGCAGTATCGCGGGCCTGTCGACTGGATTTGGCCGGTGTACATCGGAGCCCGATGCAAGTTAGCGCGGATCAATTCGTGCACCGCCTCATTGGTGTATGTGATCCAACACGGAACCTGAGGCTCAGGCAGCTTGTCGGTCATGTACGAAAAGGGCTGGGGGGCATCGTCCCCGGGCTGCATCGCCGTCTGCGAGTAGTCGATCGTACGTCCATTGAGACGGGCCGGGGTCCCCGTTTTGAACCGTTGAACCCGGAACCCCAAACGCATGAGCGCATTGCTGATGCCGGATGTGGTTCCTTCTCCGGCGCGGCCACCCGCCGTTTTGGCTTCACCGGTGTGCATTATGGCTTGCAAAAACGTTCCGGTTGTCAGGACCACACATTTGGCGAAGTAAATTGCATCGCCGCGAACGCTTACGCCTACGATCCTTTCCAGGCCGCCAATATTCTCGGTGATCAAATCATCGACTAGTTCCTGGCGGAGATCGAGATTCGGAGTCTCCTCGATCCGTCGTTTGATCTCGAACTGATACGCCTTTTTGTCCGCTTGGGCGCGAGGCGAGTGCATCGCGGGCCCCTTGCGACTGTTCAGCAATCGGAACTGAATGCCCGTCTTGTCGATCGTCTCCCCCATCAGTCCACCGAGCGCATCGATTTCGCGCACGATCTGTCCTTTGGCGACGCCCCCGATGGCTGGATTGCAGCTCATTTGGCCCACGGTATCTAGATTTCCGGTCAAGAGAGCGACGCGAGCTCCCAAACGGGCAGCTGCTGCTGCCGCCTCGGTACCGGCATGGCCAGCCCCGACAACGATAACATCGTAGTCGTATCGATTCATTTTCCTAAACTATTCGTCCTAGCGGTGATCGAGCAACGAGAAACGGTTTCCG
>Ga0105045_10006203_pt1 | contig 10570 bp, 11 predicted proteins | sample MAT02_FD_78089 | JGI IMG/M metagenome (GOLD analysis project Ga0105045, IMG submission 78089) | Freshwater microbial communities from Lake Fryxell liftoff mats and glacier meltwater in Antarctica - MAT-02 (megahit assembly) | ecosystem: Environmental > Aquatic > Freshwater > Ice > Liftoff... | reverse complement strand
CCGGCCGCGGCAAATATGCCGGGCAGCGGGGCCACGAGCAGAACCAGCCACGCCACACCCGGCGTCACGATGCCCGACACATCTCGGAATGACGAATAGACTGCCGACATTTCCGTCCGCTCTGACGGCTTGACGGCCATCAGAAACGGCAAACCGCCCACCACGTCCAGCAGCACGAGAAATACCGACGCGGCCATCATGAGGGCGACCGTCGCCCAGGGCAGCGGCGAAAACATGGCCGACGCGACGAACAGCGCGGCACACAGGCCAAATCCGGCACGCACCGACAGCCGCACCGAGGTCCGGCTAACATAGCGGAGCATGAACGGGGCCGCGAACAGCAGCGCGTTGGTGATCGACAGGGCCGCCCCGCCGACATGCTTGCTCAGCCCCGCCTCGATGCAGAAGATCGGAAGATAGACGACGTAGACCCACCACCCGCAGCTTCGCATCACGGCGAACAGCCATCCCGCTATCAACCTTGGCTGCGCGAAAAACCGCCACAGATAAGCCAGCGGGTTCGACGCAGGTCCGCGCGCCCGGCTGATCGCCTTGCCATTGCCCAACCGCAACCACCAGAATGTGACCAGCAGCCCGATCGCCCAGACCCCGGCCAGAACGAACGGCGCAGGGGCCCATTGGTCATACAACCACACGCCCAACAAGGGCCCGACAGCCCATGGCGTTGCCGAAAATACCATCTGGGTGGACTGACTGCGGCCAAGATCGGCGCGCACAATGTAATCCAGCACATAGGCGTTCAGGCAGACAAACACTGTCACGGTTGCCATCGCGTTGCACATCACCGACAGCAAGACCGCCAGCGGACTGCCGCCGATTGCCAGCGCCATCCCGCCCAGATACATGCAGCAACCTGCCGTATACACCCAACGCCGGGGCAACCACCTGGTAAAGGAAGGCACCAACAGTCCCCAGACCAGCGCCACGATACCGGCGGCCAGATAGGCTTGCGATGTCAACTCGGCGCTGCCCATCACATCGTAGACCACCAACGGCATCGCCGAAATCAGCGTGCCGCGCACCGCAGCATCCAAGCCTGCCAGCATCGCAAAGCTGCGGACACCCGGGGCTGGAGCATCTTTCAGGGCAAGGGGGAGGTTGTGCAGGATCATCACATCATTCCTAGGCCTGAATTTGCCAATTTTCCAGGCAAACCGCTGTAGCAGACGCGACATGTCGGGTCGTTTTGTGCCGGGCTTGCCATCTGGGTTCCCCGCAGGCGATGATGGGGGCCAGAGGAGGGCAACGCGATGCGCAAGTTCATGGTTGTACTGGATGACACGCGCGAATGTCTCAACGCGATGCGCTTTGCCGCGATGCGGGCATCAAATACGGGGGGCGGCGTGCTGATCCTGTCGGTGATCCCGCCCGAAGAGTATCAGCACTGGATAGGCGTCGCCGACCTGATGCGTGCCGAGGCCCGCGAACGGATCGAGGCACATTTCGGCGTGTTCGCCAAATGGATGCGGGAAAAACAGGGCGTCGACCCCGAACTTGTAATCCGCGAGGGCGATCCGGTGGCCGAAATTCTGGCGCAGGTTCGCGACGATCCGTCAGTGGGGATTCTGGTGCTGGGGGCGTCGCATGACAAATCGGGTCCTGGGCCGCTGGTCACGCAAATGAGTCGCAATGCAGGTACTTTGCCGATCCCCATCACCATCGTGCCCGGCGAGATGTCGAAAGAGCGGCTGGAAGAAATCACTTGACGCAACGTTATTTTGCAGTTGCAGCAAAAAGCCTGTCTCGTCCGCAGCGTTGCCCCATATTGCCATGTGGGAGGACTGAAAAGAGGCTGACATGTCCGCGATTACCGCGCCTTTCTCAAACCCCCTCGCTCTGCCCGCGCCCGTTGAAGATGTGCTGTCCTACTTCACCGCCGAGTTGCCCCACGCGCGTCGCCTGCGGTGCCTGACCGCCATCGACCTGATGTACGGCTACTATCGCGACGAATGAACGATTTAGAACCGCTCCAAACTTGACTTGGGGCGATCCGGCGTTCATACCTGACAGGAACAGTTGGAGATAGCTCATGTTCATCCAGACCGAATCTACCCCGAACCCCGCCACGCTGAAATTCCTGCCCGGTCAGACCGTGCTGGAACTTGGCACTGCCGATTTCCCCAGCACCGAAGCGGCGCAGAAATCGCCTCTTGCCAAGCGCATCTTTGCGGCGGGCGATGTGACGGGTGTGTTCTTCGGCACCGATTTTGTTACCGTGACCAAGGCCGACGGTGTGGACTGGCAGCACATCAAGCCTGCTATTCTGGGTGCGATCATGGAGCATTTCCAGTCGGGTGCTGCCGTCATCGACGGGGATGCCACGGCTGCGGGCGGTCATGCAGCACATACAGGCCCGGATGGCGATATCGTCCGCCAGATCAAGGAACTGCTCGACAGCCGGGTTCGCCCCGCCGTGGCGCAGGATGGCGGCGACATTACGTTTCACGGGTTTGACCGGGGTGTGGTCTACTTGCACATGCAGGGCGCCTGTGCCGGTTGCCCATCTTCGACCCTGACACTGAAAATGGGGATCGAAAATCTGCTGCGTCATTACATCCCCGAAGTGCTGGAAGTGCGGCCGGTCGCGGCCTGAACCGGACCTGATCCTTGTCTGACGCCCAGATAACTCTGGCATTCGACACCTCGGCGGCGCATTGCGCCGCCGCTTTGCTGTCGGGCGGCAGGCTTTGGCAAATCAGCGAACCGATGGACAAGGGGCAGGCAGAACGGCTGTTCCCCTTGCTCGAATCTCTGCTGGCGCAGGCGGGCCTGGGCTGGAAGGACCTTGACCTGCTGGCCGTCGGCACCGGCCCCGGAAACTTTACCGGGGTCCGGATCGCAGTTGCTGCCGCGCGGGGATTGGCGCTGTCGTTGGGAGTTCCGGCGATCGGGGTGACCCGATTGCAGGCGCTCGCCCATGGCCTGCCGCGCCCGGTTACCGTGATCGAGGATGCCCGGCGCGGCGAATGTTATGTCCAGCAGTTCGGGATGGCCGAAACGGGCCCCGCCAGGCTGGCACCGCGGAGCGGATTGCAGATCGGCGGGCCGGTCACCGGGTCCGCTGCAGGCCCCTTGGCCCTGCCCCCCGCAATGCCGCTGTGCGAGGCGATTGCGCGCATCGCCGTTGCCCGCACGTCCCCCCAGCCAAGACCTGCGCCATTCTACCTGCGCGGCGCAGATGCCTCGCCCCCCGCAGACCCTGCCCCGACGATCCTGCCATGACCCCCGCCGCCATGGCCCGCCTGCACGCCGCCTGTTTTACCTCTCCCCGCCCGTGGTCCGAGGCAGAGATCGCCGACCTTCTGACCTCGCCTCTGGTATTCGCCATCCCCGAATCGGGGGGGTTCGCCATGGGGCGGGCGGTAGCGGGCGAGGCGGAATTGCTGACGCTGGCGGTCGACCCGGGCCAACGGCGGCAGGGTATCGGGGCCGCCCTTCTGTCAGGCTTTCTGGCCGAAGCCAAAGCGCGCGAAGCGGAACGGGCATTTCTGGAGGTGAACCCCGATAACGACCCGGCGGTTTCCCTGTATCTCAAGGCGGGTTTCACCATCACAGGGCGGCGCAAGGGCTATTATCATCCGCCAACCGGCCCTGCGCTTGATGCGCTGATCATGGACCTGCGGCTTCAGGGTTCGGGCGGCTGCCCAATTCCTGATTGAAAGATCAAAACCCCGGCGGGCCTGCGCAAATAGCTATTGACCGCCCCGCAACCATTCGCCCTAATTTGCCCACGATCTGCCAGCGAACGGTCAACAGCCGGGGACAGGGTGGAACACATGTTGCAAACCGGGAGAGACCCATGACCCTGACGAAACATCTGCTTGGCGCCGCCGCCACGTTGGCGCTGATGGCGGGCACTGCCCTTGCCGATCCGGCGCTGATCTATGATCTGGGCGGCAAGTTCGACAAATCCTTCAACGAAGCCGCGTTCAACGGGGCCACAAAATGGGCCACCGAAACCGGCGGCACGTTCAAGGACCTTGAAATCACCTCCGAAGCCCAGCGCGAACAGGCTCTGCGCCAACTGGCAGGCGCAGGGTTCAACCCCGTCGTTACCACCGGCTTCGGGATGAGCGACCCGATCTCCATCGTTGCCCCCGATTTCCCCGACACAAAGTTCGTCACCATCGACGGCTATGTCGATCCGACGACGCATCCGAACGTGCTGTCGGTGGGCTTTGCCGAGCATGAAGGGTCGTATCTGGTCGGCATGATGGCCGGCATGAAATCGACCACCGGCACCGTGGGCTTTGTCGGCGGGATGGATATTCCGCTGATCCGCAAGTTCGGCTGCGGTTATGCGCAGGGCGTGATGGCGGCCAAGGCCGATGCCAAGGTCATCCTGAACATGACCGGCACCGATCCGTCGGCCTGGAACAACCCGACCAAGGGCGGCGAGATTGCCAAGGCGCAGAAAAGCCAGGGCGCCGATGTGATCTTTGCCGCAGCGGGCGGCACCGGCATGGGCGTGTTGCAGGCGGCCAAGGACGAGGGCATCCTGTCGATCGGCGTGGACAGCAACCAGAACCATCTGTTCCCCGGCTCGGTTCTGACCTCGATGCTCAAGCGCGTCGATGTGGCGGTGTTCGATGCCTTCTCGCAAGGCGCCGACCTGAAAACCGGCGTCATGGGGCTGAACCTGGCGTCTGACGGCGTGGGCTATGCGATGGATGAGAACAACGCATCGCTGGTAACCCCGGAAATGATTGCAGCCGTCGATGCGGCCGCCGCCAAGATCAAATCGGGCGAACTGGTGGTTCATGACTACATGACCGACGATAGCTGCCCTGCGGCACAGTTCTGATGACCCTACAGGTCAAGGGGGGGCGGCAGGCAACTGCCGCCCCCATTTCGGACTACGCCATTGAACTCAAAGGCATCTCCAAGGCCTTTGGTCCGGTGCAGGCCAACAAGGACATCAACATCGCCGTTCCGCGTGGCACGATCCACGGGATCATCGGCGAAAACGGGGCCGGAAAATCGACGCTGATGTCGATCCTGTACGGCTTCTACAAATCCGACGCCGGCGAGATTTTCATCAATGGCCACCTGACCACGATTCCAGACAGCCAGAGCGCCATTCGTGCCGGCATCGGCATGGTGTTTCAGCATTTCAAACTGGTGCAGAACTTTTCGGTTCTGGAGAATATCATTCTGGGGGCCGAGGATGGCGCGATGCTCGCCACTTCGCTGGGCCGGGCGCGCAAGGTGCTGGCCGACCTGTCGCGCGAATACGAGTTGGACGTGAGCCCCGATGCGTTGATCGAAGACCTGTCCGTGGGCCACCAGCAGCGGGTGGAAATCCTCAAGGCGCTGTATCGGCAGGCCGATATCCTGATCCTGGATGAGCCGACCGGCGTGCTGACCCCTGCCGAGGCGGACCATCTGTTCCGCATCCTCAGGGGCCTGCGCGATCAGGGCAAGACCATCATCCTGATTACCCACAAGCTGCGCGAAATCATGGAGACGACCGACAACGTTTCCGTGATGCGGCGCGGCACGATGGTGGACACGGTCAAGACGGCGGACACCAGCCCCGAGGCGCTGGCCGAACTGATGGTGGGCCGCAAGGTGCTGCTGGAGGTCGAAAAGCGCCCCGCCACCCCCGGCAAGGTGGTGCTGTCGGTCGAAAACCTGCGGGTCCGCGATGAACACGGCGTCGAACGGCTGAAAGGCGTGTCGCTGGAAATCCGCGCGGGCGAGATCCTCGGGATTGCCGGGGTCGCGGGCAACGGGCAATCTGAACTTCTGGAGGCATTGGGCGGCATCGCCCGCGCCACGGGCCGCATCACGCTGAACGGCGTAGACCTGCCGCTGACCGGCGCAAAGGCCAACGGCCAGACGCGGCGCGCGGCAGGCATCGCGCATGTGCCCGAGGACCGACAGGCGTTGGGCCTGATCATGGACTTCGCCGCCTGGGAAAACGTCGCCTTCGGCTATTACAACGCGCCCGAGTACCAGAAGAACGCCCTTCTGATGGACAACGCCGCCCTGAAGGACGACACCGCCCGCAAGATGGCGACCTTTGACGTGCGCCCGCCTATTCCGACCCTTTCCGCCAAATCCTTTTCCGGCGGCAATCAGCAAAAGATCGTCGTTGCCCGCGAGATGGAACGCAATCCCGACCTGCTGCTGATCGGCCAGCCGACGCGCGGCGTCGATATCGGGGCAATCGAGTTCATCCACAAACAAGTGGTCGCCCTGCGCGATGCGGGCAAGGCCGTGCTGCTGGTGTCGGTCGAACTGGATGAGATCATGTCCCTGTCAGACCGCATCGCCGTGATGTTCGACGGGCAGATCATGGGCACCGCCGACCCCGAAACCACCAACGAACGCAAGTTGGGCCTGTTGATGGCCGGCGTTTCGGACGAGGCCGCCTGATGGAAAAGATGCCCCGCTGGGCCGACGTTCTGCTGGTGCCGCTGATCAGCTTGCTGATCGCCTTTGCGATTTCGGCGCTGGTCATCCTTGCGATTGGCGAAGACCCGGTGAACGCGATGACCGTGATGGTCACGGGCGCGCTGGGGTCGACTTATGGCTGGGGCTATACGCTGTATTACGCGACCAATTTCATGTTCACCGGCCTGGCCGTGTCGGTCGCGTTCCACGCCAGCCTGTTCAACATCGGCGGCGAGGGTCAGGCGACGCTGGGGGGCCTGGGCGTGGCGCTGGTCTGCCTGTTCATCCCGTGGCCGCACTGGTCGCTGGCCCTCGCAGCCGCCATTCTGGCATCTGCCATGTTCGGGGCGATCTGGGCCGCGATTCCCGCTTGGCTGCAAGCCAAACGTGGCAGCCACATCGTGATCACCACGATCATGTTCAACTTCATCGCCGCTGCCTTGCTGAACTACCTACTGGTCAACGTGCTGCGTCCGAAGGGCAGCATGGACCCCGCCACCGCCCGCTTTCCCGAAGCTACCAACCTGCCCGCGCTGAGCGAGATGCTGGGTGCCGTCGGCATCCCCTTTGCCAAAAGCACCCCCGCCAACATCAGCCTGCTGATTGCGATGATCTGCTGCGTTCTGGTCTGGGGGCTGTTGTGGCACACCCGGCTTGGCTATCAGTTGCGCGCCTTTGGCAAATCGGAAAAGGCCGCCGTCTATGCGGGTATCAATCCGGTCAGGATCACAGTCCTCGCGATGGTGATTTCCGGCGGGCTGGCGGGGATGATGGCGATCAACACCGTGCAGGGCGAGGCGAACCGGCTGTTGCTGAACTCGGTCGAGGGGGCGGGATTCATCGGCATCGCCGTGGCGCTGATGGGACGAAGCCATCCGCTGGGGGTGTTTCTGGCGGCGATCCTGTTCGGCTTTCTCTATCAGGGCGGCGCGGAACTGGCGCTGTGGACGTCGATCCCGCGCGAATTGATCACGGTCATCCAGGCGCTGGTCATCCTGTTCACCGGGGCGCTGGAATACATGGTGCGCAGACCGGTCGAGAACCTGTTCCTGATGCTGCGCAAGGGGCGGTAGATGGATTTCGCCACCCTGATCACCTTGCTCGATTCCACCGTCCGTCTGGCAACGCCGCTGCTGCTGGCTTGTCTGGCGGGGTTGTTTTCCGAACGGGCGGGCGTGTTCGACATCGGGCTGGAAGGCAAGATGCTGGCCGCCGCCTTTGCCTCGGCGGCGACGGCGGCTGTGACCGGGTCGGTCTGGCTGGGGTTGTGCGCCGGGATCGGGGCTTCGCTGGCTCTGGCTGCCGTGCATGGCGTGGCGTCGATCACGTTCCGGGGCAATCAGTTGATTTCGGGGGTGGCGATCAACTTTCTGGCCTCGGGGTTGACGGTGTTGCTGGGGCAGAACTGGTTCGGCCTTGGCGGGCGGACCCCGACGTTGGAAGGGGCCGCACGGTTCTCCGAGGTCAGATTGCCGTTCGCCGATGCGCTGTCGGGGGTGCCGGTGCTGGGGACGGTCTATGCCGATCTGATCTCGGGGCACACCATTCTGGTCTATGTGGCGCTGGCGCTGGTGCCTGCCTCGGCCTGGTTGCTGTATCGCACCCGGTTCGGCCTGCGCCTGCGCGCGGTGGGCGAAAATCCGGCGGCGGTCGATACGGCGGGGGTTTCCGTGGTCGGCATCCGCTTTGCTGCCGTGGCGATTGCGGGCGTGCTCTGCGGGTTGGCGGGGGCCTACCTTGCCACCGGTCTGGCGGCGGGGTTCGGGCGCGAAATGACGGCGGGCAAGGGGTTCATCGCCCTTGCGGCACTGATCTTTGCCAAATGGCGGCCATGGTATGCACTGTCGGCTTGCCTGTTGTTCGGGCTGCTGGAGGCCGTCGCAATCCGCTACCAGAACATCGACCTTGGCCTGATCGTCATCCCTGTACAGTTGACGCAGGCGCTGCCCTATATTTTGACTGTCGTCATTCTTGCCGGGTTCGTCGGCAAGGCGATCCCGCCCCGTGCCGGAGGCGAGCCCTATGTCAAAGAACGCTGACCTGATCCGCGCCCGTGCAGGCGACGCGCCGGTGCGGCTGGGCCTGATCCTCGGGTCCGGTTTGGGGCATCTGGCGAGTGCGGTGGATGGGGTGGCGATTCCCTATGCCGATTTGCCGGGCTTCCCCCATATCGGCGTGTCCGGCCACAACCCGAACCTCGTGATCGGCGATCTGGAAGGCGTGCGCGTCGCAGTGTTCGGCGCGCGCGAGCATTATTATGAAAACGGCAACCCCGCTGCGATGCGCGGCCCGCTGGAGGTGTTGAAGGCTTTGGGGGCCGAAGCCTTGATTGCCACCAACGCCGCAGGGTCGCTGCGCCCTGACATCAAACCGGGCGACCTGATGCTGTTGAACGACCACATCAACTTTTCGGGGCTGAACCCCCTGATCGGCGAGCGCACCGATGCACGGTTCGTGCCGATGACTGCCGCCCACGACGCTGACCTGCGGGCAGGTCTGCGCGCGGCGGCGGCGGCGCAAGGCATCGCCCTCCCCGAAGGCGTCTACGCCTGGTATTCCGGCCCGTCCTTCGAGACCCCGGCCGAGATTCGCGCGATCAGGATATTGGGCGGCGATGCGGTGGGAATGTCGACGGTGCCGGAGGTGATCCTGGCCCGCTTCCTCGGGATGCGGGTCGCGGCCATCTCGACCATCACCAACATGGCCGCAGGCCTGTCGGACGAACAGATCAGCCACGAACACACCAAGGCGATGGCTCCGCTGGGTGCGGCAAAACTGGAACGGATTCTGCGGCAATTCCTGCGCACTTGGGCTTAGGCTCCCTCGGCGTTTGACATCGGCCCCAAGGGCGCGCAACCCTTTGGGCCAAATCGCCCTTCCAACGTGGCGGCACAGGCCATGCAGCTTTACCTTCCGATTGCCGAGGTTTCGGTCAACGCTTTCCTCTTGCTGGGCATGGGGGGGGGCGTCGGCTTTCTGTCGGGCATGTTCGGGGTAGGCGGCGGGTTTCTGATCACCCCGCTGCTGTTCTTCATCGGTATTCCGCCCGCAGTTGCCGTGGCCACCGGGGCCAATCTGGTGGTGGCGTCGTCGCTGTCGGGCGTTCTGGCGCAGGTCCGTCGTCGCGGTGTCGATTTCACCATGGGGCTGGTCATGCTGGTCGGCGGGCTTGTCGGATCGGCCATCGGCGTCGCGGTGTTCGCATGGCTGACGGTCTTGGGGCAGATCGACCTGTTCGTGCAACTGAGCTACGTCATCTTCCTTGGCCTGATCGGGGCTGTCATGTTTCAGGAAAGCCTGCGGGCCCTGATCCGGGCGGGCAGGCCGGCGGTGCAGGCGGTACGGCGCGCCAACGTCCACACCTGGGTCCATCGCATGCCGTTCAAGGCGAAGTTCCGGGCAAGTGGCCTCTACATCTCGGTCATCCCGCCAATGCTGATCGGCGCTGCGGTCGGGTTTCTGTCGGCGATCATGGGGGTGGGGGGCGGATTCATCATGGTGCCCGCGATGATCTATCTGCTGGGCATGCAGACCAAGGTCGTCATCGGCACATCGCTGTTTCAGATCATCTTTGTGACTGCATTTACGACCGTGCTGCATGCCGTCACCAGTCAGACGCTGGATATCCTGCTGGCCCTGCTGCTGATCCTTGGCGGGGTCGTCGGTGCACAGTTCGGCGCGCGGGTCGGGGTGCGGCTGAAGGCCGAACAGTTGCGCATCCTGCTGGCGACACTGGTGCTTGCGGTGGCGGGCAAGATCGCGCTGGACCTGCTGTTGCAACCCTCCGAGCTTTACTCGGTCGCTTACGGGGGGCTGCCATGATCCGCGCGCTGCTAATGCTGCTGGCGCTGACCTCGCCCGCCATGGCGCAGGAACAGATTGTTTCTGGCTTGTCGCAAAGCCGCGTTGCGATCACCGCCAACTTTGACGGGTCTGAAATCCTGATCTACGGCGCGGTCCGCCGGGATGCGCCGCCGCCCGTCGGGGGCGGTCAGTTGCAGGTCATCATCACCGTCGAAGGCCCGACCACCCCCCTGATCATTCGCCGCAAGGAAAAGGTCGCGGGCATCTGGCTGAACCGCGCCGAAGTGCGGATCGACGCCGCCCCCAGTTTCTATGCCGTGGCCACCACCGGCCCGATCAGCGACAT
>Ga0105045_10006201_pt1 | contig 10571 bp, 9 predicted proteins | sample MAT02_FD_78089 | JGI IMG/M metagenome (GOLD analysis project Ga0105045, IMG submission 78089) | Freshwater microbial communities from Lake Fryxell liftoff mats and glacier meltwater in Antarctica - MAT-02 (megahit assembly) | ecosystem: Environmental > Aquatic > Freshwater > Ice > Liftoff... | reverse complement strand
TGTGACGGAATCCGCCTTGGCCATCATGGAGCGTCAGATCCGGCATCTGACGCAGCTGGTGGACGACCTGATGGATGTCTCCCGCATCCGCAACGGCAAGATTGCGCTGAAGGTCACGGACGTGTCGATCGGTGATGTGGTGCGACAGGCCATCGAGGCCTGTCAGCCGCTGATGGAGCGGGCGCAGCATCGGCTCACCGTGCTCGTGGAGCCGGCGCACATCGTGGTCAAGGGTGACGAAGTCCGCCTTACGCAGGTGTTGACCAACCTGCTGAACAACGCCGCGAAGTACACATCGAACAGCGGCCGTATCGATCTGCAGGCACGCATCGACGACGGTCAGGTGGTGCTCCGCGTCATCGACGACGGCGCTGGCATTCCGCGCGACATGCTGGCTGACGTGTTCGAGCTCTTCACGCAGGTCGAGACGACGCGGGATCGCTCCGGCGGTGGCCTTGGGATCGGCCTGTCACTGGTGCAAAAGGTGGTGGAACTCCATGGCGGCACCGTACGCTGCGAGAGCCGCGGGCTGGGTTTCGGCACGGCGTTCGAGATTCGCCTGCCACGGCTGATCGAGGTCGCGACCGACGTCCGCGACACCGCTCCCCCCCCGCCGCTGAAGGGCCTGCGCGCCGGCGAGGGCAGCGCGCCTGGCGACGCGGCGCGCCGTGTCCTGCTGATCGACGACAACGTCGACGGCGCCGACACGATGGCGACGATCCTCCGCATGCACGGCTATGAGGTCTGGACCGAGCATGACGGCGGCACTGGGCTTGCAGCAGCGTTGACGATTCGTCCGGCGATCATGGTGGTGGATATCGGTTTGCCGACCATCGACGGCTACGAAGTCGCGCGTCGCGTGCGCACCGAACCCGGCCTGCGCGATGTGTTCCTGATCGCGCTGACCGGCTGGGGCAGCACCCGCGATCAGGACATCGCTCGGCAGGCGGGGTTCGACGTGCACCTCACCAAGCCGGTCGATCTGACGGCGCTGGAACGCCTGCTGGCAGCACCGCGCGAGGCGCAGGCCTGAAGCGCGCTACCCGTCATGCGCGCGAGCCGCGCGGCGCTCGTTGCGTTCGAAATTCTTCCGGATGCTCCGCCTCGGCTTCGTCCGGCTGACACACTGCGCAGCCTACTTACTGACGAGGCCGGATATTGGTTCGTAGTGCGTCAGCCGTACGTGATCCAGAGTCACATTCGTGAACAGCATGTGAGCTAAGCCGCATGACAAGGTTACGCACGATTTCACGTCCTCCTCAGTATCACCAGTCGACAGCGGTAAGACATCTGCCACCCGCGCTGCCTGCGTCGACGGGACGGATGCGACGTTCGCGTCGGTCAGGCAGAGTCGGCGCAGCACGAGTGGGTCGATCTCCGTGCCATCCACGGTGCGCGAACAGCCCGGCGTCGCGCGCGTTGCAAGGCGATCGGCGACATGAATCAGTGCCGTCAGGCGAACAGGCCCTCGTCGGTCGCCACGGCAGTGATCGCGGCGCCGAACTCGTCGCGGCACGCCTGAAGCTCGACGATGATCCCGATGTCGTGCATCGTTTCGGCAGGGAATGCGTCACTCGGCTCGATGCCCGGCGCCGCAGGCGCCAGCGCGCGTGCCGCCGTCGCCACTTCGATCGAGCGAGACGCTGACGGTCACCATGGACGGGCATCCCATCGCACAACTGCGGCCGCTACCCTCCTCCCCGCCGAACCGTCGGTCACGGCGATCATGGCGATCACGCGCGACGAGCGCACGGTCGGCCCCTTGGTCGCGACGACAGACCACGAGTGCGCGGCGCGCCAGGCGCACCTGCAGCAGGCGGAATCCGATTTCGACCCCATGCCGCTCGATGCCAGTGTCGCCCGGGCGTTCGGCCGCGTCGCCGCCTCGCTTCGGCAGTCGGGGCGCACAACGTCGGCTCGGTCGTCTGATGCCAAGATCGCCGCCATCGCCCTGGCGCATGCGCTGCCGGTCTACACGTGCAACCCCGACGTCTTCACCGGGATCGACGGGCTCGAGGTGGTCGTCGTTCCTGTGCCGCTCGGCTGAGTCAGGCCAGTCGCGGATTCACGAGGGCAGCGTCACGTCCTCACGTGGCTCGAGGACTCAGATCGCGTGAATGGCCGTCAGCGTCCCGATGCGCGCTGCACGCTCAGCGCAGGCCCTGGCGCGCGTCGTCGGCCGGAAGAAGAGCCGGCTGCGGTCGCGAGCAAACAAGACGTCGACTGAGCTGGTGCCGCGCTCTTTCCTGGCACAATATTAATCTGTCAGATTTATTGGAGGTCTCCTTGTGATGGAAGTCGCCATGGCTCAGCCATTCACGCAGCGCCGCCTCGGTGCGATCATCGTTGCAGCAGTGATGGCGACGCCGCTTCATGCGCAAGTGGAGGTCGCCGCACCACGCGATCGTCTTCGTTTCGCCGAACTCACGCTCGGCCTGGACGGTCTCGTGCTCCCGGCGACCACGACGCTGGCGGGCGCTGCGGCCCGTACCGTCACCGTACCCTCGCGCGTCATGCCACGACTGACACTGGGCGGCACACATTTCTGGGGATGGGCGGAGTTCTACCTCGCGTTCCCGATTCCGTCCGCGGCGATCGGGAGCCGCGGACCGACTGATGCGCGCTGGGGCTCGAACGTCGAAACCGGCGCGCGCATCTATAGTGGCCCGCTGACGGCCGGCACCGTGCGCCCGTTCGCCGCGATCGCGCTCGGGCGTGCGTCCGTGCGCGAGCAGCGCGCGGCTGGGGCCGGACCAACGGTGACCAGCCTGCGCCCCCTGCCATCCATCGGCGCATCGTGGGCAGTGGGACGCGTGATCGTCGAAGGTGGTCTGCAATGGCTGGGCGGAGGGTCACTGCCGTCGCCGATCGATCGCCAGACCGCTGGTGCATTTGCGATCCCGCAGACGGCGTTCTGGTTCGGCGCCAAACGGCGACTCGAGACCACCAACACCGCGGAGATGCGCACGCGCCTGGCGGGCGAGTCGGGCGGAAAAGCGCTGCTGCGGCGTGAAGGCGTTCCCGGCGGCGCATTCATTGGGATCGGACCGACCGCCGCCTGGGCGCTCACCGCGTCGACGCACAACGCGCGTGTCTCGCCGCAGCTTCCGGGTCGCGATCCGAACGCCCGTGCCATCGAGCTCGCCGCCGGCTGGCACTTCAAGGCGGCGAGACTGTCGCTCGCGGTGCCCTACCGCCGTTTCACATCGAGCAACGAAGGGTTCGGCCTCGCGCAGCGTCGCCGCCGCGACGTCATCAGCATCGAGGCACTGCGCTTCATCGGCGATTACACTGGCTTCGTTCCGTTCGTGGGTGCGGGTATGAGCGGAGAGCGGTACACGGTCACCGAACGGAACGGCAGCGAGACACCGACGCGCTGGAGTCGATCACACCTCGCACCCGCTGTCGTCGTGGGGTGGGATATTCGGCCGACGCGTCAGGATCGTATCGTCCTGCGCACCAATCTCCGGTATACGCCGGGAGCCTCGCTCGATATTCCTGATCGCGGCCGCGTGCAGCTGCCAGCGTTCGAGTTCAACTTCATTCAGCTCCTCTGGCACATCTGAGGCCATCCGAGGTGACCATTCGCCCGACCACTCGCACACCATTCGCCATTCTCGGCGTCCTGGCAATGCGTCCGATGAGTGGCGCCGAAATCCGCCGCTGGCTCGATGAGCGCATCGGAAACTTCTGGCGCGAGAGTCCGGGGCAACTGTATCCCGCGCTCACCAAACTGACGACGCGGAAACTCGTGCGTTCCTCTCCGCGCGTTCACTCGGGCACGCGAGGTCGTCCCGCAACCGAGTACACGATCACCGCCGCCGGACGAGTGGCGCTCTCTCGCTGGCTCGCGGCGCCAGTCGCCAGCGAGCCGCGACGGATCGAGCTGCTGCTGAAGCTGTTCCTCTCCGCAAACGATCCCCATCAGTCGCTGGCCCATCTTGCGCGCTGCCGCGCCGAACAACTCGAGTTCCTTGCACACTATGCACGGATCGATCGGGAACTCGAGCACCTTGCGGTGGAGCGTCCCGCCGAGTCCGCGAAGTTTCGCGTCACCTTGCGGTATGGAGTCCGCGTCGCGGAAGCACTGCTGGCGTGGACGGATGAAGCGGCGGGGGTGTTGCTCGCAGGTGCGGCGGCAGAGCTCGCGGCGTCGCGTACGCAGCATCGGTAGCGTATTTGTTTACCGATGTCGCGCCACATCGGATCCAAACGGGGGGCCGAGTCCATGACTTCCTGGGCATGTCACTGCGCAGGGCACGCAGCAGCACTGTGCCTGGTGGCACGTCATCCGTGCTCCGGGAGTGATGGGTGGATCAGCACTGGTGGGCTGCGGGCTTGTGTACGTCCCGGAATCGCCATGCACGGCGCGCGATCACTCCCTGCTCGGCACCCGCGAGACCAGCGGGAAACTGATTGGCGTCCTGATCGATGACTTCACTGGCGAGTTCTTGAACACCGCACCGAAGTCCTCCAGGGACATCGCGCGTGGTGATCGGCGGCTGGCCGAGCCATGGCACGCGCACCAACGCCCAGGCCGTGCAGGCCACGCGCGACTATCTCGATGAGGTCCGCAGCGTGGGTACCGCGAAGCTCCGTGCGCCGGCGGCGCTCGGTGTCGCATCAGGGCTCCCGGGTACGAGTATCTGCGCGGGGTGCACGTGATGCCGATTGCAGCGCTGGGGCCGTAAGTGGCGACACTCACACGCGGCTTCCCCTGGCGGCTTCCCCTGGCGGCTTCCCCTGGCGGCTTTCCTTGGCGGCTTCCCCTGGCGGCTTCACTGGGGCAAGGTCCCACGACTTCAACATGCGGCAAGGCCTTTGACCCCGTGCTGCTCAGACCCCTTGCTGCGTGCGGAGGTCTGGGAGACGGAGGACGACCGGGTCTGTGCCACCCGGCTCGCGCGGGATTGCGCGGGGAATCCTGTCGCCCGAGACGGCTGACCGACGACCGGACCGCGAAGGCGGTGCCCTGCCGGTCCGACGTGGCGGACGGCCGGACGTCGGGCACGGAGACGGTCGACCCGCTCGAGTGCCTCGCCCGTGTCGTGGACCACATCGCGACCAGGGCCCCGTGCCCACGCGGTACTTCGGCTGGTACGCCACCGCCGCGCGTCGTCCTCCCTTGACCCGGGGAACGGCTGCAGGTGGCCGCGCCGTCCGAGCATCGGAGACTCGACCGACCCCGATCGAATTGCCTGTCCCGACGGTACAGAGGAGGCGGAGAGTGCGAGGCAATTCATCACGCCCGCATACTGCGCCGCAGTGGACGCGCGAGCGTGGATCAAACGGGGGCCGCAGTACGGCCGTCCATCCATGCGCTCGGACATCATGGCTCGACCACTACGCACGCCCGATGGTGGCCACCCCGATCGCAGCACGGCGACCGGCACCGGACGACGGCACCGGACGGCGGCACCGGTCGGCGGCACCGGACGACGGCACAAGACTCAGGCTCTCAGCGCGGCGCGGTCACCGTTGCGGTAGTCATGCCGACCGTGAGGAGGTGCGCGATGCACTCGTGTCCAAGCACCGAATGGTGAACCAGATCCGAGACCATCATGTCCGAATAGCGGTACACGCCGCGCGCGAGCATCGCGCTCATCCATTCGTAGCGACGAACGAGCGGAAGACCGCGCTCCTCCGCGATACGGCCGATCAGGTCGACGTATCGGAGGTAATTCTCACTCTCGCCTGTTCCCGGCGTACGCTGCTGGTCGATGAGCACGACGTCGATCCCGCGGGCCTGCAAACGATCGATGGTGCGCTCGGTGACCGTGCGCAGGACATTGAGGGGCACTCCCCAGATCGCATCCATCATCCCGGTCTGCAGCAGAACGAGATCGGGGTTGACACTGAACGCGTCGATCTCGAGGCGTGAGTCGATGCGTTCGGCTGCGTAGCCGGCTGAGCCGCGGTTCCAGAGCAGCACATCGCTGCGCGGGAAGACGGCGCGGAGCTGCTCGCGGAAGGCGTACGGGTAGGCGTTGCTCCAGTTGTCGAGTCCATACCCCGACGTGCTGCTCGTGCCGAGTGCGACGATGCGGATCGGACGTCCCGCGCGCAGCAGCGCAGCGGATCGTGGGAGGCCGGCGAAGCGCGGCAGCTGGTCGGGAGCGAGAGGACAGCGCGCGGCCCTCGCAGTCGCCATGAGCGCGCGCGGCAGGGCGATGACGCCGAACTGCAGCGGGACGGCCATGCCCGCCCGCACCTCGACGCGCCAGGCGCCGACGCTGTCGAGGTCGATCGAGGGAAGCATGCCGCGTCCTGCGCTGTCCGTGCGCACAGCGAAGGTCCGGAACGCGCCGTCGGGGCCCACGACCTTGAATTCGACCAGACGATTGGCGACCGCGGCGCCCGCCGCCGTGCGCATCCGGATCGTGGGGCGCTCGTCCGACCAGGGGCCACTCGGTGCGAAGGTCGACGCGGGCGTCTCGGCCACGATGCGCGCGTCGGCCGGAATGTCATCCGGCGCCAAGACGGTGGTCGCGTCGCACGCCACGAGGAACGCGAGTGCCACGCAGCGCGCGGGTCGCAGCGCGGGTTGTGCGACATGTCGGGCACGGATGACGAATGGCATACATCGATGAGTCTCGGCTGCTGACGCCGGGAGTCATACGTCCCGCGTCGCGGCGGGGTGACGCGCCGCTGGACGCGCACCGCTCCCCCCGTCTCCCGTCAGGGCCGGCGCGCGAACAGGCTCGCCGTGAGCCCCATCGTGATGAGATGGGCCGTGCACTCGTGCCCGCGCCGTGTGTGATGGGTGTCATCGGCGAGGAGCAGGTCGCGCCACCCGAGTTCACCGGCAGCCAGCACCGCGCTCATCCACTGGTAGCGCCCGGCGACGGAGCTGCCTGTTTCGTCGGCCACCTCGTCGACGAGCGTCACGTAGCGCCGGTACGCATCCGTCTCACCCAGCCCTGGCATCCGCTGCGGGTCGAGCAGGACGACGTCGACCCCACGCGCCTGGAGCCGCCGGACCGTGCGCAGCGTCACAGCTTTCACGACATCGAGCGGCAGGCGCTGCACGGCGTCGTTGGTCCCGGTCTGCAGCACCACGAGATCCGGCTCCTGCGAGAGCACGTCGCGCTCGAGGCGCTCGTCGAGCTGGGCGGCGGTGTGGCCGGCGTGGCCCGCGTTCACGATCACCACCTCGCGCTGCGGGAACACGCGCCGCAGTTGGTCTCCAAGGCGGTAGGGAAACGCGAATCCCCAGTCATCGAGGCCATACCCGGAGGTACTGCTGGAGCCGAGGGCGACGATGCGAAGCGGACGCCCATCGCGAAGCGCCGCGACACTCCGTTCGACGCCCCGGAAGGGCTTCACCTCGCGCGACACGAGCGCGCACTGGCGGGCTACCGGGCCGTCGAGGAGCGTGGCGGGAAGCGCGAGCAGTGCCACGTGCACCGGGGCCGCGCGCCCGACCTGCACCTCGACATCAACCGGGCCCGGCACGCGCGGAAGCAGAAGCGGCAGCGCTGCACGACCAGCCACATCGCTGCGGACCGAGACGCGCTCGAGCCCACCGGCGGCGTCGGTGACGCGAAACTCGACGGGCACCTGACCCACTGGCGCGCCACGAGCGTCTCGTACGGTGACGGCGGGCTGTGCGGCGGTTGGCACCCCTGCAGGGACGTACATCGCCGAGACCGGATCACGCTGCACCTGCATCGTCTCGGCGGCCGACACCAGAACGGGGGTGACAGGGTCCGCGTGGCAGCCGGCGATGGCCGCCAGGACGACCAGTGACGCGAGGCGACGACGGCAGCTCCCGAGCCACGTCGACGGCAGGTCCAGACGGCGCGACAAGGACGCGCAGGCGTGTCGCTGACGTGCGAGGACGGACAGCATGGCGCGTGGTAGCCGCAGGAGCGGGCGCCGGGGCGGACAGCGAGCACCGGTGGCTCCGCAACTCCATCGCTGCGGTGACGCATCGAGAATCTACTGTCGGGCTCGCCTGAGTGTCCAGTGGGGAACATCTCCGTCACGACGCCGAGCAGCGACCGGGCCGCCGACGCGGCCGGTGAACGTCAGGCCACGCGTTGCTCAGTTCCGTCGCCGGGGTGCTCCGTCGGCTGAGCGCGTCCGTCCCGCGCCGTCGCTGGTTCCGGTGCCCGCTCGAGCCCCAGCCTCGCCTCGAGGGCCGCGAGTTGCGCACCCGCCCATTGCTGCAGCGGGACCGTCACGTGGCGATGGAGCCGGAGCGCCAGGAGCGTGATGCCGACGAGATACGCGAGGATCAGCGGAAGTTCGAGTGGGTGCGCCGGCAGCGCCTCACCGCCGAACATCACCGGTCGGCCGGCCACCACGTCGCGCGCAATCGTCAGCGCCGACATGGGCACGGCATGCACGAGGTACAGCGTGAAGCTCGCCTCGGCGGCGCGCAGCAGTCGAGGCCGCGTGAGTCCCGCCACGACGGCGGCACCGAGCCGGTCCACCTGCCCGAGCAGCCGGCCGCGCGGCGCGACGTGTCGGCCGCCCGCATACTCGACGAGCGCGACGAGGAGTGCGAGGATCGGCGCGAGCAGCAGCCCGTTGCGCGCGAGATCCGGCGGCAGCACCGTTCCAGAGACGGCGCAGGCGCCAAGGAGCGATGCGAACGACGCGACCAGCAGCGCCGGTGCCAGGCGACGAGCCGTCGCACCACGCCGTCGATGCAGACAGGCCAGCAGGATGCCGGACAGAATGTCGACGCCGCGCACGAGGGGATGTGTGGAAAGCACAGTGCGCCAGAAAGCCATCGCCCCCGGCTCCGGCGTGTCGAGCGTCGGGAGCAGACAGGCCGTGGCGAGGGCGTAGGCCTGACATGCGACGAGCGCGAGCACGAGCTCACGCGCCGAAAGGCGCGCCAGGCGTGGACCGACCCAGGGGAAGACCGCCCACGTGGAGAACAGCAGCGTCATCGTCCAGGCAGGGTAGTTCAGATCCATCACATGGGCAGGGAACCACGCCTGCAGGCCCGTGACGTGCACTCCGAGCGACGTGGCCACCTCGCTCCATGGGGCCTCGCGCTGCCGCAGGAGGTACTGTGGGATGCGCAACCCCTGTGTCAACAGCAGGAGTGGCACGAATCGGACGAATCGCGAGCGCCAGAAGGCGCGCCGGTCGCGCCGGAACGTACCGGTCGTCCTGTCGAGATACCCGATGGCCAGGGCGTAGCCGCCGAGCACGAGAAAAAACCCGGTGGCGACGTAGCCGAAGGTGCCGACGTGGCCCAGCAGCGCGAGGACCGCACGGGCGACGGCGCCCAGATGGGTCGATGGCTGACTCGAGTCAAGTGCCAGCGCCGCGGCACCAATACCCGTGTGCAGCACGACGATGTAGACGGCCGCAATCCAACGGAGGCCAGTGAGCGGCAGCAGCGCACCACTCCGGTCGGGCCCCGTTGGCACTGCAACGACGGAACGGGTGATTCGCAGGACGGCGAGGGCGGCACTGGCGAGTGGTGTGCGGCGGCGCTCCCTCGGCGGACCTTCGTCGACGCGTCCGTCGTTCGTCGGTGACGAACTGTGGGCATCCGGCTTGACGCGCGACGTCGTGGGCACTGGGACTCGTCGGGAAAGGTCGCGTTCTGTCGGCACTTCTGCGAGGATCGGCAGCAGCACGCGGCGAGATAAGCCACCAGGGGGTCAGACATCCGGCATCGGTGCATGGAGCCTGTTCCAGGGTGTCCGATGCCAATGCGTTTCTGAACAGGTCCTTCCGCACATGTCAATGATCACGTGATTCTTCCCAGGGACTGATCGTCTCCAATTCGTTACCAGGTACATGTCATCGTTTGAGCGTCCCATTTCGCTCTGCGGTCAGCCCATCGCCGATGATCTCACCGCGGCGGCGCACGGGTCTGGTACCCCTGTCGATTCGTGGGTCTGATCGCATGAGCGTGCTCCTCGACACTGCGGTGCTCATCGCCGCGGCGCGGGGGACGTTCGACATGCCGGGTTACCTGGCGGCTCTCGGTGATGCGCCGGTCGCACTCGCCGCGATTTCCGCATCAGAGTTACTGCACGGCGTCGAGCGCGCGCGCGACGCCGTCATCCGGCAGCGGCGCCGCGAGTTCGTGGAAGGGGTGCTGGCCAACGTGCCGGCCATTCCTTTTGGTCTGCCCGAAGCACGGGCGCATGCGCGAATCTGGGCCGAACTGGCCTGCGCCGGCAACCTGATCGGCGCGCACGATCTGCAGATCGCGGCGACCGCGCTGGTGGCGGACAGTGCGGTCGCGACGCTCAACGTGCACGAGTTCAGTCGCGTGCCGCGGCTTCGGCTGGCCGAGCTCACCCCCATTCGTGCGATCCTGACGAAACCGCCGGCGTCACGGCGAGGTCGCTCCGTGCCCGTGCTCGATCCGCGGGTCCGCAGTGCCGTCCTGCGTTGGATCGCATCATGAGCCACAGGGACCGCGCCACCCTGATGAATCAGACGTAGCACCGGCGTCACGCTCGCGGGTGCACTCGATCAAGGGGTCCCGATCAAGGGGTCAGAGTCCTTGGCCTCAAAATAGGTCAAGGACTCTGACCCCTTGATCGGTTGGCCGAGCGGGGCGTGCGGCTGATCGTGTGTGGTCAGACGAT
>Ga0105045_10006199_pt1 | contig 10572 bp, 11 predicted proteins | sample MAT02_FD_78089 | JGI IMG/M metagenome (GOLD analysis project Ga0105045, IMG submission 78089) | Freshwater microbial communities from Lake Fryxell liftoff mats and glacier meltwater in Antarctica - MAT-02 (megahit assembly) | ecosystem: Environmental > Aquatic > Freshwater > Ice > Liftoff... | reverse complement strand
TAAATAATATTTTGGAAACTCTAGAAACTAAACAAATTCAGGTTTTATTGGAACCACTTTTAGATAATTTAGATATTCCAAAGTTTTTAGAAAAATTCCAGGCTTTTTTACTAGATACAACCACCGAAATTCAAAAAAATAACAATTTAAACCCAAAAAATCTAGCAGCTCTAAACTATTGGGAAAGCCAGTTTTTACAATTAAATCTAAATCCAAATATTCCAACAGAAATCCTGGAACTAGGGCAACAAAGATTGGCAGCCAAAGCCGATAAGGATTATCCAAAAAGTGACCAAATTAGAAATGAAATTCTGGCCTCTGGTTATCAAATCGACGACTACAGTTGGGGTTACGGGTTTTGGTTTCGAGGGTAGGTTTAAATTGATGATTGACAGCTTAATATAACTTATATTTTGTGCTACTATAAAATGCAACTAAAATATGGCTAAAATAATAACACTTTTTAATCATAAAGGCGGCGTTGGTAAAACTACCGTGGCTCATAATCTAGGGGTAGCGCTTACAAAATATGGTAAAAATGTATTGTTGGTTGATGCTGACCCTCAAATGAATTTAACTTCTTCGGTTTTAGGCCTTGCTGACTCAGTTGAATATGCCGAGACTAACGAATCAGCCTGGCAAAATGCTAGACAAAAATATACAAGAATTAACGATTATTTAGACTGGTATACTACAAAAAATATAAGAACAGATAATTTTGAGGATAGAATTAAACTTTACGACTACAACCCGTTACAACAAGATGTCCTTTTTGAAGATGAAAAAAGGGGTAAACTGAGTCTACTTTGTGGCGATATTAAACTATTTGAAATAGAATCTAGATTGTACTCAATAGTAACAAGTAAAGTTAATAGAAATGATGGTACGATTTACTCAGTAGAGGAAGGGATTAGAGAATTAGGCAAAACCTATGATTATATTATTATTGATACCTCACCAAGTGCAAATAGTATTCTAAATGGTGTCTTTGTGATGATGTCCGATTATTTTATTTCTCCAGTATTTCCTAACTTTTTTTCCCTTCAGGCTATCGATAACCTATCAGAGGTTTTTAAAAATTGGATCACTTTACTTGATGATTTTAGATCAACGCCAAACAACAAAGGTTTAAGTTTCCAGCCTAAATTTTTAGGTATAGTAATTAATATGGCAAAGAGATTTGAAGGCCAAAATGGAAATAAGACAACTTTTTATGCAGAAAAATGGCGGGTTAAACTTAATAAAAGTATAGATAAATTTTACAGCCAAGTACTAGATTCAAATAGAACTTTAACTAAATCAGAATTCGAAAAAATATTTAAAACTGATACAAAACAATCCAATCCATTTATCATCGAAGAGCTTTGTGATTTTACTGGTCAAATTAGAAACGTATCAGAAAAGTCGGGTATTCCTGTTATTGATTTAAATAACAATATCGTAAAAAATATTGCAAATAAAGGTGGTATCTCACAATATTTTGCGATCACTAAAATAAAGGAAACTTCCGAGACTACTGCTTACCAAAAAGCCTTTTCAGAAGTTGTTTCGTCCTACGATTTTATAGCAAATTGCATAGCAAGTAAACTTTAAACTCGTTATAATTATTTGAATTAATCTTTGTTTAACTCACCAACTTAATCTTTTGCAACCTAGAATATTTTTTGGTTAAATTTGGGTCCGCGGTTACAAACAAATTGATATCGTTATGGATGCAACAGTCAATTTGGAGAGCATCTTCAAAATCGTTTTGATTATAATTTTTTTAAAGCCCAATTGCAGTCGTCGGCGGTAACTGGTAAAATCCTAAAAAGATTGGCGTAACTTTCAGCCCTAATTAATAAATTTTACCTAATAACACTAAAATTATTTTGTTGATTTTGTACGAAAATTGTATCTTTTTTAAATCCTGCTTCAGCCACGTAAAAAACTGTTTGCAAGCTTAAACTTGTGATACAAAACTGACCTTCCATCTCTAATATTTTAGTGGTTTGGTCAAATAAAGTTCGATTGAATAACCTTTCTAAAATAATATTGGTATCAAGTAAAATCGTTGTTTCATCCATAATATCGGTTATTATAGATTTCTTTAAAGTTAATTGTTTGCTTGGTTTTTGGGATAAATATTTTGGTGTTATTTTCTAATTGAAGCATTTTTCTAGCTTCTCTCGCTGGCTAAGTTTTTTGGTTTCAGTTATGCCAAATTTGATTTTTTTAGCCTTCGGGCCGCGTCCAAAAACCAGGGTATAAATTTCACCATTATTTACAATATCTGCAACAATTTCACCTAGGTTTAAACGTAATTCTTTGGCTGATACTATTTTCATAAAGTTAAACTTTTAAAGATTATAGTTAATAGTATAAACTATTTACAGCAAATGTCAGCTTTTTAATTAAAGAAGTTTACTGGTTTAAATATCTTAGGTAAAATAGGTCGATTTAGTGTAAATTTATCAATCAACTTTAAGATTAATTTCTAGCTGAATTTGACCCACCTTTACAAAACCCGTTTGTTTAACTTTGCTGTTATATATATGCCTGATAGATTACTTTTACAAATACGAGGTCTGACCAAAAGTTATGGAACAAAAGAACTTTTTAAAGACGCTGATTTAAACATTACTGAAAACCAAAAAATTGGCGTTATCGGTAGAAATGGCGCTGGAAAAACTACTTTGTTTAAAATGATCCTAAAAAACATAGAACAAGACTATGGTGAAATTCTAGAAATGCCGATTTTAAGGTTGGGTTATATCGAGCAGCACGATCCCTTTATAGCTGGTGAAACTGTGCTGCAATTTCTGGAAAGATATACCAAAAAACCAACTTGGGAGTGTGCCAAAATAGCCAGTCAATTTGAGCTAAAAAACGAGTTCTTAGAAACCAAAGTTTCAGATTTATCTGGTGGATTTCAGATGCGTGTAAAACTTACAGCGACCTTACTTTTTGATCCAAATTTACTACTACTAGATGAACCTACAAACTTTTTAGATTTATCGACTTTGATTTTGTTAGAGCAATTTTTGAAGAGTTTTAAAGGCAGCTTTATGGTCATTACTCACGATCGTGAATTTATCAAAAAAACTTGTTTACAAACCCTGGACGTGTCTCACGGTAATTTATTTTTACACCCAGAACCGCTAGAAGAATATTTGGAATTTAAAGCTGAACAAGAAGAATTAGCTAAAAAAGTTAATGTAAATATTGAACGAAAACAGGATCAACTTCAAGCCTTTGTAGACAAATACGGAGCCAAAGCTAGTAAAGCCAAATCTGCTCAATCCAAACTGCGACAAATTGATAAACTAAGTGATAAAAAAATCCAAATCAAAAATGCTTATTCACGAGTTCGGATGTTTATTCCGCCTGTAGAAAAAAAACAGGGCGTGGCGCTGGAAGTTAAAAATCTAACTATCGGTTATCCAAATAAAGTGGTTGCAAAAGACATCAGTTTTAATATTGAACGAGGTCAAAAGGTAGCTATTTTGGGTAACAATGGCGAAGGAAAAAGTACTTTACTTAAAACCATTAAAGGCGATTTAAAAGCTTTGGCTGGAACTGTGGAAATGCGGTCTACTCTAAAAGTTTCGTATTACAATCAATTAGTTTCCCAAAGTTTGGATCCAAATCAGACTATCAAAGACTATATTTTAACTTCATCCAACAACAATAAAGAAGAAGAAATTTACAGAGTTTTGGGTAACTTTTTATTCAAAAAAGAAGATTATTTAAAACAAATTGCGGTGCTAAGTGGCGGTGAAAAAGCCAGGCTTTGTATGGCCAGTATGTTTTTATCTGGAGCCGATGTTTACCTTTTGGATGAACCTACAAATCATCTTGATTTTGAAACTGTAGAAAGTATGGGCGCAGCCCTGGGTGAATTTAACGGAACCGTATTTGTAGTTAGTCATGATCGTACTTTTGTAAGTTTAATTGCCACCGAAATTATAGAAGTCAAACAAGGAAATGTAAAACGAATTATGGGTAGCTACGAAGATTATGTGTGGCAAATGGAGCAAGAAGCCGAGAACAATTTTGGCATGAAAAAAGTGGAAAAAACTGAAGATAAATACAGCGAATCAGAGGTGGTTGTAGATATGGCCAAACTAGCTAAAGCCAACAGAATAAAAGTTTACGAACTACAAAAAGAACTAAATAAAACCCAAAAGAAAATCCAAAGTTTAACTGAATTAGTAAATAGCGGTGAAGAAGTAGAAAATAACCAAGCCAAAATTAACGACCTAGAAATAACCTGGCTAGAAAAAACTGAGGAGGTTAGTAGGTTACAGGGTTGATGTTTTTAATACCTTTGGGGGCCTCGTGATGAGTTTGATGAAGCTGGTGTTGGAAGTGTTGAAGGTCTATTCAAAAGATCAGCTAAGGCACGTCGACGTTCGTTAATGTCTACAGTGGCTTGAGGTGATTGGTTTCGTGAACCATTAAGAATATCTTCCACATTTTGCTGTCTTATTTGTTCTGGTGTTAATGGCATTGGCTGTGGCTTACTTGGCGAACTAGGTTCAACAGATCCCGAATCGTGTTCTAAATTATTATTTTTAATACTGTAATTACCATTACCTGATAAAAGTCCATGAATTTCGCCAATATCACCAAAACCATTAACCGATTTTTTAAGACCTGGGTAGGCTCCGCCTATATATTTTACTTGGATTTTATTCTCTCTAGCAAGCACGAATAATCTCCTGGCAATAACTTTTTTTTCTATATTGCTATTACTATTTATCAAATCGTTAGTTGTTGTAATGCAGCCATTGGGACAGAACTGTGCCAAAATATTATCAAATAATCTATTTTCTTGTTCGGCGTTAGCCTTGTTTCTATTTTTTTCGGGATCTGGGATACTCATACTCTAACCATTATACACCACTAAAACCAAACTGTCTAAATACCCAAATATTTGCTGTAATAATTGACAAACTAAAGCTAATAAACATAGATTTTGTATTAAAAAAATATTTACCAATTTTATGTCTGATCTAAAAACCAACCCCGAGTACAGAAATCTGTTTAAATGGAATTTAATCATGGGAATTTTGCATTTTGTGCAGGGTCTTTTCATGTTATTTTTATCCAAAGAAATCTTGACAACCATTAGTCTGTGGCTACCTAGAATTGATACCAATCAACGAGCAGCTACGTTGCAACCCCAAAATTGGTATGATGTAAACTTGGGCTATGTTATTTCTAGTTTTTTATTTCTATCTGCCGCGGCTCATTTTATAACTATTTTACCAAAAGTTTACGACTGGTATTTGGTTAATCTAAAAAACAAAATCAACCTTATTCGCTGGTATGAATACGCCCTTTCAAGCTCCGTAATGGTGTATGTAATTGCAATTCAATGTGGAATTCGTGATGGTTTAACCTTGTTACTTTTAGTAAGTATCAACGCTTGTATGAACCTATTTGGAGCCAGCATGGAAATGCACAATTCTAGCCTAAGACAGTTGTCCGCACTAAAAGCTGAGAAAAAATCAGATGTAACCGAGATTGAGATGGATTTGGATGACGACGCTAATTTTGTACCAAACTGGTCACATTTTATTTACGGTTGTTTCGCTGGAATTTTACCCTGGTTTGTGATGGGTATTTATTTCTTTATTTCCCTAGAAAGACTTGGACAAGTAGAAGAATTGCCACAGCGAGTTAAAGATGTTTTAAACACCGTTCGTTTTATTTTCCCGGCACTTTTTGTATTCTTTAACCTGTTTGCTATCAACATGATTTTGCAATACAAACGCGTTGGAAAATGGCGAAAATATTTGTTTGGCGAAAAAGCTTACATTATTTTAAGTCTAGTAGCAAAATCTTTTCTAGCTTGGTTTATTTGGGGTGGAACTTTGAGATAGTTTATTTAATATTTAATAACTCTTCTAGCCAATTTTCAGGATTGATTGTTGTTATTTTGCTATTTTGATAAGCATTTAAAAAGTCGGTATAGTTTTTAGATTTTTTTGCTTGTCCATATTTAAATTCAAAGGCTTCAAAGGTGTTATTTCTTTCTTCAATGTAATCAATTTCTTTTTGATCATAAGTTCGCCAAAAATACTGATTGACTCTGATGTTATTATAATCTAAATATTTTTTTCTTTCTAAAATACAAAAATTCTCCCAAAGTCCACCTCTATCTGGTCTAAGAGTCATATCATTAAAATTATTTATGATGCTATTTCTGATACCTAAATCATAAAAATAGATTTTGCGTTTTTTCCCTAGCTCTTTTCTTAAATTTCTACTAAGCGGCGGTAATCTAAAAATAACAAAAGCTTTTTCAAGTAAAATTAAATATCTTTGAATGGTTTCTTGATCTACATTTAACAGGTTTGCTAATTCAGTGTAAGAGACTTCTTGGCCTAATTGATAAGCCAAGGCTTGTAACAATTTCTTCAATAATTCTGGATTTTTAATATTTTCAAAGGCTAAAATATCTTTAAATAAATAGCTATAGCTTAATTCGTCAAGTTTAGACTCGGCCATAATAAAATCAGCATTGTAGATATCTGGATATAAACCGTATTTTAGTAAAACATTTACTTGTCTATTTATATCAATTTTAGAAGATGTTTCAAGTAGTTCTAAAACACTCAGAGGATATAAAAAAAACTCCCATTTTCTACCTGTTAAAGGCTCTTTAATTTTATTAGCTAAGTCAAAACTAGACGAACCTGTGGCAATAATTTGAATATCAGGATAGTTATCTACCAGAAGTTTTAGGGTTCTACCTATGTTTAAAATTGTTTGGGCTTCATCTAAAATAATCAATTCATTATCACCAAGATATTTTTTTAATTCCTGAGAATTTTTAGAAGTAAGTGCTTGATTTACATCAGGTTCTTCACAATTTAAATAGATAGATTTCTTTTTACTTTCTTTTTGAATGTCTTTGACTAAGGTAGTTTTACCAACTCTTCTTGGACCATACAGGATGATAATTCTACCTAAAAAACAATGTTTAATGATACTTTTCTTCAATAATCGTTCAATTTGCATAAATTAGCTGGTTAGACTCATTCAATTTAACTAAATTAGCTGGTTATGTCAAACTATAACTAAAAATAAACAGCGGTGGCTACATCTGCTTCAAAGCTTTGACTCGATCTTCTATGTTTGGATGAGTGTTAAACAAGCCCGATACTTTTTGATTAAAACTCTTTTTTGGTGGAGCTATAAAAAAATGATTCATACTGGTAGAATAATTGGCAGCTGGTACCGGACTATTGTAAAGTTTGGTCAGAGCTGAAATTAAACCTTCTGGGTATCTGGTCATGGTTACACTGGTTGCGTCGGCTAGGTATTCTCTTTTTCTGGAAACTGCCATCTGGATTACAGCAGCAATTAGTGGCGCTAAAATAATAGTTACAATATATAAAATTACAATAACTGGGCTTTTGGAGTCACTGTCTCTGTCTCGCCCTCCCCCCCAAAAAAGCATTCTAAAACCAATATCAGCAATAAAACTAGCCACACTAGCCAGCACCATAACAACAGTCATCACCAAAATATCGCGGTTTTTGATATGGCTAAGCTCGTGGGCGATTACACCTTCTAATTCAGCCTTATTTAGTAAATCCAAAATACCTTGGTTCAAACAAATACTAGCGTGCTCAGGATCCCGTCCGCAAGCAAAAGCATTGGCTGATTTATCTGGCGAGATGTGAATTTTTGGCATTGGAATACCTGCAATTTTGGATAAATTTTGAACTAATTCGTAAATTTTTGGAGCCTGATCATAAGTCACTTCTACAGCTCCTGCAAACGATAAGGCGATTTTATCACCAAAATAATAACCAATCAAAGCCTGGCCTAAAGACAAGAAAAGACCAATAATTGGCCAAATCATAGAACCCTGGTACAAACCTATAATGTAAAAAGCTCCACTGATAAAGCCTACAAAAATGAAAATTAGAATCCAAGTTTGACGGACATTATTTGATTGCTGGGAATAAGCTGACATAATTTCTTTAATTTAATTGATTTTGAATAATTTCTTTGACTCGGTGTGGGTCGTGAATGTGGTTAAAAATAATATCTGGGTCGTCGCCGCCAGTAGCAATTTCTAGATTGCCAAAGTTAAGCATTTTACCCAAAACACCTTGAGTCACGGACACAAAATTTAGATTGTTAAAAGGTATTTCTTTGGTTTTAGTAACTATAATTCCTTGCTTTAACATCACCCCGTCTTCAGATATAATCAATTGAAAACTGTAATAATTCCAAATATCTTTGATCAAAAAATATATTCCAACCAATACTACAGATAATATAATATCACGTAGCAGTAAAAGCCTAAACCTGGCTACCGAACTTTTTGAAAAATAAACAACTTTCACCTTTTAAATAACTAATTTTTTGACATTTTAGTCAAGATAATGGCTATTATAAACAAAACCAATTTATATGAATTTTTCTTTTCTAAATGAGATCATTTTAACAGTTGTACTTGGAATAGTGCAGGGTATCACAGAATTTTTACCAATTTCATCCACAGCCCATCTTCGAATTGCGTCTAGTATTTTAACCCAAGGCCGCGACGTTGGTTTAATGAGTAGTAATATCTTGCAATTTGGAACAATTTTGGCTGTTATTGTGTATTTTTGGAAAGATTTGCATAGTTATTTTGCTAGAACAGTTGAAGTTATAAAATCCCAGACAAGTTGGCACAAATTTTGGGGACATGCTATTTTTTGGTGGAATTACCCGCCAATTGAAGAAATATCTAAAAACCCAGAACTGGATCAGCATTTACTGGAAATAGAAAAAGATAAAGATTTTGCTACCGATATCGCCATCAGCCAAATTGTGGTTGGGACTTTACCAATTCTTGTGGTTGGGGCTTTATTATATGGTTTTTCTAGCGAAAATTCTAATCGGACTTTGGAAGGAATTGCAACTTTTTTACTAATCGGATCAATTTTGATGGGTTTGGCAGAATGGGCTTATACAAAATCTAAAAGTTACGAAAAAACTAGAATTATCAGTAAAGGTGAAGTTATTTTAATTGGTTTATTTCAATCTTTGGCTATTTTTCCTGGTATTTCACGCAGTGGAGCCACTATTTCTGGAGCTTTATTTTTAGGCCGCGACCGCAAAGACTCGGTTCGTTTTTCATTTTTACTATCAATTCCAGCTATTTTAATTGCGGGTTCTTTGGACTTTTTTAAATTTATCAGAGAAATTATCGCAACGAAATCAGAATTTATTTTACCTCAAGCTAGGAATTGGACTGATAAAGAAGTTTCTTTGTCTTTACTTAGCGTTGGTATTGGCGTGCTTTTTGCGTTTATTTTTGGGTTACTATTTCTAAAATGGTTGATAAAATACCTAGGTAATCACACCTTTAAATGGTTTATTGTGTACCGTGTAGTTTTGGCGGTTAGTTTAATTATTACAATTTGGCTTGGGTATATTAGTTAACTTACTTTTTTAGAATATTTATAGGCTTCTATAGCGTGATAAATTGGATAAATCGGGAATATCAAAAACCAAAATACAAACCAGTCTTCAGGTGTTACATTAAGTCGAAAAATGCTTGGGATAACAAAAATTGCTAAAAATAAACCTGATGTAAAAATTGCTAACCCCGATTGAACCAATCTAGATTTATTAAAAATATTTATAATAGCTAGACCCAGATACCACAAATAACCAATAATAAATGAGGTATAAATACCGTAAAAAAGAATTATATTTCCCCAATAAACTAAAGAATCGTTGTTAAAGATATTTAAAATTCCTAGAACTGTTAACACAAAAAAATACACAAATCCTAAAATAATTATTCCTGGAAAATACCAAATTGAAAATCGGAAATCTAGTTTTTTTATATTTTGAAACATAATATTAAGTTGATTTATTTGATAAGAATTGTTCTATCTCGTCAAGCTGAATAACCTCTTGACTCATACTATCACGGTGGCGGATGGTTAGCGTACCTTTTTCTTTGGTATCGTAGTCCAGCGTTGCACAAAATGGGGTGCCGTTTTCATCTTGTCTGCGATAACGTTTTCCAATGGAACCCGATTCATCATAATCTACAGAAATTCCTAACTTTCGTAATTTGGCGTACAGTTCAAATGCCATTTCCCCTAGCCCATCTTTTTTCATCAAAGGTAAAATTGCCAGTTTAAACGGAGCTAAATTGTAGGGTAATTTTAAAACAATTCTGGTCTCAGCCTGACCTTTTTCTGTTACTAATTCCTCTTCAGTATAAAACTCAAACATGGTAGCCAAAAACATCCTGGTAAATCCAGCTGAAGTTTCTATGATATAAGGTAAATATCGAGTGTTATCTTCTGGGTCAAAATAGGTCAAATCTTGCCCTGAAAACTTGCTGTGTTGTTTGGTGTCGTAGTCGGTTCGGTTATGAATTCCTTCTAGTTCTTTAAAACCATTTTCCCCAAAATTGTATTCCACATCCCAAGCTTCTTTGGCATAAAAAACTAGTTCATCTTTGTCGTGCTGGCGAAACTTTAAATTTTCAGAGTTAATACTTAGAGCCTGAGTATAAAAATCCCAACGATTTTGTTTGAAATAAGCGTAATGTGTATCTTC
>Ga0105045_10006198_pt1 | contig 10572 bp, 6 predicted proteins | sample MAT02_FD_78089 | JGI IMG/M metagenome (GOLD analysis project Ga0105045, IMG submission 78089) | Freshwater microbial communities from Lake Fryxell liftoff mats and glacier meltwater in Antarctica - MAT-02 (megahit assembly) | ecosystem: Environmental > Aquatic > Freshwater > Ice > Liftoff... | reverse complement strand
CTCAGTCGCAGCGTGCGCGGGTGGTATTCGATGCCATAAAGATAGCGCGACACCACACCTCCGGGAGTCGCGATGGCGAACGCGGCCGGGTGCACATACTCGTCGCGCACCTCGTTGTAGTTGTACGAGAAGCCGAGGGCTCGAGCGACGGCCCGCACGTTGCCTTCGCTGCCGTGCAAGAAGCTCCAACCGGATGCCGCTTCGGGACGACCGTACTGCGACATATAGCGCGCCTTCATGCGGCTCATGCGCTCGGAGGTGTCCTTGGGGTCGAGCGAGACGGTGACGACCCGGTAATCCTTGCCCAGCGTGAAGTCGAGCTGCTTCATGCTGTCGACCAATGCGTTCAGCTGCAGACTGCACAGCATCGGACAGTCCGAATAATTCATGGTGAGAATCGTCGGCAGGTCGCCGCGAGTGAGCTCGTCGTAGAGCACGCTCTTACCGTTCTCGTCGGTGAAGCCGAGCGCGCGCGGTAGCGGCGTGTTCAGCTTCTCGCTCACGTCGACACCCTCGAGCCGCTTGGGCAAGCGCTCGGTACGATTCTTGATGTCGGACGGTGCGACCGGCTCCGCCCAGGCAACGAGGCTCAGACTGGCTAGTGCTAGCCCTAGACCCCAAGCGTGCATGCGGCGGGAGTATTTCATGGCGTCGGCGGAGCTACCGGGGCGGGACCGGGACTCGGTGCGGGAACGTGAATCACGCCATGGGCGGAAGGCTTCTTCTCGAGCGGCGTCGCCTTCTTCTCGGTGGGACCGGTCTTCTCTTCTTTCGAATCGCCGATGGGCTTGTCGCCGATGGGCTTGTCGCCGATGGGCTTGTCGCCGATGGGCTTGTCGCCGATGGGCTTGTCGCCGACCATCTCCTTGGAGGCGTCGGTCGAGCCCTGCTCTTTGGCGTCGCCTTGATCGGTGGCACCACCTTCGTCCGGACCAGCGCCGCCCACACCGTCGGGTTTCACGCCGGGGCTGAGAGCATAGGGATTTTCGCGTACTGCTTCGAGCGTGAGCGCCATCGCCCGGTCGATCGGGATTTGAATCAGACCCTTGGCGCGATCGGCAAAGGAAGGGCTCTGGGCCAGCTGCGCGAGCTGCCCGTTCTTGAGGTCACGGGCCTTGCGGTCCTGACCCTGACCGCGCACGCCGGACGTCTCATCCACCTCTTGGCGGACCAGCGACGTCACGAACAGCGCGATGCCGAGCACGGCAAAGGAAACGAGGACGAGAATGACCCCGAGTGCGCCGCTGTTGACTTGATCTGGCTCGTTTGCGTTCGACATCGGTTCCTCAGATGTTCTCGAAGGCCAGTGATTGGTCGAGGCGCGGGGCGCCGCTCGCGAGCAGGCTCACTTCCTTGGCGCGCCAGAGGACGAACCAGAGCAGCACGCCACCCACGCCGAGCAGCGTGGTGATGTCGACCACGCCGATGGAGACGCCGTCCTTGAGAAAGTTCGGAGCCACCAGCCAGTACATGTCGAACCAGCACACTGCGAGCACCCACAAAGACCAAAAGACCATGGCCTTCTTGTTGCGCTTCACTTCGCGACTCATCAGACCAAAGAACGGAATGGCGAAGTGCAGTGCGGCCAAAACCAGCGTGGCCGGCTTCCAAGAGCCCTCTAGACGGTCGTGGAACCAGTGAGTTTCTTCTGGGATGTTGGCGTACCAGATCAGCATGAACTGGGAAAAGCCAATGTAAGTCCAGAAGATGATGAAGCCGAACATGAACTTGCCCACGTCGTGGCGATGCTCGGCCGTGATGGCGCTGCTCAGGACACCGCGCGACTGCAGCCAAATGATGCCGAGCATCAAGACCGAGCAGAACGTGAGGATGGCCGTCGAGAAGTAGTAGACGCCAAAGATGGTGCTGAACCAGATGGGGTCGAGCGTCATCAAAAAGTCGATCGAGCAGAACGTCAGCAGGATGGCGAAGGCGATCATGCCCGGCGCGCTGCGCGCCTGGAGCTTGGCAGCGAGGGCCTGCCCCTGACCCGGAGCTTGCTGCTTGATCGAAGTCTCGAGCAGGAAGCGGGCGAAGAAGATGAAGAAGCCGAAGTAGATGGCCACTCGAATCGCGAAGGTCCCGCTGGACAGCCAAGGTTCCTTGGAGTGCAGGTGGAACTTCTCGACGACTTCGTGATCGAGCCAGCTGTAGAGCACTGGATTGTGCATTAGCACTGGGACGAGCAGCGGCAACGCGAGCAGCGCCATGATCATCACGCCTTGCGCAACGACCTCACCCAAGCGACGCATCACGATGCTGGCCCTTGCGGCCATCAAGTGCTGGATCGTCACCCAAGCCAGCGCGCCCACGCTGATGCTGAGTCCCCACATGAAGGCTGCCAGGTATGCACGCTGGAAGACGAGGCCGAAGACGCCACCGCCCAAGACCACGCTGACCACCAACCCGCCCACGCCGACGCCGAGAGCAATCTTGCTCAGACCGTCGCCGCGCGAACCCAGTTCAATCACGTCGGTCAGTTCCGATCCGTGACCGCCGTGCCCATGACCATCGTCATGGGCTCCGTCGCCCTGATCGCTCGAGTCGTGGCCTGCAGAGCTCGCGCTCGCAGCCGGATTCTTCTTCTTGTCCTTTGGGTCAGCCATCGATGAGTCTCACTTGAGCTGGGCGCGCTCCGCGTCGGTCAGATCGGAGACCTGAGCCGTGCGGCTCTTTTGCAATGCGCGAACGTAGAGCACGATGGCCCAGCGCTCTTCAGGATCGATCTGAGAGGCGTAGCCCGACATGTTGCGGATACCATGGGTGATGGTTCTGAAGATCTCCCCGGCGGGTTGGTCGCGCAGGTACTGCTGGTGCAAGTTGGAGGGCGGAACCCAGCCCTGCTTGAGCGTCTCGGCGCGCTGGTTGATGGGGCCATTGCCCTCACCGCTTTGGCCGTGACAGGGCGCGCAGTAGATGCCGAACTGAGCCTTGCCGAGCTTCATGGTGCTCTCGTCGGCGACTATGCCCGGGGGCAGCGTGCTGGCGAATGCTGGGCCGACCTTGCCCTGATACAGGTGATCGTCGACCCGAAGATGATCGACCGGGACGCTGCCAGCGGGCGGTAAGCGCATGCCGCGCTGGTCGTCGAAAAGCGGATTGCCCGACTGCGGCTTGTAGCTGGGCGTGAAATCCATGTCCCAAACCACGTGGATGCGGCCGTGGCTCATCTTGGATTCGCGCGCTTTGGCGAACAGGGCGAAGGGCACAAGGCTGGCTGCGCCAGCGATCAGCAGTGCGTAAATGAGGCCCTTGGGCACCTGGTCGCTCGAACCGCGATCCTCGTGCACGTCGTCGAGCACCGAGGGGCTCGTTGCTGCCAGGAGTTCGCGGGTTTCCTTTTCGTCGAACTTGGGGTCGCGCACCAAGATGAAGAGGAAGAACTTGTCGTCGGTCACGCGACGGAACCGCTCCTTCAAGTCGAGCGGGTGCGCCGGCAAAGGTAGATTGTTGAGGACCAGCATGCCGCCCAGTGCCGCGAAGGCGCTGAACAGAATGGTCGTCTCGAAGATGATGGGCACGTTGGCCGGCCAGCTCCAGAACGGCTTGCCCGACACCAACCAACGGTAGTTGACGGCGTTCGTCCAGTACTGGAACACCGTGCCGACGGTCATGCCGATCAGCGCGGCGACGAGCACTATCCAGGGCAGCTTCGTCATGCGAATGCCCATGGCCTTGTCCATGCCGTGGATGGGGAACGGGGTGTAGGTGTCCCAGCGCGTGTAGCCGGCGTCGCGAACCTTGCGCGCTGCGCGGGCCAGCGTCGTTGGATCGTCGTACTCGGCCAGCACGCCGTAGAGCGGAGCTGGTGCCTCGGGGGTGGCTGCCTTGGGGATATCACTCATGATCTGAGTTCCGTCGATCAATGGTCGTGGATGTGACCTTCAGGGATGAAGGCTTTGACCTCGGCCATGGCCACCATGGGCAGGTAGCGGCAGAAGAGTAGGAACAACGTGAAGAACAGGCCGAACGAACCAGCCAGTGTGGCGTAGTCGATCGGCGACGGGATGAAGGCCCCCCAATTGGCGGGCAAGAAGTCGCGAGTCAGCGAGGTGCAGATGATCACGAAGCGCTCGAACCACATGCCGACGTTGACGATGATGCCGACGACGAAGATGACCCAAACATTGGTGCGCATTTTTTTGAACCAGAACACCTGCGGCGAGAGCACATTGCAGAAGATCATGGTCCAGTACGCCCAAGCGAAGTTGCCGAAGGCACGGTTCAAGAACGCGAACTGCTCGTACATGGCGCCCGAATACCAGGCGATGAACATCTCCATCGCGTAGGCGTAACCGACGATCATGCCGGTCGCGAGAATCACCTTCGCCATGAGCTCGAGGTGCTTCATGGTGATGATCTTCTTGAGACCGAAGAACTGGCGAGCCGGCACGGCCAACACCACCACCATGGCGAAGCCGCCAAAGATGGCGCCGGCCACGAAGTAGGGCGGGAAGATGGTCGTGTGCCAGCCGGGCAACTGCGATGTGGCGAAGTCGAAGGACACCACGGAGTGCACCGAGAGGACGAGCGGCGTGGCCAAGGCGGCGAGCAGCAAGTAGGCGCGTTCGTAACGATGCCACTGACGCGACGAACCGCGCCAACCCATGGCCAGCAGGCCGTAGACGAAGCGGCGCACGGTGCTGACCGACCGATCGCGGAACGTCGCGAAATCCGGGATCATGCCCATGTACCAGAACAGGATCGACACGGTGGCGTAGGTGCCGACCGCGAACACGTCCCATTCGAGAGGCGAACGGAACTGCGGCCACATGCCCATTTGATTGGGGATGGGGAACATCCAGTAGGGGAGCCAGGGGCGACCGATGTGCACGCCAGGGAACACTGCAGCACAGACCACTGCGAAGATGGTCATGGCCTCGGCGAACCGGTTGATGGCCGTGCGCCAGTTCTGGCGGAACAAGAACAGAACGGCCGAGATCAGCGTACCGGCGTGGCCGATACCGACCCAGAATACGAAGTTCACGATGGGAAAGCCCCACGCCACCGGGTGGATGTGACCCCAAGCGCCGATGCCTTCCCAGACGACGTAGCCGAGGCTGGCGCCGAAGATGCCGAGCAGCATGAGCGCGAAACCCAACGCGATGTACCAGGCAAGCGGAGGCTTCGGCGCCTCCATGATGCGTGAGACGTTGTCTGTGATCTGCGCGAAGGGATTGTCGCCCTTCAGCAGCCCCTGATAGGGGTTAGTGGTGCTCGGCGTGGCCATCTTGAGTCGAAAGCTCCGGATGCGGGTTGGAAATGCGCGCCAAGTAGTTCACGCGCGGACGGTTGTTGAGCTCCTGCAGGAGTTCGTAGGCACGCGGAACGCTCTGAGCCTTGCCCACGCGGCCTTGCTTGTCGTTCAGGTCACCGAACACCAGGGCCCCCGAGGCGCAGGCCTGCTCACAAGCGACCTTGATCTCGCCGTCCACGATTGGACGCTTGTGGTTCTTGGCCTTGATCTTGACGTTCTGGATGCGCTGCACGCAGAACGTGCACTTCTCCATGACGCCGCGTGAACGCACGGTCACTTCGGGGTTGAAGGCCATGGCCTTCAACTTGGCGCGCGGCTCGTCGGTGCCGGTGTACGGCGTGAGGCCGTAAGCCTCGAGGTTGTAGTTGCGGTAGTTGAAGCGCCGCACCTTGTAGGGGCAGTTGTTCGAGCAGTAGCGAGTGCCGATGCAACGATTGTAGACCATGTCGTTGAGGCCCTCTTTCGAGTGCATGGTCGCTCCGACGGGACACACCTGCTCGCAAGGTGCGTTCTCGCACTGCTGACACATGACGGGCTGCTGGCGCACGGCTGGGGAGTTCTCGTCGCCCTTGTAGTAGCGCTCGATGCGGATCCAGCTCATCTCGCGACCGCGGGCGATTTCCTTCTTGCCGACAACGGAGATGTTGTTCTCCGACTGACAAGCGATAACGCACGCGTTGCAGCCGCCACACTTGTTCAGATCGACTGCCAGGCCCCACTTGTGGCCGTCGTACGAAACCGGCGGCTGCCACAGGCTGAGCAGCGGCGGGTGGTGCACCTTGTGCTCGATCACGCTGGGGTGCTTCTTGTACTCGGCAACCGTGGCCTCGCGAATCAGCTGATCTTCGCGATCCTTCTGACCCTTGCGGCCGATGTCGTCGATGGCGTGCAGATCCTGAGTGATGCCCAAATCCTCGCGCGCGTCGACCAGCGCGATGGCGCCGGAAGCGAAGTAGGGCGCCTTGGACGGACGGATCTTGTAGGTGTCGGAGCCGATGACGTCGGTCTCTTCCTTCTTCGAACCACCAACCACACCGGCGGCTTCTCGACCGTAGCCGAGCACGACACCGACGGTGCCGTCGGCCTGGCCGGGAGCAATCATCAGCGGCAGCTCGATGCTGCGGCCCTCGACGGTAACCTTACAGCGGAAGCCATCCTTGAGGCCGTACTTCTTCTGCGTGACCGGCGAAACGAGCGCGGCATTGCCCCAGGTCAGCTTGCTGAGCGAGTGCGGTAGCTCCTGAAGCCAGCCGTTGTTGGCGAAACGGCCGTCGTGCACCTTGGGGCACAGGTCGAAGATCACTTCCAACTCGACTGCCTTGGGCAGCGCGATTGGAGCAATGGTCTGCAGCTTGACCTCGGGCGACTTGCTGGGCTCTCCGAGGAAGCCGTCGTGAACGGCGCGCTGCCAGTCTTTGTCGGCGCGCAGGCCGAGAGTCTTGCGAACGATGGCCTGACCTGACGTCTCGGGCAGACCCAGGAATCGAGCGAGATGCTCGACGTAGCTGCGGCCGTTCAAGATCGGATCGATGAGCGGCTGCCCGATGCGCAGCGTGCCGTCGAGCGCGCGCGAATCGCTCCATGCCTCGAGGAAATGCGCCTCGGGTGCATGAAAAGAAGCGAGTTGTGCGGTCTCGTCGACGTACAGGCCAATGTGGAAGCTCTGCTTCACCTTGCCGAGCGCTGCCTTGAATTCGATATCGGCTGCGCTGTCGTACGCGGCGTTCGCGCCGAGAATGAGCAAGGTCTCGACCTTGTTGCCTTCGATCTCGGCCACGAGCGCCGCCAAATCGTCCGCGCCTCCGTCGATCGATTCGGCGGGCTCGAGATAGGTGATGGTCGTGCCGACGTTGCCGAGCAACACGTTGATGCGATGAACGACAGCGTGCACCTCGGGTGCGTGCTTGGCACCGACCACGACCAGCGATTTACCAGCGTGCTCCAGCAGATCCTTGGCTGCGACCTCAATCACCTTCTTGGCTTCGGCGCCGCCCAGTGCGTCGTCGCCAGGTGCGGGCTGAGCTCCCGCTTCGCCGCGTGCGGCGCTGATGCGCGAGTCGAGCAGCGCGACCAGCGCAGGAATCGCGGCCGGGGCAACGGCCACCCGATGATCGGCTAGAGAACCGATCTCCGAGAGGCGCGTCTCCAGGGCGTAGATGCGGCTCATCTCGCCGACGTCGGGATCACGACGACTCGCAAGTGCGCGCACGTTGCCGAGAGCACCGGGCGAACCCGACTCGATGAACTCCGAATCGAGCGCGACGACAACGTCGGCTTTTTCGACGCTGTAACGCGTCGTCGCCTTGTGACCGAAGGCGAGTTCGGCACCCTTGTCCGGTCCTGGGCAGTAGCCAGCTTCGTAAGTCGTCCAGCTGGCCTCGGGAGCTTGCTTCTTCAGCTCGGCCTTGAGCCGAAGCAGGCTCGGCGAACGCGTGGCGCGACTCAGAACGGCAAACCCCTGACCGCCTTTCTTGGCTGCAGCGCGGAAAGCCGCGAGCAGTGCCAGGTCGAAAGCCTCGCTGCTCGTGGCCTCACCCCGCTGCAATGGCTTCGAGCTGCGGTCGGGATCGTAGAAACCGAGGATCGCGGCCTGATGCGCGACGCCCGTGCCGCCGAGGCTGACCGAGTCGTTGGGGTTCCCCTCCACCTTGATGGGGCGCCCGTCGTAGCTCTTTACCCACAGACCTACGGGGTCACCCGCTATTTCCATGTGGGTCGCGTAGTGCACCGGTTCGCCAGGCACGAATCCTTCGGGCTGCTTGGTGTGAGGAAGGAGCTTCTCCTCTTTCCAGTAGCAGCCGGTGAGCGCGAACGAGGCGCCCATGATCTGCATGAAACGACGCCGACCATCCGCGGTCGGGGCTTCTTCTTCGACCGGCGATCGGAACTCGCGCTCCACGAACTCGCTAAACTCGGGATCACCCTCGAGTTCGGAGAGACTACGCCAGTACTTGGGCCGGCTATCGGGCTTCGGCTTCATCGATGACATGTCGAGCAGTCGGTCGAAGGGTTGATGTTGTTGTCTTTGCGGAATTGCGTGCCGTAGGCGATCGGGTCGCCAGGAGCTTTCCATTTCATGTTCGTGACTTCTTCCGGCGGACGGAGGTGCTTCTCCGGCTCTCTGTGACAGTCCAAACACCAACCCATGCTCAATGGTTCGTGCTGGAACACTTCGGGCATCTGATCGACGCGTCCATGACAGGACACGCAACCCACACCGCGCGTCACATGCGCGCTGTGATTGAAGTAAACGTAGTCCGGCAGGTCGTGGACCTTCACCCACTCGACCGGAACGCCCGTCGCCGCACTCTCCCGCACCGGTGTGAGCTTGGGGCTCGTCGGGTGAACGAGGGTATGGCAGTTCATACAGGTTTGGGTTGGCGGTATTGCCGCATGCGCCGCCTGATCGACGGTGGTGTGGCAGTACCGGCAGTCCATGCCCATCTCGCCTGCATGCAAGGCGTGGCTGTATGGAACCGGTTGTTCAGGCTGGTAGCCAACGTCAGTGGTTTTCGGGGATCCCCCGTACCAGACGAATGCCACGAGATAGAGCGGAGCACCGCTCAGGGCGAATCCTGCGATCTGCCGGGTCTTGTTGGCCCAGCGGGGGAAGACGAACAGCTTCATCGTAGTGAACCGGTAAGCGATACCTCGCCCCACACAGTCCGGCCCAAGGGCCTCAGGGGGCTCGGGCAGGTGAGAAAGTGTCGAGACGAACCTGTTTCGCCTCTAAATTTCTGGTCCTACGTGGGGTCGCTCGATTGCCGCCGGTTTATGGGGCGCCGCCACCAAAATGTAAATGAAGAGCGCGAATGAACACCGAAACACTTAGAACTATTGACCAATTTTACGAGTTCTAGTCCTGCGATGCGCCTCAACTCGGCCCGGGCCGAGCAATGAAAGCGCCAACCTCGCGTTTTCATTGGATTGCAGCACTGGAATTCCATCGGAGCCACACTTGCCCCCGGTCGTCGGGCGACGAAAGCGAAGAGCCCCGCGGCGTCCTGCGACGACCGGGGGCTCTGGCCTCGACCCAGCTGAGGGCCGATGTATGCGCGATTGATGAGAATCAGAAGTCGCGCATGTGCTTGCGGATTTTGCCGATGGCCTGCTCTTGCAACTGACGGATGCGTTCGCGCGACAGGTTGTACTTGTCGCCAATCTCCTTGAGCGTCAGCTCGTCTTCGTTGTCCAGACCAAAGCGCCAGCGAATGATGCTCGACTCGATGGGCGTGAGAGTCGCCAACATGCGACGCACTTCTTCGGCCCAGCGCTCCGCTGACAACTGGTCGTGAGGAGACAACGTATTTTCTTCGACCAAGAAGTCGATGAACTTGCGGCCGTCTTCGTCACCGACCGGCCGATCGAGCGAGAACGGGGTGTCGGCGTACAAATCCTTCACCTTCTCCAGCTTGTCTTGGGGAATGCCGGTTTCCTTCTCCAGTTCTTCGGGCGTGGGTTCGCGGCCGGTGCGAGCCGTGATGGTCTGCGTTGCACGCGACACTCTATTGTAGGTGTCGAGCATGTGGACGGGGATGCGAACTGCGCGCCCCTTGTCAGCGAGCGCACGACTGATGGCGTGGCGGATCCACCACGAGGCGTAGGTCGAGAAGCGGTAGCCACGCGTGTGATCGAAACGCTCGACCGCCTTCATCAAACCGATGTTGCCTTCTTGGATCAGATCGATCAGCGGCAGACGACCTCGGTTGTACCGACGCGCTATGCTGACAACGAGCCGCAGGTTCGCCTTCACGAAGCGGTTCTTGGCCTCGCGCTGGCGCGTATCCTGACGCCGAATGCGACTGACGTACTCGCGGTACTCCGCCGTCTCGGGCAGGACTGGACGCTCGTCTTCGTCCGCTCCGAGCTCCTGGCTCAGACGCTGCGCAGTGCGCGCAGCCGTGTTCATCCAAATGCGATCCGAATCGGGCATACGCAGCGCGCGTGCCAGCGTCTCGGACAACTCCGTCCAGTTGGCCTGTTGGTCCGGCTTGAGACCTGCGGCCTGACGACCGTGCGCTACAATCAAGCTGCGCAGGCCCGCCAACGGCTCGAGGTTCGGGCGATCTTCCTCGGGCGCAACGGTGGCCTGGACCTCGAGTTCGGCAAGTAGGTGCGGCGCCGCTGGCATGTAAGACAGGATGAGCCGCCACATTTCCACTTCGTTCTTCTCGACGCGTTCTGCCGCCTCCAACTCCTCGTGCGCATCCATCACCTGATGGGTGGCCATTTCCCGGAAATAACGGGTGAGGATGGAGTCGCCGCCCTCGTCCTCGCGTCGTGAAGGCACGATGGACGAAGCGCGCACGGCCGTT
>Ga0105045_10006197_pt1 | contig 10573 bp, 10 predicted proteins | sample MAT02_FD_78089 | JGI IMG/M metagenome (GOLD analysis project Ga0105045, IMG submission 78089) | Freshwater microbial communities from Lake Fryxell liftoff mats and glacier meltwater in Antarctica - MAT-02 (megahit assembly) | ecosystem: Environmental > Aquatic > Freshwater > Ice > Liftoff... | reverse complement strand
GAATGCCTAAAAAAGGTAAAATTTATTCAATAAATGAAAGTAGTTTTGCAGACTTTCCCGAGGCAGTGAAAGATTATATCAGGACTTGTCATGCTGAAAATTATTCAGCCAGATACATTGGTTCTTTTGTAGCAGACTTTCACAGAAATTTATTGAAAGGTGGCATCTATATGTATCCCCAGACAATACACTTTCCCGAAGGTAAGTTAAGGTTGTTATATGAATGCTATCCACTGGCTTTTATTGTGGAGCAAGCAGGAGGCATGGCAACTGACGGAGAGAATAGGATATTGGAAATTGTTTCCGACAAACTACATAAAAGATCTCCACTGCATATCGGATCTGCCGATATGGTGAAAGCAGTGAAAAAACGCTTTCTACTCGACTACGTACGTGTTTGACGTTTTGGTTAAATAACAAATCGAAAAACCCCTTCACTTTGGAGGGGTTTTTTTTATGGACTTCTTAATCCTTTTTTCTAAAATTATATCCCAGACACCATTCCAGACATTCGGCTTTCACTTTATGGGTCGAAAGATAAAGAGCTGAATAAAAGCCCTTTATCCAATAATATCTAACACCATATCTTTGATATAAAGCAGGATATATCAAATTCTTTTTATTCAAATATATACCAAGTTCAGAAATTAAGCTTACTTGTGAAATATGTAATTCATGACCAATGGCCAGGCCAATTACTTCTGCTGTAGGTCCCAATTCTGGTTTTTGTTTTATTTCATTTGTTACGGCTAGATTTTTTTTCCAGTCCATACCTAGTAATAGTGATGATTTTCTTCCCAGTCTATATTGAATTCGTCCTTGTAATTGATAAACGCCATATTTTTTTCCCGCTACTCCAAAATTCTCTACCAATGAAGCGGATGTGGATGTAGAAAATGAAATTCCTCTTAGAGTCTTATTTTTAGATTGATTGATAGATTTTAAAAATATGGATTCAGGTTTAAATACTTCTTTTTTCCTGAAAATATATCCAGATGACACATAAAAAGTATTAATCCCTGAATTTGGTTGGGTATATGAGCCATTACTAAAATGAGTCAATCCAAAACCTATTCTAATTCTCTTTTTAATAGTAAGATTGATTTGTGCATGCATGCTCATCGCAAAGTTTGAACCAAGCATCAGATTTGTTTGATTATTCTCAAGATTCCATGGATTTGTATTGTAAACAGGACCAATACCAGCTCTATAACTTAGACATTTGTTTATTTTAGGCTCTATAAAAAGAATAGCACAAAAAGAACTGCCTAGAACTTTTGAATTGTAATTCAAATACTTAATCATTATGCCGAACTGAGAATTTTTATATGTCTCTGACCAATCCTTTTTATGATTAATCATTTGATATTCCGCATAAATTTGAGTTGTATGAGATTGCGCTAAATGATATACAGGAGGATTATGTCCCCAAATTCCGCCATAATTTATGCCCGCTATCCATTTAGAACTGATTTGTAATGAATCATTTTGGCAAAATGATTTTTTAGAAATTAAAAATAATAAAATTGTTACAATAAAACGGAACTTCATATTAAATTTACCTCGATCTGGAGATCAATATTGAATTTCGATTTTACATCTGCCTGAATATCCCTTGCCAATTGTAAAATTTGATCTCCACTTGCGCCACCATAATTTACCAAAACCAATGCTTGCCTATTGTGTACACCATAAGTACCAAAAGATTTCCCTTTCCAGCCAGCAGTTTCGATGAGCCAACCAGCGGGTACTTTCACATAATTTGTATCAATTGAATAACCTGGCGCAAGAGGATAATTAACTTTTAAGGCATCAAAAACAGATTTTTGAACCACCGGATTTTTGAAAAAACTACCTGCATTGCCAATTTTTGCAGGATCTGGTAGTTTTGATTGTCTGATTTCAATCACTGCGTTGCTTACATCTTGTGGATCAGGATTTTGTATTCTTTTGTCCTTAAGAATTAAATTTATATCACCATAATCCAGTTTTAGGTTTACTTTTTTTTGAAGCCTAAAATTTACTGACCAAATTATAGCTTTATCTTTTAGTTCTTGTTTGAAAATGCTTTCACGGTAGCCGAATTTGCATTGATCTTTATCTATTGTCTGCCAGTTTGATGTTTGAGTTTGATAGAATGTAACTGATTCAATTAAATGCATAACTTCAATACCATAAGCACCAATATTTTGCATTGGGCTTGCGCCAACATTTCCAGGAATGAGAGAGAGATTCTCAAATCCATACCAATTTTGAGCCAGCGTAAAACATACCAATTCGTGCCAGTTTTCTCCGGCAGATACTTCGATTAGAATTGATTCAGAGGTTTCTTCAAGAATTTTTATGCCTTTATTTTCTATTTTTAAAACAAGACCATCAAAATTTTTCGAAAACAATAAATTCGATCCACCTCCTAAAATTAAATATTTTAAAGTGTTTGCAGAGGCATATTCAAGCGCTTGTAGCAACTCATGTTTTTCAGAAACCTGACAGAAAAACTGTGCTTTCACCTCTATTCCAAAAGAGTTAAATTTTTTAAGAGATTTGTTTTTATGAATTTCAATCAAAATTCTAATGGTTTTATTAAGGGTTAGTTGATGTACTTAAGTGAAGTGCGATATTAATGAATATTACCTAAACTTGCCTGATAAGCCTCTTTCCATAATGTTTCTGCTTTTTTTACATCAAAAGAACTCAATAGTGTGAATGGAATATTTTTTGAATTACAATCGCTGAGGACTTCCACAATTGCTTCATTTTCCTGAAATTCGAAATTTTCAAATTGCCAGAAATGATCCTCATCCATACCACAAAGTGCGATTTTGCCATTAGAATCGGGTAAAAAAAGTAAGCTCCCTGGTTTCCAATTATTTTGAATTTCTTTTATAATATTTGTTGAATGAAAAGCCAAAATAGGATCAACAAAAACTACTTTTTCATAGCCTTTCTCAAATCCTAGCTCAAACATATTGCGAATTTTTTCATTTATTCTGTTTCCTATCTGTTTAAACCTTCTATAAGTACTAGGATATAAGTCTGTTGGATCAGAAAGAGTATCTTGAAATACAGCAAATTCAAATTCTGAGTTATATTGTTTTTCATTTTCCCAACGCTTGCAAAGAACTGATCCCACATTATTAAGGCTATAAGATGTTACTAAGTTATCCATTTCAAATGAATGCCAAATTTGATTCCAAGTATTTGAAAATAAGCCTATTAAAACTTTGGTCATATATGTTAGTTGCTTTTTTTTGTCAAGTAAAGAAAAGTCAAAATTGATTTAAAAATTTTAATTATCTCTTAATCTTATATAAACAATTGAAGTATAGTATTTTAAGAGCTACGAATTTAATCTTTTATCATGAATTTATCTTTTTGTGAAAATAATATTTTGATATTTTGTTTAACTAACCATACCTTTGTCTTAAACAAAAAAAGAATGACAGCTCTAGAATTTAGTTTTGCCATCACGCAATCTACTAAAGCACTGAAGCCTTTCGCCCTTCGCCTAACACGCGATACCGACGATGCAGCAGATCTTTTGCAAGATACCGTGGTTAAGGCCATAGTCCACAAGGACAAGTTTTCTGAAGGTACAAACCTGAAAGCATGGATGTACACTATCATGAAAAATACGTTTATTACTAATTATCAAAAATTGGTTAAACGTAAAACTTTCATTGATACAACCGAAAATCTTCATTTCATTAATTCTACTCAATATTCTACAAAGAATGAAGGAGAACAGAAATTTGCAATGGATGATATTCAAAAGGCTTTAGTCAGCCTCGACAACTCATTTAGAGAGCCATTTATGATGTATTTCCATGGTTATAAATATCATGAAATTGCAGATAAACTGACCATTCCTATTGGAACTGTCAAAAATAGAATACATCTTGCCCGCAAGGAATTGAAAGACGTTTTAAAGATGTATAAATAGCTTTTTTACGTCCAGCTATCAACCTGAGACAATGAAAAAAGTTACAATTATTGGCAGTGGTTTTGCTGCTCTATCATCAGCCTGCTTTCTAGCGAAAGCAGGCTTTTCTGTTTTGGTTTTAGAAAAAAACGACCAACCTGGTGGCAGAGCCAGGGTTTTTTCCAAAGAAGGATTTACCTTTGATATGGGTCCAAGTTGGTATTGGATGCCAGATGTTTTTGAACGGTTCTTTGGTTTATTTGGGAAAAATGTAAGCGATTATTATGATTTAGTCAGGTTGGAACCTTCATATAGAATTTTTTTTGAAGGTGGAGAATATTTTGATGTTCCTTCTGACTGGCGGGAACTTGGAGAAGCGTTTGAAAAGTGGGAAACCGGTGCTGCCAAAAAGCTTGAGATATTTTTGACTGAAGCAGAAGTTAAATATAAAAAAGGATTGGGCGAAATGGTTTTTAAACCAGGGCTTTCAATTTTGGAATTTGCAAATTGGTCCACCATAAAAGGGGCATTTCAATTGGATTTGCTATCTAATTTTAAAAACCATGTGAATAAGTTCTTTTCACATCCTAAAATTTTAAAAATACTGGAATTTCCTGTATTGTTTTTAGGAGCTACCCCAGAAAAAACACCTGCATTATACAGCCTTATGAATTATGCAGACCTTAAATTAGGAACATGGTATCCTAAAAAGGGTATGTATCAGATCGTAAAAGGTATGTATGATTTAGCAACCTCTTTGGGCGTTGAGTTTAAGTTCAACAAGGAAGTAATTTCAATCCATGTTTCTAAAAATGGAGTTGCCACTGAAATAGAAACTGCTTCTGAAAGTTTTTTTACCGATATTGTGCTTGTGAATGCCGATTATGCCCATGTAGATCAAAAATTGCTCGCTCTGGAATGGCGTTCCTACAGTCCTGATTATTGGGAGTCCAGGGTTATGGCACCATCCTCTTTGCTCTATTACTGTGGATTTAATCAAAGGGTTAAAAATTTAAAACACCATAATTTATTTTTTGATGAAGATTTTGCTTTGCATGCCAGGGAGATTTATGAAAAGCCCGAATGGCCAAGTAAACCATTGTTTTATCTCTCTGCACCATCTGTAACTGATTCTACAATAGCACCTGAAGGAAAAGAAAATCTCTTTTTTTTGATTCCAACTGCTCCTGGAATTCTGGAGGATGAACAGATTTCAAACCGTTATTTTGATTTTATTGCCAATAAGGTTGAGAAATATACAGGTAATTTGATTAGGGAAGAATTGTTATTTAAGATTCCTTTTGGACCTAAAAATTTTATTTCTGATTACCATGCACACAAAGCAAATGCGTATGGACTCGCTAATACTTTGATGCAAACGGCTATTTTTAAACCATCTTTGAAAAGTAAAAAAGTAAAAAATTTATTTTATACAGGGCAACTCACAGTTCCTGGGCCAGGAGTGCCCCCTAGTATAATTTCTGGAGAGGTAGTGGCCAGGGAAATTATTAAACAGTTTCCGCTATGAAAGATTTATACACCAGAACCTGTATAGAGTGTAGTGCATTAATTACCAGACGTTATAGCACATCATTTTCATTGGGGATTTTGATGCTTGATAAGAAAATCAGAAATGATATATATTCTATTTATGGATTTGTAAGGCTTGCTGACGAAATTGTAGATACCTATCTCGACAAAGATCCAATGGTTCAACTAAGCAAGTTTAAGGAAGATACTTTTCATGCGCTCAAAAGTGGAATTAGCTTTAACCCTGTTTTACATGCTTTTCAATATACTGTAAATCAATTTAATATAGACCATGCCTATATAGATGCTTTTTTGTATTCCATGGAATTAGATCTTACCGATCAAAAATATGACCAAAAACTATATGAGAAGTATATTTATGGCTCGGCAGAAGTTGTTGGATTGATGTGTTTAAAAGTTTTTTGTCAGGGTAATGAAGTTGAATTTCAATCTCTTGTAGAGCCTGCACGAAAGTTAGGATCTGCATTTCAGAAAGTTAATTTTCTAAGAGATATTAAAAGTGACCTGGTCGATAGAAAACGCATTTATTTTCCTGGGCTGGATGTAGATAACTTTTCAACGGAGGTGAAGCGGAAAATAGAAAAAGAAATAAATGACGAGTTTATAGAGGCTCAAAAAGGTATAAGTAGATTGCCTGAGAATTCCAGAAAAGGTGTCCAACTGGCTTTGAACTACTACAAAGGGCTTTTGAAGAAAATTTCGGTGAGTCCTCCAGAGGAATTATTGGAAAATAGAATCAGAATTTCAAACCTTCATAAGCTTAGATTGTTTTTAGCAAATGTAATTTCTCCAACTTATCTAAGAGCTTAATAAACCAATGAATAAAGCCATATTTAATGCGAAAGCTGAAAAACCTGAAGGTGAATTGGAAGGTGTTAAAAAAAATACCAACTCACCTGGCTTAAATTTAAGCGTTGCTATTGATGCGCACTCAGGTTTTTGTTTTGGGGTTGTTTACGCTATTGAAATGGCTGAGGAAATTTTAGATGAAGAGAAATTGTTATATTGTCTTGGCGATATTGTGCACAACGATGAAGAGGTGCTACGTCTCGAAAGAAAGGGTTTGCAAATAATTGATCATAAGCAATTGGCGAGCCTTACAGATGTTAAAGTCCTGATTAGGGCGCATGGTGAACCGCCAGAAACATATAGAATTGCCAATGAAAATAATATTACCTTGATTGATGCATCGTGTCCGGTAGTTTTAAAACTTCAAAACCGCATTAGAAATACATTCACAAAGGATCAAAATGTTTTCATTTATGGTAAACATGGGCATGCCGAGGTTTTGGGTTTACAGGGACAAACCAATGGAAAAGCAACTGTTTTTCAATCTATCGAAGAATTGGATATTGATAAAATGCCCCGAAAAATTTCTTTGTACAGCCAAACCACAAAAAGCACAGAGAGCTTTTATTCAATTCATAAACAATTGACAGAAAGCGGAATAGAGGTAGATTTGAATGATACCATTTGCCGTCAGGTTTCCAATAGAGATAGTGATTTGAGAGTTTTCTCTGTTCAGTTTGACATCATTGTTTTCGTTAGTGGCTTAAAAAGTAGTAATGGAAAAGTACTTTATCAGATTTGTAAGGATACAAATCCCAACACATATTTTGTGAGCAAAAAGGAGGATGTAGATAGTTCCATGTTTTTTGATAGCGCCAGAATTGGTATTTGTGGTGCAACTTCTACACCATTGTGGCTAATGGAAGAAATCAGAGATACTATCCTTGGTTTTTAGTTGATTTTACAAGTTTTATTATTTCTGAATTTTTAGGTTTGGACGAAGGCCAGAGAAATATAAGCATTATGATCCATGGACTTTGCCAACCTCCAATGTTGAATAAGAGCCACGTGCCCAAATGAAATACCAGGCCTCCTAAAACATTGACATAACCCCACTTTGGAAAACGCCATTGCAGTGGACTAAGCAATTGAAAGCTAATTCCTGCCAGCATGATGATGGATCCTGATATTGGATTTGAAGAAATGGCAACACACAGGTCTGTAGCGTGGAATTTACAAATTATTTCAAAATGGTTTTCCTGAAACCAATCAAATCCGGACATGCTTATTTTTTCAAGTCCTGAGAAGAAATAACACGACCAAATAAATGCCTGAAATATCCTGTATCCCTGGGTGGCATTGTCTGTATTTTGAAAAATCGAAATTCTGCAAACTACCATACCCATAATTCCTGCAAAAAGACTGGCGTAGGTGTGGTCAATTTTGCCAAAGCCAAAGAAAAGAGAAAGTAAAAATGTCCATGTTAAAAAGATAAAAATCGTCAAAAGCAAGGGCATAATCTCCTTTTCTTTCCATTTTGCCAGAACTAAAATTGCTGTAGCGCCAAAAAGTAAAATACCTGTTAACTGAATATAATATTCTAAGGGAAAGGTATCTATAAAAGAAAACTGAGCCAATGGTTGAAACAGCGCTTTCCATTGACCTCTAACTCTTAATTCCTGTAATAGTTCTGGTAAGAAAACAAGCTGGACAACGTAAAACATTCTGATTCTCCAGAGAATCGAGTTGTTATCAATTGAATTTCTGTCAGGGCTATTCTGAAATCGGAATAAAAAATAGAAAAAAGAAATGAGGTATAACCAACGGTATTTAAGCTGGCTGCAAATTGCACCGATGCCAATTACTCCAATGTCTTCCAGTTTTTCTTGAAAGCTTGGGTATAATTTGGAAATCATGCCTGAGGTAAAATCCTCTTCTGAAACTATAGAAATGATGATAGATTCAGATATCCAGAGGATAAAAAATCCAATTAAACCACCAATTATAAAATAAATATTGGTTTTATTTTTCAAAGTGGGAATAAAATAAAATCATTATCCTTGTTGCCATTACTAACAGTCACTTTAATGGAGTCAGGTTGTTCTTTTAATGATAAATGGATTTTCTTTCCAAATTCCTTTTTAGAGTCAGGATTTTTTATGTTTTTTTTTGCCAGGAATGGTAAATAACTTTCGTCCATATAGGTGTTTCCTGTTTTAAGCGGCACCCAGTTTTTGCCAAAAATTTTCAATTCAATTTGATAGGTTTCAATTTGATCGTTTGATTCGGGCATTTGTGCAAACATTCCGAATCTGTGTAGAGGAAACAAATCGGTTATGGCTAAAAATGGCGAGCCAAATGCCAGACAAAGTATTATTATCATCCAGTTTTGCTTTACCATAAAAAGGGGATTAGTCTGTTGGTATTTTTCTTATATTCGATATATTCCGGAAATTTTTTTGATAAAAATATTTCCTCTTTTAATATTTTGGAAATAAAAACTATAAGTAAAATTAACAATGCTACAACTCTGCTTAAGGTCCAGAATTGCCAAACCAATGCGCTACAAACAATCAGAATTCCTGCATAAATTGGATGTCTGACATAAGCAAAAATACCAGTGGTTATTAATCGACCCTTATTTTTTGGTTCCGGAAAAATGCTGAATGAGTGCCAGTTAAGTCCAATTACGCCAGAAAGCGCTATGACTGCACCAGACAGCTCCCAAATCTGTAATTCAACACGAATTGGCCTCCAGGGAGCCGAACTAAAAATAAATCCAAGGCAGATCAATTGAACAAAAACAAGAAACCAGGAAAGCAACGCATAGCTTTGTTTTTCGGCAGCAAAGTTTGTCTTTTTCAATAATACTGTTCAAATTTAAGGGTTGAAATTATACAGTTTAGGCCAAAAATAAAGCCCCGTTGTAGCGGGGCTTTATTTTTAGCAATATTTTTACTTTATATTTTTAATAATCTGAAAGTTTCATTTGTGAATACCTCACCATCTTCTTTTTTAACTCTATAGGTTATTATACCTTCTCTTTTCAGAAAAAGAGGCTGAATAATAGAGCCAGCGGAGATATAATCTTCACCATCATATATTTTTACAAAATCTCCTGTTTTTAAAATAGCAGAATCGTAAATAATTTTATTCACCACATCGGCACGCTTCTGCATGAATTCTCCGATTTTTTTATCCATTTCGGCTATAAGCCTAAGTTTGTCTTCAGGAATTGAGTGTGTCATCCGTATTAATAGCGTTGCAAATAGAATAAACTTGAAATCATTACCAAAAATTACGTTCACAAATCCGTAAAAAATTGGAATTAAATTTTTGGCGAAAGGCAGATGTGTGTTCCAAAAACGCCTTTCAAACCAAATTTCAAAGATTTGATCTGCAAAAGTAGAATTTGAATTCAAGATTCAATCGCATTTTTTATTAAATTTGATAATATTTCTTTCACCTGCCTTTTTTCACCTTGACTTTATCGTCTTTCGCATCCAAATCGCTTGCATGAATTCAACTGCTTTAAAACCAATTGGTATTTTCGATTCTGGAATCGGAGGCTTAACCGTCGCCAATCAGATTTCTAAAATATTGCCAAATGAGGATCTTATTTATTTTGGAGATACTGCCCATTTGCCTTATGGGGACAAATCTACAGCTGCTATTCAGGCCTACTCTGTAAAAATTTGTAATTTCCTTTTAAGCCAAAATGTGAAAGCTATTTTAATTGCCTGCAACTCTGCATCTGCCGCTGCTTTTGAGTTGGTGAAGGAGTATGTAGGTTCTAAAGCTTTGGTTTTTAATGTGATAGATCCTGTCGTTGACTATGTTTCCGAGCAACTTCCTGAAAAAATAATTGGTCTCATTGGAACTAAACAAACCATTTATTCAAATATTTTCAAGAAGAAAATTGAAGAAAAGGATAATTCGATTCAATTAAAATCCTTGGCCACGCCTTTGCTTGCTCCAATGATTGAAGAAGGATTTTTTAACAATAAAATAAGCAATGAGGTTATTGAAGAATATTTAGGAAATGAAATTCTTCAGGGTATTGAGGCCTTAATTTTGGGATGCACCCATTATCCTTTGATTGCCAATCAGATAAATAATTATTACAAGGAAAAGGTAGAAGTTATAGATTCTTCCAGAATCGTTGTTTTGTACGTTCAAAAATCTCTCGAAAATGCGGGGCTTTTAAATAAACCTCATAAAACAGAAAATAAATTTTATGTATCAGACTTTACACCTTCATTCGAAAATGCCACCCAGTTATTTTTTAAAGATAAAGTTAATCTGGAACAT
>Ga0105045_10006195_pt1 | contig 10573 bp, 6 predicted proteins | sample MAT02_FD_78089 | JGI IMG/M metagenome (GOLD analysis project Ga0105045, IMG submission 78089) | Freshwater microbial communities from Lake Fryxell liftoff mats and glacier meltwater in Antarctica - MAT-02 (megahit assembly) | ecosystem: Environmental > Aquatic > Freshwater > Ice > Liftoff... | reverse complement strand
CGGGTGCGGTCGCTGTACCAGTCTTCTTTGACACGAAGCTTGGCGAGGGATTGCTTTAGGATGAGGTCTGGTTGGCCTTCAATCTGAGCGCGGAAGACGAGATTGGAGACGCCGCCGAGGAGCTCTTCGACGTGGATGCTAGCTGGCGGCAGGGCTAATCTGTGCGCGAGATAGTCGCGGGCAGTGTTGGAGTTGAGATCAGCCAAAGAACCAGTTTAGCTGGAAGTTCGGGAGAAGAGGTTCAAAAGGCCGCCCCAGGAGGAGCCGCGCTTGGAGGCCTTTGGTGGATCTGCCGCACCACCCATTTTTTCAGCGAGTTGGGATAGACCCTTGCCGAAGGGTGAAGTGGTGGGGGAGGGCTTGCCGTCGATCATAGCGCGCTGGACACCTTCAAAGTCGCTAGGGAGGACCTGGAAGACTTCGCAGCGGATGGCGGTTTCGATGACTTCTTTACTGAGGCCAACGTCGCGGTTGTAGCGATTGACTATAAGTTTCACTTTGGAGCGGTCGATGCGGTTTTGCTCCATATAGCTGAGAGCACGCTGAGTGGCCTGGAGGGAGGGAAGCTCGTTGGTGGAGACGAGGAGGATCTCGTCAGCCAGGCGGAGAACGGAAAGGTTCCAGGAGCCGTAAGCGCTGCAGGTGTCGAGGATGGTGGTTTCGTAGTGCCAGCGGGCGTAATCGATGATCGCCGAAGCGTCCATCAGGTCGTGGATGCCGTCGACGGCGGTCTCCGGGGAGAGCAGGACGTCGACGTTTTGAGTGGTGGAAACGAGGCTGCGCCAGAGATCGGGATCGAGAGACTGGGTGAGGGTGACGACGTCCATGAAGCTGTACTGGCTCTTAAGCTTGAGCAGAAAGCTGAGGGTACCGGTGAGGGGATCGAGGTCTGCGAGAAGGATTTTGCCAGATTTTTTCTTCCAGTGGAAGGTGAGACCGCTGGCGACGGTAGAGGCGCCGCAGGCTCCTTTGGCAGGGACAATCGCGATGACGCGGCCAGCTTTGCCTGAACCTTTGATGAGAGGGTTTTTGGCAACGATGCGGCCAAGGACTTCTTCGAGCTGCTCGTTCGAGATAGGGTGAACGAGGAATTCTGAGGCACCGGCGCGGAGGGAACGGAGGATGAGATCGGTATCGTCGGGAGGCATGACCGCGATGATTGGCATCCTGGGCTGCATGGACGAAATTTCTTTTATTAAGTTGAGACCGCGCTCACGATCACTGGCTACATCGGCGAGACAGATATCGGGATTCTGAACACTGAGGACTTCGAGTAAGCCGGCGGGAGGGGGGTAGACGGGAATTTCGAGGATCTCAGCCTGGCTCATTTTGCTGCCGAGAGCCTGGTGAATATCCTTTGTGATGCCCTGAGAGGGACAGATGACAAGGTACTTCCAACTGCCAGCGCTCTGAAAAATGTCGACCTTACTCATAGCTTTGATTCCATAGGGCTCTAATGTGCAGACTCTATACCGTAGTGGGCTATCGTCTGAAAAAAGCAAAAACGATAGAGAAGAAAATCTTCAAAAAAATACTAAAAGGATGGTGATACGAGTCGATAAGCTTTCCCGAGTCGAAATATTCCCCTAGGCCTGGGGGAAGGCTAGACCCGAAAACTAAACGAAGCTAGTCCGGCATTTGAGAAGCGCAACTAGCTTTGTTCCCGAAAGGCATACTTCACCGTGAATGAAAGCAATTTGATGGATTTTATCTCCTCACAGTTACAACCGAAGCCCGAATCCCAACCAATGCCCCCAGCAACAGGATCGCAAGCAACTGTATTGTTGTGCGAAACCCAACCCCTGACCGTGGAGGGAGTGCGGGCCGTACTTTCTTCAACTAATGACCTCCGTGTTACCGGAGTTTGCGAAAACCTGGCATTGTGCCGGGAAATCTCCCGACGGCAGCGTCCAGATGTTGTATTGATCGACAAGGCCCTCGGAATGCAGGCCGTAATGGACTGGATTCAAGACCTGCGATTGGCCGAACAAGACCTGGAGCGGTTGGGGACGGCCTCGTTTTCACCGAATGACGCTCCGATTGCGAGCCAGACGCGTCCGATGCCAAAGGCGATAGTTTGGGGGGTGTCGATGACAGAAGCTGAGGCGCTGCGGTTTTTGCAGGCTGGGGCGAAGGGGATTTTGCGGAAATCGACTGCACCATCTAACATGTTGAGCTGCATTCGCACGGTGGTGCAGGGGAAGAACTGGATGGAAGATTCTGTGTTCCGTGAACAGCCGCGTGAGGATCGTCATCCGCGCTCTGCGCTGACGCCGCGTGAAACACAAGTGATGGAGCTAGTGGAGCACGGGTTGAAGAACCGCGAAATCGCGCGTGACCTTGGGATCCGGCCCGGGACGGTGAAGATTCACTTGAAGCATATCTTTGAGAAGACGGGCGTACGCGGCCGTTATGGGCTGGCATTGACGGGTCTTCGTCAGAAGGGTGTGTTGAGTGTGGAACGGCAGTTTGAGCCGGCGATGGCTCGTTAGTTAAAAGGGACGGGAGCGGAGCATCGAATGGATGCTTCGCTCTACGTCCTCGTTGGTGGTGGCCCAACTGGAGACGCTGATGCGCATGGCGCGGCGGCCATGCCAGAGGGTGGAACCGGCCCAACAGATACCCTCGTTCTGGATTGTTTCGATCCAGGCGAGGGTTTTTTCGTCGGTATCGAGGGCGGCGAGGACCTGGTTTAAGTTGACCTCGTTGAGGATTTGGACGCCGTTTTGGCTTAGGGTTGTGGCGAGGGTGCGAGCGTGTTGGCAGCAACGGTCGATCATTTCGCGGACGCCGGTTTCGCCTAGAGAGAGGAGGGCGGCCCAGGCGTCGATGCCTCTGGCGCGGCGAGAGCCTTCGGGAGATTTGTGCATGGGCTCGATGCCGCCGGCGGAATTGAGGTAGCTGGCGGAGATGGCCATTGCGCCAGTGAGGGCTTGGGGATCGCGAACGAAGACGATGCCGCTATCGTAGGGGACGTTGAGCCACTTGTGGCCGTCGGTGGCCCAGGAGTCGGCTTCGGCGTATTGGTTGCCTGCGCCCCAGAGGCCGAAGGCACCGTCGACGTGGACCCAGGAGTTGGATTGCCTGGCGAGGGGGATGAGTTGGTGGGCGGGGTCCATTGCGCCTGAGTTGACGTTGCCGGCCTGGAGGCAAACGAGGGCGGGTTGGTTGAGTGTTGGGAAGAGGGTTGGGTTCATGCGGCCTTGGGCGTCTGTGGAAACTTTAAGGACGCGATCGCGACCGAGGCCGAGCATGGCGAGGGCTTTGAAGAGGGTGCTGTGGCTTTCTTCGCTGACTACAACGGGGAAGGCTGGGGCGTCGAAGAGGCCCTGGGACTCGCAGTCGTAACCTTTGGCCTTGAGGAGGGCGTGGCGGGCGGCGGCCATGCCGGTGAAGCTGGCCATAGTGGCTCCGGTGACGAAAGCGCCGGCGGCGGTTGCGGGGATGTGAAGGAGTTGGGCTAGCCAGTTGAGGGCGGTTTGTTCGATGTGGGTGCCGGCTGGGGACATGACGGTGAGGGCGGTGTTTTGATCCCAGGCGGTAGCCAGCATGTTGGCAGCCTGGGCGGTGGGGAGTGCGCCACCGGTGACGAAGCCGAAGTAGCGACCGGAGGTGGTGAGGACGGTGGCTGGGGCGGCGGTTTCGATCAGGAGATTCAGGATTTCTTGCGGGGGGAGGCCTTGTGCGGGGAGGGCCTTGGGGAGAGTGTTTAGTTGATCGATAGTTGCCTGGGTGGGGAAGACGCGGCGGGTGTCGCGTTGACTTTCGTAGTCACGGATGGCTTCAAAAATTTGGGTGTTAATATCCATATGGATTTCCCTTGGGTGAGGGCTCCTTGTGTTTTTTGAATTTTGGGATTTGGGGTTTTGGACTAGAGGCTAGTCGAGGTGAGGATGCGCATTGCCGCTGCTTTTAGGGAGGCGGGGGTAGGGAATGAGCTGGAGGTTTGCGGTGATGCGCATTTGGGGGAGAGGATAGCACACGCTGTCAAGCTGGCTGTGGTTCGAAGCGCTTGACGTGAATGGTGTGTTCGGTAAGACGGGCTTGCGCCAAGTCGTAGGCGGACTGAAGGCGCACCCATTGGTCGGCGGTCGACCAGCCGGCCTTCTCGAGGCGGATGGCCATTTCGGGGGAGATTGCAGCTTGGCCGTTGATCACACGCGAGAGGGTATGGCGGGCTACGCCAAGCAAGTTAGCTGCATCGGTGACGCTGAGGCCGAGAGGCTCCAAGCATGAGTTTCTAATGGATCTACCGGGGTGGGGGGGATTTTTCATTCTCATATTTGTATTCCTCTCTCAGTGGTAATCGACGAGATCGACATCCCATACATCGCCGTCTTCGAAGCGGAAGATGATGCGCCAGTTTTGGACTTTGCCATCGCGCGGGCTTCGGGCGGTGTTTGTTTTTTTGAGGGGCGACGAAGCAGAACTCGCGCAAGGAATTGGTCTCGAGCTAAATTGGCAGTTTAGGCAGTCTTTGAACGTAGCGCATCAGAAGAGGCAGCACCACGGAGTATTCCTTCCGTGCTCAAATCTTCATCCAGATCGGGCCAGTGAATGCCGAAGCCTGCGCCGCACTTCTGCCAATTCAATCGTTGTGCGTGAGTAGCGCTAAGAAGGCGGGGATACCAGACGAGAGGCACTACGATGGTACGTCCATCGAGAAGGTCGACAGCGATAGTGTCATCCGTGAAGCGGACATGACGAACTCTTTCGCCGGGGTTAGGTTGGGGAGTATTCACACCATGTTTCCGGAAGCTTAGTTTGATGAGTTTGATTTTCTTTTGCCGCACGCTTGAGCTTGCGGAGGTTACTAGCTGCTCATTCTACTCCTTCGCGACGGAACAGGGAACGCAGGTTTCTTGATCCGTGTATGACGCGGAAAATCTCAATCCTGTTTGGGCGAGGGCGATACAAAATTAAAATTCGCTCGAATCCGATGACGCGGAAAACTCTAAGCCCTTCGAGATTTGGACCCCTCGTTTTTGATTGCCAACCCATTTGGGCTTGAGTCGCGAGGAGAGAGAACGTATCGTCGGCTGCCACCAGAAATCGATGACCCAATTCGAGGCTGACTTCATTTGCGTAGTAGAGCGCTTGGGCGTCGAGGTCTTCGTTCGCCTTTGGGCGAACTACGTATCCCCTCTTCACCGCATTCGATTTTGGCCAAATCGCTCTTCGAGGAGTTGGTGCTTGTCGGCCCAGTAACTGGGACCAGGTTCGATTGGGTCACCTGAGTTTAGGCCTTCAAGAGCCAAAGTCTCCAGCTCATGATCCACTGATTGGGTATCCCGAAAGATGCGCTCGATAAAGGATTCTACGCTTAGGCCTGTCAGCTCGGCTTGAGACCTTAGCTCTGCTTCAAGTTCAGGATGAATGGTAATGGGCACGCTTTAGCTTCCTCGACTTCCTGGTTCTATTTTAAGCTCAAAACTCGGGGAGGTCTTCGGCGCTGGCGGCGGTGGAAGTAGGCGGCGTCGGCGTGGTGGAAGACCAGGGCTGAGACGCTGGCTTCTGGTTCCATCATGTAGCCTTCGGTTAATTCGATTCCGATTTCTCCTGGGTTCAGGAGTTGGAATAAGGCAATCTGATCTTCCATGTTGGGGCAGGCTCCGTAGCCGAAGCTGTAGCGTTTGCCTTGGTAACGGCTGGTCCAGCGTTGTTGCATCGTCATTTCGGGGGAGTCGGCGAAGCCCCAGTCTTCACGGATGCGGCGGTGGAGCCATTCGGCTGTCGATTCGGCGGTTTCTGTTGCTAGCGCCAGTAGGGCGGTGCGACAGATCTGCTTTGAGATCGGAAATGTAGTAAGTGAAGCAGTTTCATTTGTCGTTAGTCCACTCGGTACCGTTTCATAAACTTCTGTGCACTTCTGCCGATTTCAGAATAGTCAGCAAAGTTTATTGATTTTGGACGAGACGAAAAAGGATTTTCCAAATATGGTATTGCCCAAGCGCAAAATGCTGTTGATCCCAGAATTGAATCCCCATTCGTTTGTTCTGTTCTTTGAACGAGGGGAGAGCGGAACAAGTTGGAGTATCAGAGATTATTCAACGGCCAGTCAGGTTCGGGTCTATGGTCCCGCTCAATTTGAGTGGCGAGCGGATGATGTTCACCAAAGAGCACGCCATTCCCTCAATGCCCCAACTCGTAGCACAACTGACCTCAGCTTTTGGCATGAACATACAATAAGGTGCAACAGGCAATTTCTTCGAGTCACAAAATTGCCAGTTAACATCGAATCGAATGCGTTAAGGATAGCGGCTGGGCCTGCGGACCAACTCGAACCGTCCACGGCAACGCGTCCCTTCCCAATCCTCAACTTCCCACAATTGAGGAGTCATCCGAAAAGCAAGAAAACTGCTGATATGAAGCGCATCTTGTATTCAAAAAACAGCGAGGATTGGGTAACTTGGAATTGGTTCCAGACAATTTTTCGGGAATGCCCAGGGCATTGGTGGCCAACTCTTGTCGGATTTGCTCGTCGACGCAATAGCCACCTCACCTCATTGTTAAATCACCAATCAGTTCCAGACACGAAGTTTTGGTCAGCCGTTCGGCCACCATCAGAATACGAAGCACAGCGCAGAGCCAGTATGCTTGACTCAACCAACAATCAATGGACATCAAGAGCAAAGGACACCAGGCCAGTCGAAGGCCGATCCGAAATTGATGTAATCTTCAACCACGCAGACTTCGTGGTCTTCCTAGAAGCAAAGCTTGGCTCTGACATCTCTATGAGTACGAGCTACGACCCTCAACGCAACCAGATCGTTCGCAACATCGATTGCCTCATCGCAAGCGCTGGCAATCGAGTGCCGATCTTCTGGATGATTGTAAAGGATCAAAAGCCCGACAGGGCATATGTTCAATTAATGAGCAGCTACAAGGCAGATTCAAGTTTGCTGTGTAAAGCGCTGCCGCATAGGAACGAAAGTACCCTTTCAGAGATTGCAAAGAATCTCACTTTCGTGATGTGGAGCGACTTCGAGGAGGTCTTCAGTAAGCATGGAGTAGACCCCGAGGCCACCGCAGTAAACCTTGAATTAGTTCGTCGTGTACTGAACCAGCAGACACTTGACAGTTGATCTAGAGCGAAGCGCAGAAGCGGCAAATAGAGCAACGATCCAGCCTCAAGACTCAGGGAGGTCTTCGGCGCTGGCGGCGGTGAAGTAGGCGGCGTCGGGGTGGTGGAAGACTAGCGCGGAGACGCTGGCTTCTGGTTCCATCATGTAGCCTTCGGTTAGTTCGATTCCGATTTCTCCCGGGTTCAGGAGTTGGAACAGCGCGACTTGATCTTCCATGTTGGGGCAGGCTCCGTAGCCGAAGCTGTAGCGCTTGCCTTGGTAACGGCTGGTCCAACGTTGTTGCATCGTCATGTCGGGGGAGTCGGCGAAGCCCCAGTCTTCACGGATGCGGCGGTGGAGCCATTCGGCTGTGGACTCGGCTGTTTCTGTTGCCAGCGCCAGCAGAGCTACGCTCTTGAAGTACTCACCTTTGTTCTTGGCTTCTTCTGCCTTGGCGCGGAATTCGCCTCCGGCTGTTACGGTCATCATGCAGATGGCGTCGCGCTGACCTTGCTTTGCATCGAGGATGTAATCGCTGAGACAGAGGCCGTTTTCTTTGGGCTGTCGGAGGAAGTTGTAGGTGTGGACGGGGCTTGATTCGCCCTTGCGGAAGAGGTGGACCGAATTGCCTGCGCGCTCGGTTTCAAAGAACTGCCAGACGGCTTTGGGCCGGAGGAATGCGCTGGCCCAAAGCTTAACTTCTTCCACCTTGTGGAACATGTCCATCGCTTTGGGTTCACGCTCGGCCAGCTTGGCTTCGAAGTTGCCTTTGTAGCCGAGATTCTTGCCGTAGAGCATGAAGGGGTTGATGTATTCCCAGAGCTCTTTGAGCTGTGGGATGTCGCGGACTTTGCGGTCCCAATAGGGGACTGTCGCTATGGGAAGGTCGAGGCGGACTTTGGTGCTTCTTACGGTAGAAAGAGCGGCTTCGGGGTTGCCCATGGGTTCGGCTACGACACTATCTGTGGCCTTGGAGTGGTCGGCTTTTGCCAGGGCTTCGCGGGCAGCAGGGTCCATGATGTCCTGCATGAGTTTGAGGCCGGTCATGGCGTCTTTGGCGTATAGGGTGAGGCTGCCGTAGGCGGGGGCGATTTTGGTTCTGGTGTATTTGTCGCTGAGGGCTGCGCCGCCGACCATGAGGGGTACGTCGATGCCGGCGTCTTTGAGGTCGTTGCCGGTGATGACCATTTGTTGTGCGCTCTTGACGAGGAGGCCGGAGAGGCCAATGGCGTCGGGTTTGTGCTCGCGGAAGCCACGGATGAGTTCTTCTGGATGGACCTTGATGCCGAGGTTGATGACTTCGAAGCCGTTGTTGGAGAGGATGATCTCGACGAGGTTCTTGCCGATATCGTGGACGTCGCCTTTGACGGTGGCGAGGAGGAGTTTGCCTTTGCTGGCGGTGTCGGCTTTCTCCATGAACTGCTGGAGGTGGCTGACGGAGGCCTTCATCGCTTCGGCGCTCTGGAGGACTTCGGCGACGATGAGCTCGTTGGCGTTGAAGAGGCGGCCGACTTCATCCATGCCCTTCATAAGGGGGCCGTTGACTATGTCGAGGGGGTTGGCACCTTCGGCGAGTTTCCTGTTGAGGTCTTCGACGAGGCCATCTTTGGTGCCTTCGACGATGTAGTTGGCAAGGCGCTCATCGAGGGGGAGGGTGGCGGCGCTGACTTTGACTTTGGCTGTGGCGCTGCGGAAGTAAAGCGCAATGGCGTCGATGTGGTGCTTGTTGAGGGCGGCTTTTTGTAGTTTGGTTTGCTGGCGCCAGTCTTCGGGCTCGCCATTGACAGGGGAGTTGAAGAGGAGGCCTTCGGCGAGTCTGCGTTCTTCGGCGGGGATTGAGGCGAAGCGCTCGAGCTTTTCAGTATTGACGATGGCGAGGTCGAGACCAGCCTTGGAGCAGTAGTAGAGGAAGACGCTGTTGACGACTTCGCGGGCGTTGGCGGGGAGGCCGAAGCTGATGTTGGAGATACCGAGAGTGGTCTTGACGAAGGGGATATTCGCCTTAATGAGCTTGAGCGCTTCGATGGTTTCGACTGCGCCTGCGATGTAGTTTTCATCTCCAGTGGCGCAGGGGAAAACAAGTGGGTCGATGATGATGTCTTCGGGTTCGAGTCCGTATTTTGTTGTGAGCAGATCGACGCTGCGTTGAGCGATAGCCAGTTTGCGCTCGCGGGTGAAGGCCTGAGCTTGAACTGGATCTTCGTCGATGGTGCCGACGACTACGGCTGCGCCGTAATCACGGATGAGCGGGCAGATGAGCTCAAACTTATCTTCGCCGTCTTCCAGGTTGATCGAGTTGATGATCGATTTGCCTTGCGAATAGCTGAGAGAGAGTTCGATCGACTGGGGGTCAGTGGTGTCGATCATCATCGGCGCTTTGATCTTGCGGATGAGCTTTTCGTAGAAGGGCGGAATGTCCTTGAGTTCGTCGCGTTCGGTGTTCTGAAGGCAGATGTCTACGATGTGCGCGCCGCCGCGTACCTGGCGGCGGGCGATCTCTGTGGCTTCTTCCCACTTCTCTTCGTTGATCAGGTTTTTGAAGAGACGGCTGCCGATGACGTTCGTGCGTTCGCCGACCAGGAGGGGGCGGGTAGTGTCGTCGGCTTCGACGATTTCGATGCCTGAAAAGTAGGCGCGGTGGGTGAGAGTTTTGGGCTTGCGGGGGGCGTAGGCTTTGGTCATCTGCGCGATGGCGGCGATGTGATCGGGAGTGGTTCCGCAGCAGCCGCCGACGATGTTAAGCCAGCCTTGCTGGACGAACTTTTCGATCTGCACGGCAAGAGTCTGCGGGGTCTCGCTGTACTTGAGTTCTTCGTTGGGAAGACCGGCGTTGGGGTAGCAGGAGATGCAGTGGTGGCTTATCTCATGCAAGCTGCGGATGTGGTCTGTCATGAACTCTGGACCGGTGGCGCAGTTGAGACCGATCGAGAGGAGCTTGGCGTGGGAGAGGGAGTTGTAAAGGGCTTCGGCGTCTTGGCCGGCGAGCATGGTGCCGGTATTTTCGATGGTGCCGGAGACCATGACGGGGATGGTGTAGCCGAGTTCGCGGCCGAGTTGATTGATGCCGAGGAGGGCGGACTTGATGTTGCGGGTGTCCTGGCAGGTCTCGATTAGGAGAATGTCTGCACCGCCGTCGATCAGGCCTTTGGCTTGTTTGTAATAGCCATCGCGGAGGGCAGCGAAGGTGGTGCCTCCGGTGACGGTGATGGCTTTGGTGGTGGGGCCCATGGAGCCAGCGACGAAGCGGGGACGACCGTCTTTGACTTCGAATTCAGCGGCGGCCTGACGGGCGATTTGAGCGGCGAGAGCGTTGACTTCGTGGATTTTTTCTTCGAGGCCGAATTCAGCGAGAGTGATGGTGTGGCCGCCGAAGCTGTCGGTTTCTACGATGTCGGCACCGGCTTGGTAGTACTCACGATGGATGTCCCGGATCCAGTCTGGACGGGTGTAAAGGAGGTTTTCGGGGCAGTTTTCAAAGGCGTTGCCGCCCCAGTCTTCGATGGTGGGTT
>Ga0105045_10006194_pt1 | contig 10575 bp, 8 predicted proteins | sample MAT02_FD_78089 | JGI IMG/M metagenome (GOLD analysis project Ga0105045, IMG submission 78089) | Freshwater microbial communities from Lake Fryxell liftoff mats and glacier meltwater in Antarctica - MAT-02 (megahit assembly) | ecosystem: Environmental > Aquatic > Freshwater > Ice > Liftoff... | reverse complement strand
CGGCCTTGGCGGCACTTGGCCCTGCGTTCTAGGCTTGAACGAGGTTGAGGTGCGCCCCGGCGCCGAGATTCTGGTGCGCATCCCGGCGGATCAGGGCGGGCATCCGCTGTTGGTGTTAGGCGGCCATGGCGCGGGGCGAACAGCGGCCTGGACATCCGACATCGGGCCACATTGGCTGTCGCCCGCCTTTTGCGCCTGGGAGGGCTACGGGCGGCTTTGGAAAAATCTTCTCGGTTGGCTGGCGCAGGGTCGTGGCTGAGCCTTAGCCTTAGCCTTGTGCCCGAATGCGGGCCAGTTTGAGGCTGCTCGATAAGGCCGAAACCTGTCCTTTCCTTCTACAGCCTTTCGCGCAGCGGTTTGACTGCCGCCACGAGCGCCGCGACCCGCTCTAGCTCGACGCAGTTCCACCAGACGCCACCCACTTTTAAGCTCGACCCGACGATGGCACCGTCGAGAAGGGGTAGGATTGTCGCGGCATTAGCGACGGTGATCCCGCTGCCGGCAATAACCGGCAGGCCCGTGCCCGAACGAATGGACCTGATCTCTTCCTCGGGAACGGCATCACCAGTTCGATTGCCGGACGCAATCGTTACGTCCGCATCGTAGAATTCGACGTCGCTGGCCTGCTCGCTGACTGGCCGGTCGCCAACGATGGCATGCGAACCGTGCTTTACATGGACGTCTGCGAAGATCGCGACGTCCTCGGCTTCTATTTGCTTGCGATAGCGCAGCGCCCGAGCACTCTCACCCTCAACCAGGCCTTCATTTGCAATATATGCATTCACCCACTGGTTGACCCGGATGAACCTAGCCCCACTGGCCTTGGCAATGGCCAGGCCTCCGATCGCTGCATTCGCCAGAAGATTGATGCCCACCGGCACATCAACAGCACCGACTACACGGGTGGCGATCGCAGACATGGCGGCGATGATTTCTGGTCCGATCTCATTTGGCTTCAGGAAGGGGATGTCGCCGTGGTTTTCTATAATAATGCCGTCCATCCCGCCATTCATGAAGGCGTCCGCATCCCGCAGCGCACGGTCCACGATCGCCGTCATGGACTCGCCGCGATAGCGTGGCGTTCCCACGAGGGGTGGCAGGTGGAGATTCCCAATCAAGGGTATCTTGGCGCGGAAGATGGTGTCGAGAGCCGATGCGCGGTCATGGGAAATCTGCATTGTTCTGGTCACTTCGCCTGTCAGCATGAGGTTGTTCGGATACCGGTTCTTACGTAGTCAAGACGGGCCATGAGTTCGTCTCTAGTCGGGATTCTTGTTTCTAGTGCGCCGTGGGCCTCAACTACGTAGGACGCCGAGACCGTTCCCATAGCCGCCGCCGTCACCGGGTCCTTGCCCGCCACCAGACCCGCGATGAAGCCCCCGCAGAAACTGTCTCCTGCACCGGTGGTGTCGACGACCGCAGCGGGAAAGGCGGGAACATGGGTGAGGGTAGCCTTGGACGCTTCACAAACTAGCGAGCCGCGCTCGCCAAGCTTGGCCACGAGATTGCACCGGTAACGGGCGGCGTTCTCTTGCAACCAGCTCTCAATCGAACTCGGATGCCATATACGCGCAATCTCGGCCTCGCTTGGCAGAAAAGCAGTTAGGTGTTCCAAGAAATGCAGGTCGCGATAGGCGGATGCGTTGATGAGGCGATCTGCCAATATGTCCATGGTCACCAACGGCCTGTGCGGCAGCGATGCCAGATGGCGCGCATTGGCCACCGAGCTTTCCGGGCCCTGCGGAGCAATATGGAATCCTCTGGCCTCGGCAAGAGGGCCACTGAGTTGCCCTCGCTCCGCATCAAGATCGAGCGCGTTCGACGAAGATAGTTTGGGAACCTGTTGCTTGTGGACTTCGCTCTCGTAAAGCATCCAGAGTTCCAGCCCGTTGCCCTTGCTGCGGCCGATGCTGGTTGCATCAATGCCGCGGGTGCGGATCTGGTTCAGCGTTTCCTCGTAGTAGGGACGCCCGGCCACCGAATGGATGCCGACATTTGGCGTCCACAGATGCGCGCCCACAGCAGAATACAATGCACCACCGCCCCGCGAGCCGAATTTGCACGTCCCATCCAGCAAGACGATGTCGTCAATCGTCAGCCAGCCGATCGTGGCGATTTCGATCATGCCTCGCCCCCGCACTGGTCGGACATGGCCCGAACGATCGGACGCAACAGAGCCATATAAACCAAGGCCTTCGAGAGGTTGACGATATCCCCGACATTGGCCTTGGGCAGGCCGGTGTCAAAGTGGCGGTCAAGGCCCGGGAAACCCAGCAGTAGGATGTTCGGCGTCTTCAGCATCACGCTCACATCATCGCTTCGCGACGTGTAGCTGTTGCGCGGCTCTTGGACCCGCACGTCATGGTCTGCGATCAAACCAACAAGCCTGCGGGCAAGGGCGAAAAGATGGGGCGGGGTGACGGCGCCGCGTCCGAGACTCGAAAATTCACTTAGCACAGCGCCGTTTCCAAGCCTGACGCTGTTGCTCGGCCCAGCCGTGGCATCCGATCCTTCGCCAGATTGCTGCATGTCCACGATCACTGCCAGATCAGGAGGGGCAAAGCCATCGATCACGCGCGAGCCACCCCTTCCGATCACCTGGTTGCCCGAACCGATGGGGCCCTCCTCCTCATCCGGGAACGCCAGCATGGCGTCAAAACCCGCGCCCGCAAGCACCGGAGCAGCTACCGCCAGAGCGGCTACTCCACCTGCATTGTCGAAATGACCGGTCCAGTGTCCATCGGCTGCGGGGGCACAGGTGGCGACTGGAACGATACGGTCGCCGCTCTGGGCTCGGAACGCGGAATCGGTTGAGCGGAAGAACGGATGTCCGGCCTCGGATTCGATGAACCCTTTGGACACCACCGCATAGCTGACCTTTTGCAGATCATACCGGTAACAGAGCGCATGACGCCTGCCCTCTTGAGTCAGATGATAGCAGAAGGGAATGAGCGACTGCCGCTCTCCCTCCGATGGGACCACCAGATAACTGATCGTGTCGAGGTGGGCGAAATACCAAAGCGGCTTCGTCTCGGATGACCTGCCCGTGATGACGACGGTGCTGCCGGTGTTGGCAAAGTTGCAATCGAGGACCAGCCGGTCGCCCAGCGCACCATCCGCTTGCAAAAGTTTGCGAAGTATCGGGCCACGCATGGCACTAGCGGCAGTCGAAGGAGCGGGCGTGTCGGAAATCGCCCTCAGGTAGCGCGCGACCCGCTCTGGGGTGATATGACGGTCGACTGCCGGAAGAAGCCCGCTGATTTCTGCGGCAAGACCTGAAAGTCTCGAAGCCAAGCAAAGGGAAGAATTCATGTTTTTTTCCTGCATCGGGTCAAGCCCTGTCAGAGCGTGACATGAGGTAGACGGCGATGACGATCAGGGCTCCCTTGAACAGTTGCTGGACGTATGGATCGACCCCCATGAGGTTCAGGATGTTCGCGAGCACGCCTATGATGAGCGTGCCGATAAAGGTGCCAGCAACCGTGCCTTTGCCTCCGAACAAGGATGTTCCGCCTACAACGACTGCAGCGATCGCATCCAGTTCGTAACCCTGTCCGGCAATAGGCGTCCCAATGCTGAGCTGGGATGCATAGACTAAGCCCGCCAGCCCGGACACGAACCCGGAAATGGCGTAAACGGCGATCTTGTAGGCATTGACCGGCACGCCCGAGAGGCGCGCGGCCTCTTCGTTGGATCCGATGCCATAGACGCTTCTACCGAAAGCGGTGAGTGATAGCACCACGGCGCTCACCGCAAGCACCGCGAGCAGGATCAGGGATGGAATGGGCACGCCTGCCACATAACCGTTGCCCAGACTGTAGAAGTCCTCGTTCAAGATGGGTATCGGCATCCCTCCCGTGTAGATGAAGGCGAGGCCTCTCGCAAATGACAGCATGCCGAGCGTCATGATGAAGGGCGGGATACGCGCAAGGGCAACGCCGACGCCGTTTACCGTGCCGGCAAGGGTGGCCGCTGCAAGGCCTACAGGAATCGCGACCGCCATGCTGTGGTTTTCCAGTAGCCCGGCGTAGAGAACGACGGAAATGCCAAGCAACGCTCCGACCGAAAGATCGATGCCTTTTGTCAGGATGACAAAAGTCATGCCGATCGCCAAAATTCCGACGATCGACACCTGTCGCAGAATGTTGAGCAGGTTGGGAAGCGTCAGGAACCGGTCCGACAGGATGGATGCCGCAGTGACCAGCAGGACGAGCGCGGCAAATACGCCAACGCTCCGCCAGATTCTCGCAAAGGAGGCTGCAACTGGGGACCATGCAGATGTCATCGAATATCGTCCAATCGTTCCTCAGCCCGGTAGTGCGGCAGCATGCATGATGGCGGATTCGCTCGCTTCCGCCCGACTGAGCGTAGCCGCCACCCGCCCCCGGCGCAGAACAATAACCTTGTCCGACAGGCGGAGAATCTCTTCTAGATCCGACGAGATCAGAATTACGCACATGCCTGATGACACCAATTGCTCAATAATGGCGTAAATTTCGCTCTTGGCGCCAATATCAACGCCGCGGGTGGGCTCATCAAAGATAAGGATACGGGGTTCGATTGCCAGCGCGCGGCCAAGCATGACCTTTTGCTGATTCCCGCCGCTAAGCGTCCGGACTTCGGCGTTCATTCCGGGCAGCCGGATGTCGAGCTTGCGGATCAACTCGCTAACATACGTCCGTTCCAAGCCTAGCCTCAGAAGCCCGAAACGACGAAAGCGGGAGAGATTCGAGATTGTCGCGTTCTCCCGAACCGGACGATTGGGCAGCAGGCCAAGCGCCTTGCGGTCCTCGCTCACATAGACCATGCGAAGGCGCATGGCTGTCTTCGGACTGCGCAGCCTAACCTTGCGGCCGAAGACGCGGATTTCCCCAGACGTCGGACGCGAGATGCCGCAGATCGCGCGCGCGACCTCGGTTCGGCCTGCACCGACCAGACCGGCAAGGCCAACGATCTCACCCTTATGTGCCGTAAAGGTGATGTCTTTGAAAACGCCGGCCTGCGTGAGATCGCGCACCTCGAGTGCGGGATCTCCTGTCGTGCAAGAGCGCGCCGCGAATTTTGGGAAGTTGCGCCCGATCATCCGGGATATAAGCCAGTTTTGGTCGACCTCGGACACCTCGCTCAGTCCCGTACGCTTTCCGTCGCGCAGGACCGTGACGGTATCCGCGATCCGGAAGACCTCTTCGAGATGATGTGATATGAAGATGATCGCCAAGCCAGCACTCTTTAGCGTCGCAATGAGATCGAACAGCGTTCCAACCATCGCCTCGTCAAGGACCGCGGTCGGCTCATCGAGGATCAACACCTTTGCATTGAAAGAGATCGCCTTAGCAATTTCGACCATCTGCTGCTGCGCAATGGGAAGGTCTTCGGCCAGCGTCTGTGGGTCGATGTCTATATCTAGGCGCCCGAGCAGGCTTCGCGTTTCATCGCGCATCCGCCGACGATCGACAAGCCCCAGGCGGGTAAGGGGGAAGTGTCCAAGAAAGACGTTCTCCGCCACCGAGAGATGTGGCGCAAGAGAAAGTTCCTGGTGGATGACCACGATGCCGCGCGCGATGGCATCCGAAGGCGAGCGCAGGATCGTGTCCTGCCCGTCCACTAGCATCCTGCCGGAGTCAGGTCTGTGAACGCCGCCAAGCGTCTTTATCAGAGTCGACTTGCCCGCGCCATTCTCGCCAACGATGGCGTGAACCTCTCCGGCATGAAGAGCGAGGTCAACGCCACTCAGCACAAGATTACCTCCGAAGGACTTGGTCAGGCCTATAACTTCGAGAAACGGTCTGCCTTTGTCTCGCGCCATCTGAGTCTCCCATCCGAGGCTGCTGCCTGTCCGGTCGGACAGGCAGCACTCTGATCTTACATCTTGCACGGATCAGGCGTGGGCTCGAAATCGCCCCACCCGCGTCCGATCCACTCGTCAGCATTGTCCGCGACGACGGTGGGCGAATCGGGCAGCAGAAGGCGGCTGCCGGGCAGGTCGTAACTACCTGCTCCTGCAATCTCTTTTCCCATCAGCAGGTAGATGGCGGCCCGAAAGCCGATGTCCGCTATGAAGGGCGTGTAGTTTCCGTCAGCGCCGAAAGTGTCCGCCTTGACGGATTTGAAGCCGGCGTTGGACCCGTCGAACGTGTAGTGGCGGATGCCGTCGCCACAGCGGTTCGCTCTGGCGATCGCCAACTGCGCCCCCCAAGACGATTCCTCAGCATGAGAGAAGACCGCGGCGATATCCGAATGGGCCGTCAAGAAGTCTTCCATGAGTGGGACGGCAGGTTCCCTGATCCACTGTGCGTCGCCGACGGCGATCACTTTGATGTCGGGGTATTTCGCCAGCACATTCTCCATGCCGGTGTTTCTGTCGACCGCGGGCGATGAGCCCTTGAGGCCTGTCAGAACGACGATGTTGCCCTTGCCGCCAAGGTCCATGGCCATCTTCTCTGCGACCTGCTCGGCCATGGTGACGTTGCTTTGACCGATGAACAGGGATTTTTCGGTGGGGACGTCGCGATCCATTACAATGAGGGGAATTCCCGCCTCGGCTACTGCACGCGCCGCCGGGACCAGTGCGGCGGACTCGACGGGGCTAAGGAGAATGGCATCGACGCCAAGCACCAAGAGATCCCGCACGTCGTTACTCTGCTTTGCCACGTCAACGTTACCGTCAAGAATCACCAGTTTGACGTTGGGATGCCGGCAAGCCTCCGCTTGGAGGGCTTCCAGCATCGAGACACGCCACGGATGGTTAAAACCGGTCTGTGAAAATCCGACCGTGATATCCTTGATCTCGCCACCGATGCTGATCGGACCCTCGTCAAGCGGAAGGACGTCGGTGAACGGAAGCTGCTTGTACTGGACAAGCAACTCTTCGCAGGTCTTTCCGGAAATAGGTTGCTTATCTTGTGCGGATGCCGCTGCCGTTCCGACGATAACAACGGACAGGCCGAATAGGAGGCTTTTCAACATAGCGATTTCCCTTCGTTTTCTCATGTTGGTTTCAATAGATATACGCCACTTCCCGATAGCTCCGAGAGCCAGCCTGCAAGGATTAAACAACCACATGGCTGAAACCTGTTTGCATCCCCCCAAGATCAGATCGAAAACTGTAGTCACCGACTTGCAACTAACCTTGATGTCAAAGCTCCGCGAATTCTCTTGTTTGCTTGGTTCTCGTTGCATTGCGGCACTAGATCTGGTTGCCTTTTCTCTCCTTTTGATCTAACTTTAAGTTCGTGCAAACGATACTCCAACCGCTAAGAATCGAAAGGACGAGCTTTTTGCCTTGCGGCGCAGTTTCGCATTTCAACTGATCCTTTTTCGCCAGCAAATGTCATAACGTTCGTACATTATATCCGAAATGTGGAACAAACGGCTTCAAGAGTCTAGCCCCCTTCCGCTGTGGTTTCAGGTCGCTGATCGGTTGCGGGCAGCGATCGCCGACGGCACCTTCGTTGCGGGAGATGCACTGCCATCTGAGAGCCAGCTTAACCAGACGTTCGGCATCAGTCGCACGACGGCGAAGACGGCGCTCGACAGCCTCAAGCAAGAAGGGCTCATCGTCCGTAAGTCGGGCAAAGGGTCCATTGTTCTTGAACCACGCATCGAGCAGCCCGCCGTCGAGATGTACAGCTTCTCGGACGACATGCTGCGAAGGGGGCTGCACCCGTCGTACAAAACCAGGTTCGTCGGCCGCTGCAAGGCCACCGTCGAGGTGGGCGATGCGTTAGGTATCCAATTGACATCCCGGGTCTATCATTCGCGCCGAATTCTCAAGGCAGATAACCAGCCGATCGGTCTGGCGCAGTCTTGGGTGCCGTTAAGCGTGTTTGGCGATGCTCTCCCGCCGACAGCGGCGTATCTGAACCGCCACTCGTTTTACCGTTGGTTAAATGAGAGATGTGGCGTGGTAATCGCGAGCGCACGCGAGACCATCGAAGCCGCACTGGCTGAGGGCGAACTCGCTGCGGAACTCGGCGTGCCTCCAGGGGCAGCCATCCTCGTCGTTCGACGGCGATCCAATGCCGCCGACGGCTCGCCGGTAGAATACGCAGTGCTGCATTTTCGGGCCGACCGCTACCGCTTGCATTTAGAAACAGGAATATTTGCCAAGCGTTAACCAAGTCGAGACATTGCAAATTTGTGACGCGGTGCATCAGCAACGGTCGCTCTTTCTGGACACCGGAGCCCAGAAGCAATTGCGAACATTTGCTCACCCTCTTGCTTCCGTAGTGCTTCCGGGCGTGTGGAAACGCAAAAAGCCTCCTGCGAGGGAGGCTTGCAAGCTTTTGTTTTATTTCAGTATTTTGGTTGCGGGGACAGGCAACCGCCGTCAATTGCCCTCCATCTCTTGTTGCGTTTGAACCTGCGACCTTCAGGTAAGCCTTTGATTTCACAAATCCGACCCCGCATTCGCCGACGTTCACCCGCATTCGGCTGCGAACACAGCGCGAAACGTGCATTCGCGGGTTGATGTGGCGTTGATGTGGACAATATCACTGCCCTGCCAAATCATGATCACGAACGGCCCTATGCCGACCTTCATGGACCGTGCGGCAAACGGAAGGTTAGAGCCCAAAGGCGACGGTGCCACAACGCGGTCCGGAAATATCGGGCTGGGCAGACTGAGCTTCGAGTTTGTGATATCGTTGTTTTAACCAACGAGGAGCATTTCCATGTCAGATTATTTCAACTTGGGCAGCTACAGTCGCACAGCCAGTGATGTTCCTATTGCGCAAACCTGGTTTGACCGCGGCCTGGTCTGGCTGTTCGCTTACAATCATGAAGAGGCCATTGTGTGTTTCGAAAAGGCATTGGAGGCCGATCCGGCCTGCGCTTTGGCTCACTGGGGGATCGCTTATTCTATCGGTCCAAATTACAACAAGCCTTGGGAGTTCTTTACACCTGAGGAGAAAGCACCGGCCCTGGAACGCGCGCATATAGCGCTGAAAGCGGGCCTCGCGCTTAAAAACGCCAAACCGAGGGAGCGCGCCCTGCTTCAAGCGCTTGCGTCGCGCTACCCTACCGATCCGGAAATCGAAGATTACCAGCCCTTCAATGACGGGTTCGCAGCGGCAATGAAGCCGGTTTACGAGTCCAATCCCGATGATCTGGATATCGCCTTTGCTTATGCTGAAGCGATGATGAACCGAACCCCTTGGCAGCTTTGGGACTTTCATAGGGGCGTTCCCAACCCTGAAGCCTCGACGCCCGAGGCGATGGCCGTGCTTGAGCGGGCTTTCGACCAAACCTCGGGGGCCTGGGACCATCCCGGCTTGCTGCACATGTATATCCACCTGATGGAAATGTCGCCGCATCCCGAACGCGCCTTGCGCCACGGTGACCTCCTGAAGGACTTGGTGCCTGACGCGGGGCATCTGGTGCACATGGGGACCCACATTGATGTGCTGTGCGGTGACTATCAGAACGTCCTTTACAGAAATCTTGCCGCCGCCAAAGTAGATGAAAAATTCAAGGCCTACGCTGGTCCGGCAAATTTCTACGCGCTCTATCGCATTCACAACCTGCATTTCGCTTTCTATGGCGCAATGTTTCTTGGCCAGAGGGCCGCGGCGGTCGATGCAGCCATTCGACTGCGTGAAGAAGTTCCGGACGAGGTCGTCCGCTCTTACCCCGATATCTTCGAAACCTTTGTGGCGGCTGCACCGCACGTCTATATCCGCTTTGGCATGTGGTCCGAGATACTTGAACTCGCTCAACCCGAAGACAAGGAACTGTATGTTACCACCAACGCCATGTTCTATTATGCCAAGGCGGTTGCGCTTGCCAATCTCGGCCGACACGACGAAGCCAAAGCAGCGATGGCAAATTTCACCTCGGCCTATGCGAAGGTTCCTGAAAGCCGGATGCTTTTCAACAATAAGGCGCGCGATGTGCTTGCCTTGGCCGAAGAGATGATGAAGGGGGAGATCGCCTTCAAAGCAGGACGTCGCAAGGAAGGGCTGGACCATCTTCGCAAGGCGGTCGATCTGGATGATAATCTGGAATTCGAAGAGCCTTGGTCTTGGCCGCAGCCTACGCGTCACGCTTTGGGCGCACTGCTCATGGAGGCCGGCGAATATGACGAGGCCGAGGCAGCCTATCGCGCCGATCTGGGCCTGGATGGCAAACTACCGCGTCCGAGCCAGCACCCCCGTAACGTCTGGGCGCTGCACGGCTTGCACGAGTGTCTGGCGAGACGCGGCGAGAGTGTGGAACTGCCGCATGTGAAGCTCTTGCTTGATCAGGCTATTGCGCGCGCTGATATCCCGATCCGTGCAAGTTGCCTGTGCCGCACCGCCGCAGCCTGAAGACGAAAATCATCCAGTGCGCTGCTTTTTGTTAACGGCGCAAGCTACTTGTGGCATCGGTAAAAAAAGATGCACCTGCGGTGAGCCTGCATTACAATTCAATTGTCCTTTTTTACGTGGGCTATCAACCTCAAGCGCCGCTCTGTAGCGAACTGTCGCTTTGTCCCGCTTTGCTGCCGCTCGAAAAGATTGCAGCGAATGGCACATTCCCGCCCGCACTTCAACTCAGCCGTCCCAACTCTACCAAAGGGGTGCTATCTTTCGTCTT
>Ga0105045_10006192_pt1 | contig 10576 bp, 10 predicted proteins | sample MAT02_FD_78089 | JGI IMG/M metagenome (GOLD analysis project Ga0105045, IMG submission 78089) | Freshwater microbial communities from Lake Fryxell liftoff mats and glacier meltwater in Antarctica - MAT-02 (megahit assembly) | ecosystem: Environmental > Aquatic > Freshwater > Ice > Liftoff... | reverse complement strand
TGCCGTTTTTGACCACAGCGAAAGACTGTCGCAGCAGCTTGTGGGCCACGGCAATAGTGGCAACCTTGCATGGTTTGCCCTTTGCCCTCAGCCTGACGTAGAGCTGGAGAGGGGATCGGCAACCAGACATGAGCGGCGGTATAGACAAAGCTTACGAGTTCTCTCTTAATTTTGACGACCCCTTAACAAATGTTATTTCGTTGAAAACTTAGTAAAATTTTTAACAGGTTAACAATTTATTGTTTATTTATTCACGAATGACGCGTCGCAGTATAACTAGACTCCTAACCCATAGAAAATTTGGTTTCCTTGGTTGATCTTGTAGGGGAAGTAGTCCACGAGTTATTCAGGGGCAACTTGAATTCACTCAAAACTCCTTTAAATCTGATTGTTGACTCAATTTTCCAATCCATAAAGTATTGACTTTCTGATTATTATAGACTTTCGCTGAGTTTTCAATATTACGTTAATACAAATCCACAATTCCATAATTCCAAATTGAAATTCCAAGACCTCCCCGGCTTACAAAAAACTAAAACCACGCTTAGGCGCGCGGTGCAGCAGAGTCATGTGGCTCACGCATTGCTCTTCGACGGATCGCCGGGCGGCGGCGGGCTGGCGCTGGCTTTGGCATTGGCGACCTATGTCAACTGCGAGAATCGGGGTGAGGAGGATTCCTGCGGGGTGTGCGCTTCCTGCGTGAAGATGAACAAGCTGGTGCACCCCGATTTACACTTGATTTTCCCGCTGCCGCGCTCGCCGAAGGAAGGCGAAGATTTGCTGGGCGAATTGACGCCGCTCTGGCGCGGTTTTTTAGGCGAAAGTCCGTTTCGGACGCTGCCCGAGTGGCTGGCGTTCATTAAGGCGACCAACAATCAGCAGGGCATCATTCCCATCAAGGAGGCGCGGGCCATTATTGGCAAACTATCGCTGAAATCCTTCGAGTCGGAGTATAAGATCATGATTTTGTGGCAGCCCGAGCTGATGAACTTGCAGGCCGCCAACGCGCTTCTGAAAATTCTGGAAGAGCCGCCCGCGAAAACGCTTTTCCTGCTCGTTACGGAGCAGTCGGATCGCCTCATTACAACCATTATTTCCCGAACGCAGCGGCTGGTAGTTCCCGCGTTCCGGGATGAGGACGTGGTGGAATATTTACAAAAACATCACAACACCGGCGAAACCCGCGCCAAGCGGATTGCCTACCTTTGCGACGGCGATTTATCGGCGGCCAGGCAATTGTTGTCGGAAAAGGAAGACGAAAGTCACGCTTGGTTCATCGAGTGGATGCGCGAATGCTACAAGCGGGACATCGTCAAGCTGGTGAAGCGGGCTGATACCTTCGACGGCTTGAGTAAGGATAAGCAGAAGGGTATTTTTGACTACGCGCTGCGGCTTTTTCGCGATATGTTACTGTGGACGCAGGGCGCGGGCGAACTGCTGCGGGTGCCGGAGGAAGAGCTCGACTTTGTGCAAAAATTTTCCAAAGCCGTGCCCGAAGCATCGCTCGAACCGATGATTAGCGAAATCAACGACGCTTACTACCACGTGGAGCGCAACGTGCGGGCCAAGATGGTGTTTCTGGACTTATCTCTGACGACTCTCCGTCTGTTTCAAAAAACCGCATGAAAAAAAAGACTTCTGTTCCCGCTGAAAAAATGCTTATCGGCGCCACCGCTACGGTCAATTTTCCCGACCTCGACTGGCACGGAGTTCCTGCGCGGGTGGATACGGGCGCGGCGACTTCTTCCTTTCATTGTTCCAAGGTAAAGGTCATCGAGCGGGACGGGCAGACCTTGCTCAGTTTTGTGCTGGACATGAAAAAAGGTGGGGCCAGCAAACCCATTCTGGTGAGCGATTTTAAGGAAAGAACAGTTAAAAACTCCTTTGGGCAGTCGGAGCAGCGCTACGTCATCCGCACGACCGTTGAGGTGGCCGGACGGCAGGTGCGCACTCAGTTTTCGCTGGCCGACCGCTACAAAATGAGCTTTCCGGTGCTGCTCGGGCGGCGTCTGCTGAAAGGGAAATTCGTTGTGGATGTTTCCCAATAATTATTTTTTCGTAAAAACACCCGGCCCCGACGGAGTTCTAATAAATGCATTCGATATTGGGCCGCCATTTGTGTCCCACGCTCTCCTAACCTACTTTGGGACTTAACTTTATTGTATGAAAATTGCCGTTTTATCGACTGACCCTGAACTGTATTCAACGCGCCGCTTGGTAGAGGCTATCCAGCAACGGGGGCACGAGGCCGTGGTTATCAACCACTTGAAATGCTTCCTGATGATCGAGGGCGAAACGACCTCGATTCGCTACGAGGGGAAGTCCATATCGGGGATTGACGCCATTATTCCGCGCATCGGCACGTCGGTGACGGCTTACGGCTGCGCGGTGGTGCGGCAGTTTGAGCTGATGCGGGTTTACACCACGGTTAAGTCTCAGGCCATCAGCCGCTCGCGCGACAAGCTGCGCTCGATGCAAATTCTGGCCAAAGCCGGGGTGCGCATTCCCAAAACCGTTTTTGCCAAAAATCCCGCGCAGGTCAATGAATTGATCAAAATCGTGAACGGCCCGCCCGTTATCATCAAGTTGCTGGAAGGCACGCAGGGCGTAGGCGTGGTGCTGGCTGAAACCTCCAAGGCGGCTAAGTCCACCATCGAAGCATTTTTTGGGCTGAAAGCCAACTTCCTCATTCAGGAATTCGTGGCCGAGTCGAAGGGAGCGGACATTCGGGCGTTCGTGGTGGGCAATAAGGTAGTGGCGGCTATGCGGCGACAGGGCGCCGAAGGCGACTTCCGCTCCAACCTGCACCGGGGCGGCGCGGGAACCCCCGTGACGCTGTCATTAGAGGAAGAATGTGCTGCTCTGGACGCTGCCCGTTCGCTGGGCGTGCGCGTGGCGGGCGTGGATATGCTGCAATCGAGCAAGGGGCCGATGGTGATGGAAGTCAACTCCTCGCCAGGCTTGCAGGGAATCGAAAAAACCACCGGGATCGACGTGGCCTCACTCATCATTGCTTATCTCGAAAAGCAAATCATGCTGGATGAAGGCGATACGGTGGGGGTATAGCCAAAGGTGAGTAAAGTTTTCAACGTTTGGCCCTGTGGCCCAATTTTGGTAGCGTTTGGGAATACAATTTTCAACCCTAAACTTCACCGAAATGAAAAGCGAGGAAATAAATCACGATCTGAACAAAGTACAGGAAATAATCAACAGCATCGAAGTGGGGATGCTCACCACCATGCAAAGTGACGGCGACCATAAAAGCCGCCCTATGCAGACCAAAAAACTCGATGCCGACGGCAACCTCTGGTTCCTGACCAGCCGTTCTTCCCATAAAACCGAAGAACTGCAGAAGCACCCCAATGTCAACGTGTCCTACGCCGATACCGATGCCCAGTCCTACGTTTCCGTAGTGGGCCGAGCGTCGCTCGTGGACGACGCTGCGGTTAAAGAGGACTTGTGGAGCCCCATTGCGAAGGCGTGGTTCCCCAAAGGTCTGGAAGACCCCGATTTGACGGTGCTTAAAATCAAGATCAAGTCGGCCGAGTACTGGGATAGTTCCTCTTCCACGATGATACAGGCTTACCACATCGCCAAAGCTTTGGTTACGGGCAAGCAAAACGATGAAGGTGACCACGGCGAGATAAAGATGTGAGTACGACTGCCCCTGGCCGAACGACTAGCATAAGTCATACCCAAAAGCCTGCTACTCGAAACACAAAGAAGCCGCCCCCAGCAACCCCGCATCGTTAGCCAAGGTAGCCCGTTTTACACTTAGGTTTTTCAGGTAATGTGGCGTGAGCCAGTACGTCAACTGCCGATTGACGGCGGGCATAAGGAAGTCGAAAGAAGCCGAGATGCCGCCGCCGATCAGAATGGTCGTGATGTCCAGTATGCGAATCATCGCTACTAGGCCCTCGCCGAGCATGGTACCCATTTCATCGAAGATACGCCGGGCCAGTTCGTCGCCATTAGCGGCGGCGGCTACCAATCCCGTGGTGGAAATGGTGCCGTCGATGGGTAATTGCGTTTCGCCCTTGTAAGCGGCACGCATTTCGGTGGCCATCAACAGTAGCTCCACCTTGCCTATGTTGCGCTCTAGGACTCTTCGGTGGCGTGAAGGGATATGACCCGGTTCCATGGCGTTACCGCCGCCGCCTTTGAAAACCTTCTTGTCAATGATTGCCGCCCCGCCGACGCCCGTGCCTAGGGTGACGAAAATATAGTCCTCGGGCAGTTTTTCTTCCCCAAAATAATATTCCCCCAGAGCCGCCGCGTTGGCATCATTTTCCAGAAAAAAGGTATGTCCGGGAAAGCGGGCCGCAAGCTCGGGGACGATGCGGACACCGTCGATTTCGGGGATGGCCGTGATTTCGATGAGCGTGGTACGGTCGCGCGTGATGAGACCCGGCACTCCTATGCCCGTGCGCTTTACGTGTGGCTCTTCCAATAATTGCAGGGCGATGGCGTCGCCCAGGCGTTCGACAAAATGCCCCGATTTACGCCAACTGGCGGTATCGTGGCTGTAAAAATTAGAAATTCTGCCGTCCGTTGCATCCACGATGCCCATCTTGACGTTAGTGCCACCTACGTCTATGCCGAGGTACTGATCCATGAAATTCTGTAATGTATGAGGTAAAGTATAGGGAGTTTCAAACGGGAAAGTTAATAATTTATCGGCCATTCCCCCTAATTTTAGCCAATATCGCCCTCCATGGGCCGCAATAGTATCTCCTCGACAACCGCTGCGGGCGACAAGTTATATGCCGACCAGATGCTTGCCGCCACGTCTTCGGCTTTCATAAAGCGCGATTCGGGTAGATCGGTACCTGCCCAACTCGCAGTGAGCGTTGGCCCGGGCAGCACCGCTGTGACTTTAATGCCCAAGGGCTTCAACTCTTCCCGGAAGCCTTTGGTCATGCCGTAGAGCGCGAACTTGGAAATAGCGTAAGAACCCCCGTTAGGGTAAGCCATCAAACTGGCCGTAGAGCATATATTGAAGATATGTCCGCGCTTTTCGGCTATCATTCGCGGCAGCAAGCCCCGAGTTACGTGGTAGGCGCTGTAAACGTTGGTTTCGATGGAACGTTCGAGAATACCCTCGGGTTCTGAGTGGAGTTGGCCGGGGATGAACACGCCCGTGTTGTTGACCAGCACCGCCACGGGGCGGGCCAAGGAATCGACATAGTTCACGAAGTCGCTAATTTCGTCCCGATGAGCCAGGTCTGCTTTTTTTAGGTAAAGCTTCACCGCAGGAAAATCCACTTTGGCTGTTTCACTAAAATTTTCCAGATCGCCACTTTGACGGGCGCAGGTGACTACGTCGAAACCTTCGGCCAGAAAACGCTCAGCGGTAGCGCGGCCTATTCCTTTGGTTCCTCCGGTGATGACGGCAAGTGGGTTCATTTTTTTGTTTGGGGCTATTTTTTCTAAATTTCCCGAAATTATCGGATAAAGATCACTTTACATGGCTATCATCGGCAAATACTTCATTTTTTTGGGGACGCTCTTCACGCGGCGCGAAAAAATGAAGATCTATTGGCGGCGTTTTATGGAGGAATGCGTGGGTATTGGCACTAGCTCGGTGCTGATCGTGGCCATCGTTTCCACCTTCATCGGCGCGGTTTCCTGCATCCAAACGGCCTACAACCTGGTGAGTCCGATTATTCCCGTATCCACCGTTGCTCTGGTGGTGCGCGATATGGTGATTCTGGAACTGGCCCCCACCATCACCTGCATTGTGCTGGCGGGCAAGGTCGGTTCCAACATCGCCGGCGAACTGGGTACCATGCGCATTACCGAGCAGGTTGACGCCCTAGAAGTGATGGGGATCAACTCAGCCTCATACCTGGTGCTTCCCAAAGTGCTGGCGGCTATGTTTACCTTCCCGATGCTGGTCATCATGGCGGCCTTTCTAGGCATTTTGGGCGGATATTTGGCCGGGACACTTTCGGGCGTTATCTCCCCACGCGACTACGTTTACGGGATTCGGGATGGCTTCGTGCCTTATAATGTCTTTTTCATGTGCGTGAAACCAGTAGTCTTCGGCTTTCTCATTGCGACTATTTCTGCCTACCAGGGCTATTACACCCGGGGCGGTGCGCTGGAAGTGGGACAGTCCAGCACCCAAGCCGTCACTACGAGCTGCATCGCCATCCTGGTAGCGGATTACGTGCTGGCGCAGTTGTTTTTGTAAATGTTTAAATGGACGTTGGACGTTGGACAAAAATCCAAAATCTAACCGCGACGGCGGACCGGTCCAACGTCCAACGTCCAATGTCCAGCGTCCAAAGCAAATGATCGAAGTAAAAAATATTGTCAAGTCCTTCGGCGACAACGACGTTTTGAAAGGGATTAGCTGCAAGCTGCGGCAGGGCGAAACCAACTTGATTATCGGCGGCAGCGGCACCGGGAAAAGTGTGCTGCTGAAATGCATCATCGGCTTGGTCAAACCCGACGCGGGAGAAGTTTTCTATGACGGGCGCAGCTTTTACGGCAGCGATAAGGAAGGCCAGCAGGCCATTCGCCGCGAGATGGGTGTCTTGTTCCAAGGCGGCGCCCTGTTTGATTCCCAGACCGTCCATCAGAACGTACAGTTTCCGCTGGATATGCTGGGCGACCAGTCGCCAAGTGAGAAGCGCGACCGCGTGGAATTCTGCCTTGAGCGCGTGGGACTGGCAGGGACGGGCGAGCTGATGCCTTCCGAGATCAGCGGCGGCATGAAAAAACGCGTGGCCATCGCCCGCGCCATCGTTATGAATCCCAAGTACCTATTCTGCGACGAACCCAACTCCGGCCTTGACCCGCTCACGGGCGTGAAAATCGACAAGCTGGTGTGTGAAATCACCGATGAGTATAAGATTACGACGGTCGTTATCACCCACGACATGAACTCTGTCGTGGAGATCGGCGACAATGTTATTTTCTTGCACGAAGGAAAGAAACTCTGGGAAGGCGACAAGCACTCCATCATGCACTCCGACGTGACGGAGTTGAATGAGTTCGTTTTCTCTAATAAGCTGCTGCGGGATATGCGGGAGTAGGGAGTGATGAATGATGAATGATGAATTTATGCTTTTCCCAAGTAGCGGCGGAAGCGTGGGGGGAGCGTGTCGCGTTCTATCAATACTACAATCGCGGCGAAGGCGGCCAAAGCCAGGATTCCTCCTCCTAGTTCGATCCAGAAATCGTAGCGGGGCAACAGCCCGGCCAGGTACACGATAATTCCTCCGAAAAGCACGTAGCCCAGCGCCGAACCCACTTTATAGGGTACGGGATAAAACTTTTGCCCAAACAAATAACAGAGGGTCGTCATTACGACTGAGGAGACTGCGAAGGCTAGGGCGCAACCCAGGTAACCCATTCTGGGCACCAGCAGAAAGTTGAGCAGGGCCGTGACGGAAGCCCCCGTGATCGTGAGATAAGTGCCGTACTGGGTTTTGTCGGTAAGTTTGAACCAGGTGGCTAGGTTGTAGTAAATGCCTAGGAAAAGAAAGCCCAGCAGCAACCACGGCACCACGGGCAGCCCCTCATGGTAGATTTTGCGGCGCAGGAAAATATCCGCCAACACGTTCAGGTTGAGGCAAATGCCCACGCCCATCAGTACGCACAAGATCACGAACCATTTCATGACACCGGCAAAAACCTCCGGAGCATTTTTGTCCTCAGCTTTGGTAAAAAAGAACGGCTCGGCGGCGTATTTGAACGCCTGAATCGCCAGATTCATGAAAATGGAAAGCTTCATCGCCTGTCCGTAAATTCCGATGGCGTCGCGGGTGGTGCGACCAGGATAAAAGCCGTTGGGCAGCAGGTACTGTAGGAACATCCGATCAAAAAGCAAATTAGTCGCGCCAGCGATGTTCATGACCATGACGGGGAGGGCGTACACCCAGACCGGACGAAAGATTTTCCAATTCCACACAAAGCGGAAGTCCCGCAATTCCTGCCGCAGAAACCAGAAAAAAGTCAGATTGGCGATCAGATTAGCCATCACGATATACGCCGCCGGTATATCGGGAACATAGATCATCGTCACTAGTGGCCGCAGCGCGGGTAAGTATTCGCCTTCGTAGATATTGCGGCAGAACACCAGGAAGAAAACATTCAGGCCGATGTTGAGCAGAATGTTCGTGATGCGCACCCGGACGAATTTTTTTGCCTTACGTTCCAGCCGGAGCCGGGCGAAGGGAATGGCTGTAATGCCGTCGGTAACCATAATGATGGCCATCCACCGCACTAGCGCGGCCTCTTCGGGGTATTCGATGAGCCGGGCGACGGGTTCGGCAAAAACGATAATGAAGGTGGAGATCAGGATACTGACCACCAGTACCACGCTCAAAATGAGATTGTAATATTCCTGCTTGTCCTCCTCTTTGCGGGCGAATCGGAAAAAGGAAGTTTCCATCCCGAAAGTGTAAATGATGAAGAAAAACCCGGCATAGGTGTAGAGCTGCACCTGCACGGCCATCAACGACGGGTCGAACTGCGTGTAGATGAAGACCAGCAGGTAGTTCAGCAGTCGCGCCAGCATAGTGCTGACGCCGTAGGTGGCGGTATCGCCCGCAAGTTTTTTTAAGACACTCAATTATTCAATGAATAGTGAAGAATGGACAATGGACAATGGGTCATTGCCTAACATAGGTTGCCATCAAAAAGCAACAAACTATGAGCAAAGGCAAATCGGAGTCTAAAAATAATACAAAATTTGTCATAAGGCAAAGACGGATTTTCAGCTGATCGTTCAAACGGGAAAAGGTGGCCGAAATCGGCTCGGGTGCGATCAGCGTCACTAATTGCTGCAAATTGTGGTCGGTGAGTCCCTAGGCGGTCTACAACTGGCTGCACCTCTACTCGCCCGAACACAAAAAAGGCACGACAATGTTCATACAGAAGGACAGCGAAGCGGCCCTGCGCATGACTTTTGCCAGCCGGGGCAACCACCAATACGGCGGCAGGTTGATCCACCACTCTGACAGGGCCGGGCCGTCGCTACGGCAGGCAGTACGTCAGCGACCGCTACACGGAGATGCTCGAGCAGGCCAGACCGGGCCGCCGGTGCGGCCAGGATCAGTGTGTGCGACCAGGTTTACGAGAACGCCCACATCGAGCGGGTTAACGGCACGATCAAGAACCAGTACCTGGCACACTGGAATATCACAACTTTCGGCCAGCTACGCAAGTCACTCAAGAGGGCGGTAGACCCTTACAACACCGACAGGCCGCATTCAGCCATCGGCGGCCGACCGCCACCGCGTTTGAACAATACGTCAAAGAACTAAAAGTTGAAAACAAGCCCAGGATGCTTATCTGGACTTGCGACGGGTCGAAAAGTATCGACCCAAACCAATGTTTAATACAATTTTAACTAAATTCACTCTTTCTAATCTCAGGGCAACCTATGTTAGGCAATGACAGTGCAAACCAACGCCGCACCTCGTAGCGTCAAGTTGGACACCCAAGGGTCTTGTATTCGCCAAATGCCTGTTTTTCCCTCTAAGGGTATAGTCCTGCAATCTCGTCTTGGTAAATAGGACACAATTCCTGCTTTTGTGAATAGAGACCTAAGTACTTGTCTTTTCACGGTGCTATCTAATTCTTTCTAAAAGCAAGAATTAACTATCAACTGTCCACTAAAAAAATGTCATCACGCAGAACATTTATTAAAAGCGCATCGGGAGCGACGGCGCTATCGTTGTTGGCTCCCGGATTGACGCACGCCAGTGTCTCAGAAGATCCTAATGCCAGAGAGGGCAAAGACAATGAGCCGTTCCGACTCGGACTGGCGGGCTATACTTTTGTCAAGTTCAAGCTCGATCCGGCTTTGGGAATGATGAAAAAAGTGGACGTCCGCTGGTTGTGCATAAAGGATTTTCACCTGCCCATGAAGAGCAGCGCGGAGGAAATCGCAGCCTTTCATGCCAAATTAAAGGAAGCGGGCGTGACGGGCTACGGCGTCGGGCCTATTTATATGAAGACGAAAACGGCCATCGACGAGGCTTTCGACTACGCAAAGCGCGTGGGCGTGGATTTGATCGTGGGCATTCCCGAAACCTCGGACTTGCCCTATGTGGAGCAAAAAGTAAAGGAATATAACATCCGCTACGCCATTCATAACCACGGACCGGGCGATAAGGTGTATCCCAATGCCATGACGATTAACGGGTATATCAAAGACCTCGACCCGCGCGTGGGGATGTGCTTCGACATCGGCCACAATATGCGCTACGGCAACGATCCCATCGCTGACTTCACAAAATACCACAAGCGCATTCTTGATATGCACCTCAAAAACGTCACTTCTGCCACCCACGACGGTACAACGAACGAACTCGGACGCGGCGTGATCGACATTCCTGAGCTAGTCAAAACCCTTCGCAAGGTAAGGTATAGCGGCGTTTGCGCCTTGGAATACGAGAAAGACATGAGCGATCCGCTGGCGGGTATCGCGGAATCCGTTGGCTATTTCCGGGGCGTACTAGATGCGACTCGTTAAGAGTTCATGAGTTCATGAGTTCATGAGTTCATGAGTTCATGAGTTCATGAGTTCATGAGTTCATCGAAAAACTCGTTATCCAAG
>Ga0105045_10006191_pt1 | contig 10577 bp, 9 predicted proteins | sample MAT02_FD_78089 | JGI IMG/M metagenome (GOLD analysis project Ga0105045, IMG submission 78089) | Freshwater microbial communities from Lake Fryxell liftoff mats and glacier meltwater in Antarctica - MAT-02 (megahit assembly) | ecosystem: Environmental > Aquatic > Freshwater > Ice > Liftoff... | reverse complement strand
GAGAACCACGGACTGCAGAATGGAGTGGGATACCTGAATTCTCCGCCTTCTGATCGAAGTTAAGTTTTCACTGGGTGATTCCACTGAAAGTAGCGAGGGGGTGTGATGAAAAGCGGGTGAGGTTGCCAGGCAGGCCAGGGGGCATGGTCGTCTCGACTGTGTGGGTGTTGGCTGAGCTTGGGGAATCAAACTTGCAACGGGCGAGACGGCCCGGTCCCCCTGACTTCACCCAATCTCAATCAAAAGCTCCCCCAGATAGAGGTTGCCCTAAACGAATTCGATATGGGGGTTGGTTGGAATGAGGCCTTTCCCGGCGGCCTCTGAGAGGAATTTTTCCACTGCTTGGCGTCCCACCGGCCCATAATCGAGCGTCAACTCATTCACATACATCCCAATAAATCGGTCGGCCAAGGGCACGTCCATTCCCCGGGCGTGTTCCATGCTGTGCTCCACTGCAGGGAGACGGTGTTTTAGTCCATAGGCGATGCTTTCATGCAAAATATCCCGGATTTCCTCTCGGATGGCCAACGGGAGATCTTTCCGAATCACATTGCCCCCTAGCGGCAGAGGCAGTCCCCGGGTTCGTTTCCACCATTCGCCAAGGTCCAAGACCTTCTCAAAGCCCTCGTCTTGATAGGTGAGCTGACCCTCATGAATCAATAGCCCCACGTCGGCGCGGCCGGCTTTGACCGCGTCAAAAATCTCGTCAAAGGGCACCACCACATATTCAAAGTCGGCACCCAAAAATAATTGAGCCGACAAATAGGCGCTAGTCATTTTACCAGGGATGGCAATTTTTTTGCAACGAAGCCAAGCGCGTGCTTCGTCATCGCCGGTGGGAGGATCCTTCTCCAAAGTCACAAACATCGGGCCATACCCATCCCCCATGCTCGCGCCGCTTGGAAGTAACGCGTAACTGTCCAGGACATGCGCTAAGGCATGGATCGAGACGGCCGAGATATGCAACTCGGCCCGCATCGCCCGCTCATTGAGGGTTTGGATATCTTGAAGGATGTGCTCGAAGCGGTACCCCCGCAGGTCGATTTTGCCTTCGGCCATCGCGTAAAACATGAACGCATCATCCGGGTCTGGAGAATGCCCAAGTTTTAGGACGATATCTTTCCAATCGCTCACCCTTTGGCTCCCGCGCGTTTGCGGGCATTGGCATCAAGAAGTTTTTTACGCATACGAAGAGATTTGGGCGTGGCCTCGACGTATTCGTCGGGAGCAATATATTCCAAAGCACGTTCCAAACTCATAACGAGCGGTGGAGCGAGTTGGATGCCCTTGCCGTCGCCCTGACTGCGCATGTTAGTCAGCTTTTTGGCTTTGCAGGGGTTGACAGGCATATCGTCAGGGCGGGCGTTTTCGCCGATGATCATTCCCTCATAAATTTCTTCCTGAGGCCCAATAAACAAGCGTCCCCGGATCTGAATGGTGTCGAGGGCATAGGCCATGCTGATCCCGGACTCCATGCTGATGAGCACGCCTTTGCTCCGGCTCGGGATGTCGCCTTTGTGGGCGCCATATTCTTTGAACAGGTGGCTGGCGGTGCCATGACCTTTCGTGACGTTGACCAGATCCGTTTCAAATCCGATCAGCCCCCGTGTGGGAATGGTGGCTTCGACCAGCACGCTGTGCGGGTTGTGTTCCATATTGACGATTTCCGCTTTGCGTCCGGCCAGCGACTGGAGAATGTCTCCCAGGTTTTCCGTAGGCACATCCACGTAAAGTGTTTCGATAGGCTCCAACAGCGCTCCATCTTCGGAGCGCTGGAAGATCACTTCCGGCCGCGAGACCAGGATTTCAAAACCTTCGCGGCGCATCTGCTCGACCAAAATGGCGATCTGCATTTCTCCGCGGGCCTTGACTTCAAAGTGTCCGGCGGTGTCCGTTTCGCTGAAGAGGATAGAAACATTCGTGCGGGTTTCGCGGACCAGGCGGTCTTTGATCTGCCGGGCGGTGAGCAGCTTTCCTTCACGTCCTGCAAGCGGTGAGTCGTTCACACAAATTTTCATGGTGATCGTCGGCGGGTCAATATCGACAAACGGCAAGGCTTCACGTTCCTCGCTGTCAACCAGAGTCTCGCCAATAAACACATCTTCAAACCCGGCCAGGCCGATAATATCTCCGGCAAAGGCTTCCGGCATCTGGACTTTTTCCAAACCTTCATGACCAAAAATCGTGGTCACGGGTTTGCGTTCCTTGGTGCCGTCCTTGTGAATGCAGACAATGCTTTGACCGACTTTTACCGAGCCGCTAATGATGCGCCCGTAGGCGATCCGCCCGAGGTAGTCACTGTAATCGAGGTTGGAAACCAACATCTGGAAGTAGTCCACATCCGCGATTTTTGGAGCGGGAATATGCCAGGCAATCGCTTCGTAAAGCGGGAGAAGAGTCGTGCTGGGATCCACGAGTTCGCGTTTTGCGATTCCATCCTTGGCGCTGGCGTAAATGTGAGGAAAATCGAGTTGTTCGTCCGTGGCATTGAGTTCCAAAAAAAGCTCAAACACCATATCAAGCACCTTGTGGGGACGGGCATTTTCCCGATCGATCTTGTTGATCACCACAATGGGCTTGAGACCGTTTTCCATGGCCTTACGAAGCACGAATTTTGTTTGAGCCTGGGGACCGTCATGGGCATCCACCACAAGGAGAACACCATCGACCATTTTCATGATGCGTTCCACTTCTCCGCCGAAGTCGGCATGGCCGGGAGTATCCACGATGTTGACGTGATAATCATTCCAGCGATACGCCGCGTTTTTCGCGCGGATGGTGATTCCTTTTTCGCGTTCAAGGTCCATGGAGTCCATCATCCGATCATCGGTTTTCTGGTTCGCGCGGAAGGTGCCCGCCTGTTTGAGGAGTTGATCAACCAGCGTGGTCTTGCCGTGATCAACGTGGGCGATAATTGCAATATTTCGAATTTGAGTCATTGTGTGGTTCCGCCCGTGTTGAGAGGCGGGCGCGGGAATATGAGTCGGTATGGTCCATCTAGCAAGCTCATAAGCGCGGAGGCCGCTGCTTCGGGAGTGGTGCCTTTCATGCAACGAAAGTCCAACGGGCAGACCCGGAGGAAGCACGGACTGCATTCCACGTGGTGCCTGAGGGTGATGGAATTTGCGCCGCGAGGGCCAGTGAGGAGCGGTTCCGTGGAGCCAAAGACCGCCACGAGAGGCACGCCAAGCAAGTCAGCAAGGTGCATTGTGCCTGTGTCGTTGGTGAGCAGGGCGCGGCTCCCGGATAAGCCATCGATGAGCTCTTCCATCGAAGTGCGACCTGCAAGATTTTCGACGTGGCCGGGGAACCCCCCACAAATTTCCTCTGCAACAGCCCGGTCTCCAGCGGCTCCAAAAATTTTCCATTGGCAGTCTAGTTTCGAGGAAACGATTTCCATGACTTTGCGAAATCTCTCAGCTGGCCAGCGTTTGGCAGGCCCGTACTCCGCGCCCGGGCAAATGGCCAGAATTGGTGGTCCATCCTTTTGAAAAGGCCTGGGCTGTTGCGGAACTGCGGGTTCAACGGCTCCACACTTGGCGGCGATTTGCCAGTATCGGTCATTGTGGTGCAGGGGCCTTGTGACCCGCTCCCGTTTTTTGAGTTTGATGGGCTGATTCAAAAACAGGTTTCGTCCACGGCTTGGAAAACCCACCACGCGAGGAATCCCCGCAAGCCAGGCTTCCAAAGCACTGCGCACGGAGTTCGGAAAAAGCACCGCCACTTCGAATTTTCCACGCAGCATGTTTGCCACGGCGAAGACCGAGGCCTTGGAGGGGATTTCCAAAACCTCATCTACCTCGGGAACCGAACGCCAAATCGCCGCAAGTTTTGCGGGAGCCAATACCGAGAGCCGCGCATCCGGGCGTCCGAGTTTAAAAGCCCGTGCGGCGCGAACGGACATCACCGCATCCCCCAGCCAGTTGGGCGAACGGACCACGATGCGAAACGGCCTGAGGGAGGTGGGGTCGAGCCCGGGGGGCAAGTAGGTGCCACGGCGCTGGGTGACGGTCAGAAAATTTGGTGACGGGGTCTTCCACCGATTGTGAACCCAGAACCAATCGGCAGGGGACTCACGAATTTGGGATTCCAGTTTGGTGTTGATCGCGCAAGTCAGTTCTTCGGTTGAGCCGGTTGGAAGGGCAGTACCAACCACCACTCTCCACTTGGCAAAGCCGGAGGTATGAATCGCGACGGGGACCACGTCAGCTCCGGTTCGCAACGCCAACTTCGCAGCCAGAGTGGATGTCGAACTCAGGCGTCCAAAAAATGGCATCCACATGCCTCCATCGCCGGCATTCTGATCCACCAAAACCCCCAAAACCCCGGGCTCCCGGATGAGCGCAATGGCGTCATTGAAACCTTTCTTCCGGTCAAATGTGAGAACCCCAAGCCGACGGCGGTCCCGGTTAATCAACTCATCAACAAGCGGGTTGCGCAGGGCCTGATACACGGTGCCAAACCTTGCTTCCGGCACTTGAAACACCAGTTGGGCGTATAATTCCCAATTCCCAATATGATTAATCGCAAGGACCACGCCGCGGCCGGCTTTGACGGCGTTGCGGATGTTTTCCAAGCCTTCAATCGGCGCGATTTCTTTAATTTTGCTCTGGGAGAGCAAAGGGATTTTTAAAGAAGAAAGCCCGTTGGCCCCAAGGGTGGCAAAATGTTCGCGTGCGAGCTTGGCAGCTTCTTTTTTGGATTTCCCGCCTCCATATGCCGCAAAGATGTTTTCCCTCGCCAACCGCCGATAACCAGGCAAAACCGCCCAAAGCCCCAAACCGATCCCTCGACCTAACAAAAAACAAACCCCCAAGGGCAGCAGCCGGATCAGCGATACAAACGCCAACACCAGCCAATACACAAAACGATCTGTCATACCCCACAGACCACCATTCCGGCGGCCCTTTCGCAATGCTCAATCCGTGGCTTGTTGCCTGGTCGCAAAAAGATGAGTCAGATACGCAGCAAGGACTTCGAGGCGGTGGGTTGAGTCCAGTTCCTCGATGAGGCGCTGACGCACCGCCGCATCACCGACAAGGCAGGACGCTGCCATGTCACTAAAAAGATCAAAATCCTCCAACTGCGATAGCATATCGTGAAGTTGTGGAGGGATGGGAGTCCCCAAATCCGAGATGCGTGAAACCAATGTGAGAATTTCCTCTCGCAGATTGGCTGATGAGGCATCCGAAGAATTAACAGAATCCAAGCCCCGCACGGTGGCTTTCGGATAGGGACTTCCCTCCTGCCACTCCAAAAATTCCACGCGCGAGACGCCCTGCAATACCAAGTTAGCCGTTCCATCGTCATTGGCCACACAAGCACGGACCACACCAACTCCGCCTCGCAATTTTCCTGGCTCACCATCTTCCATCGATGACACCACACCAAATAGCCGGTGACTCTCCAACGCCTCGGCCAACATCTCCTGGTAACGTGGCTCAAAAACAAACAAGGGAAGCATGGAACCCGGGAACAAAGCCATTCCAGGCAAGATCATCGCACCTAACTCTGACGGCAATTGGATTTTTTCATGCATTCTTATATAAAATTACGCTGCCACCTGGCAAAAGACTCAACTATTTTGGGTTTGCCTCACGGAGGGTCTGATTAAGAGAGGGTGAGGTTGCTATGCAGGCCAGGGGGCATGGTCGTCTTGACCGTGTGGGCGTTGGCTGAGCTTGGGGTATCAAACTTGCAACGGGCGAGACGCACCGTTCCCCCTGACTCACCCACTTTTAATCGCACCCGTTAACGGAGGGTGAAAGAGGACGAAATTGCAAAATGATTGTCCGGTGTGTTCTTGGCCTTCATCGAGAGTTCGGTCCGGGCCCGCTGGAATCTTTCTCCCCGCTTCCTCTTATTCCTTGGCGTGCTTTGTGAGCTTGGCGGGATTTTTCTTTTTTTTAATCCGTCTCGTTTTTGTGGGTTCGTCTGTTGTATTTATCGCGAATGAACTTTCAAACATTTGCGCGACTTGGAATTCTTGCTGGTTTGTTTCTCAGCGTTCCTGCAATGTCTGCCACCTTTGATTGGATCGGCGAACCGCTCAAAGATGTCCAGATCAACACGGTGGCCTTTCGTGGTTGGGTGCCTGACACCGCCGAGCCGCTCGCGGGAGTGCTCGTGTTGATTCCTGGCCGGCATGGTGATGGCCGGGACATGGCCGACAATGCCAAATGGCAGCAATTGGCGAATGATGTCGGTTTTGGAATCTTGGCCTGCCAGTTTTCCGATGGCGACACGGGGCGGTATCAGAGCGATGACAAAGCAGAGGTCGCCAAGTCCATCAACGAGGCTGTGAAGGAATTTTCCAAAGTGAGTGGAAGGCCGGAATTGGCCGATGCGCCGCTTGCGTTTTGGGGAACTTCCGCCGGATCGAATGTCTCAAGCAAATACTGCGGTTTTTTTCCCGAGCGGGTTATCGCCTTTGGAAGCTCAAAAGGCACGTGGGGTCCGGGAGGAAACAGCACCGCAAAGTTTTTGGAGATCCCAATGATTTTTGCCATTGGAGCAAACGATAACGCCGAGTGGGTGAAAATCTCCACGTACCACTTTGACAAAGGACACGGAAAAGCCCCATGGACTCTCGCTTTGCAGCCCAATGAGGGGCATGGCGTGGAGGGCAGCCTGGATGTGATTTTTCCTTTTTTTACCTCGGTGATCAATCAGCGGCTGGGAAAAGCAACTCCGGCCTCCTCACAAAGCAACAGCATCTTTAAAAGTGAGCTGCCCAAGATTGGATCGACCTCCACTCCATCAAAAACAAAAACATCCCTCGTCAAACTCAACCTCCGCAATGGTTGGTTGGGGGATCCTAAGACTTATGAGATTGCAGCGTATTCGGATTTCAAAGGCTCAAAATCCTCGGCGATCTGGCTTCCTGACGAAACAACGGCCATGGCATGGCAAAATTATTTGAGAAAATAAGGCCTCTTCACCAGAAAAAGCTGAACACCAGCACGGCAAAAACAAAAAGGCTGATCCCCGCATAAAGCCTGTCTCTTTGGGCCACAAATCCGACGGCTGCGAAGGCGACGCGTAAGGCCGGATTGATCAGCAGGAGAAGGATCCCAAGCATCAGGAAGCTCCGGCGGTGGCCGGTCTCTTTGACCTCGAGGGCGCGCTGAAACATCTGCACCGGATTTTCAAAATATTTTGGCTCTCCAGAAAAAATGTGGTCCCCGGCCTTGATCCCCGGGTTGGCTGCCAAATACCAAATCAGCCCGGCCAGCATGATGGTTGCCGCAATAAGCGTGCCTCCAAGCATCATCCGGGCCAGCCCGTTTTGGATTTGAGTGTCTTTAATCATGTTAAAAATTGATCCCCAATCCGCGAAGCACCATTTGCACCGCGATCACCGAGACAAGGGACAGAAAAATGATCCGCAAGAGTTTCACAGGAGCCACGGGCAGGAGTTTGGCCCCCACAAACGCCCCGGCCAACACGCCAAGGGCCACAGGCGCCACGAGAGCAGGATCCAGATATCCCCGCTTGAGATAAATGCCCACGCTGGCCGCCGCAGTCACCCCAATCATAAAATTGCTCGTTGCCGTCGTGACTTTGAACGGGATTCTCATGAGTTGGTCCATCGCGACGACTTTAAAGGCGCCTGATCCGATGCCCAGCAACCCGGATAGCACACCCGCCACCCACATCATCGCAAATCCGGGAATGACACGTTGAACGCTGTAGTTCATGGGTCCATGGTCCGTGGGCATGGTCCCCGGAAGGCGGAGTTTTTCTGCCAATGGGTCGGATGTGTTTTCGGAATTTGCCGCATCAGGGTTTTTGCGCAAAGAAAGTCCCACAGTCACCAAAAGGGCAGCACCAAAGATTACCGAGAGCACGGACTGGTCCAGCACGACAGCCAGCATCGCCCCACAAACGGCCCCCACCGTGGTTGCCACACAGAGAAACAGCCCGATCCGCATATTGGAAATCCCGTCGCGCAGGAACGCTGCCGCCGCCCCTGAGGACGTGGCAATCACTGATGCCAACGCCGCGCCCATGGCATATCGAATATCCACGCCAAACCCCAGAACCAGCACCGGAGTGATGATCACACCCCCGCCAAGGCCAATGAGCGAGCCCAACACGCCAGCCACAAAAGCAGCGACGGAAATCAGAATATCAAAGGTCAGTTCATCCATTGATTCCCGGATCAAAAAAGATTCCTGCCCCGGAAGCGAGGGAATTTTTATCGGAAAGCGATTGACGGCCAGGTGCCCCTACCATTACCTTCGCCAACTCGCTCGTATGGAACTCGCAAATCGACTCACAGAAATCACCCCTTCTCTCACCCTAGCCATTGACAGCAAAGCCAAGGCCCTTCGCGCCGAAGGCGTGGATGTCTGCGGATTTGGAGCCGGAGAGCCGGACATGGACACGCCTGATCACATCAAGGCTGCTGCCATTGAGGCCCTGAATGAAGGATTCACGAAATACACACCCAGCTCCGGCATCCCGGAACTCCGCCAAGCTATCAGCGAGAAATTCTCGAAAGATAACGGGTTGGAATACAAAGCCAGCCAGGTCATCGTCAGCAGTGGAGCCAAACAATCCTGCTTTAATGCCATTGCCGCGCTGTGCAACCCCGGCGATGAAGTCATTATTCCCGCTCCTTATTGGCTGAGCTATCCCGAAATGGTCCGTTTGGCTGGTGCCGAACCAGTGATCGTTCAAACCACGGAAGCCAATTCCTGGAAGTTGACCGCTGAAGATTTTGAAAATGCGATGACACCCAGAACCAAAATGGTGATCGTCAACACTCCCGGCAACCCCACCGGCTCGATCTACACCAAGGACGAACTCCGGGCCATCAGCGAAGTCGCTGCCGAAGAGGATATTTATATCTTGTCTGACGAAATTTACGAAAAACTCATCTATGATGGTGCCGAGCACGTCAGCATCGGCTCCCTCACGCCGGAAGCCTATGACCTGACCATCACCATCAATGGATTCAGCAAGGCGTATGCGATGACAGGTTGGCGTCTGGGTTACCTTGGGGCCTCCGAAGAGATTGCCCGTGCGATTGATTCCCTTCAAAGCCACACCACATCAAACCCCTGCTCCTTCGCTCAAAAAGGCGGACTGGCTGCACTTAAGGGAGACCAGCAAGTCGTGACTGACATGCGCGATGAATTCGATATCCGCCGCGAATACATGTATGAGCGCATCTCCTCCATTGCCGGCTTGCGTGCCGTGAAACCCTTGGGCGCTTTTTACGTCTTGGCCGATGTGAGCAGCTTCGGACTCAAATCCCAGAACTTCGCCGACCGTCTCCTTAGCAAGGCCAACGTGGCCGTGGTTCCCGGAGTCGCCTTCGGAAACGATAACACCATCCGCCTCAGCTACGCCACCAGCCTGGACGTGATCAAAACCGGCCTGGACCGTATCGAAGAATTCTCGAAGTCTCTGTAATCGGAGTGTGATTTAAAGTGGGTGAGATTGCCATGCAGGCCAGGGGGCATGGTCGTCTCGATCGTGTGGGTGTTGGATGCCCTTGGGGAATCATCTTTGCAACGGGCGATACGCACCGTTCCCCCTGACTCACCCAATCTGTTATTGTTTGTGGATGTTCTTTGGATGTTGGAAAGATAGAATCGAAGCCAATTGAAAAATGTGTAGGAATATCCAGTGACCCAAAATGATTTTTGACCCAACTTCAACAAAGGTTCAGGGTCTCTGCCGGAATTTAACTCCAGAAGCACCAACAGAAGCGCTGTCGAGAAACGTTCATTGATCTTGGGAATCTCTGTGAGGGACTGCTCGTCAGGTATAGTCCCCTCATCCCCCCACCACCGGTCTCAGCCTCCATGGATTTTCCTCCCTGCCAAGGAACCATTATTGCCGGGCAGGGAATCGGTTTCTGTCGCCGCGCCAAAGTTGGCAGCACCGGAAATCGCCTGCTAACGCACCGAATCCTGATTCTCGGAAGCCGGTTTAGTCTCGCGGGACTTCTCGAGCTTGCGCGCTAGTTTTTCCTTCTTTTTCGCCAGTTTGGCCAGATCCTTGCGGCGTTTTTCGCCTGAGTAATTTGGTGATGCCATTAGAGGAACCTTCGCGGAATTGTAGCTCGGGGCAAAGAAAAATTTCTCTTGATGTCATCTCATGAGACGCTTTTTGTAATCTCAGATGCGGACGATGTGGAAGGGCTACAAGATTTCAAGGCGGCATCCCCGCACGCCGCCACAGATACTTCATTGAAGGGGCCGTGAAAGAAAATTGCCAAGGAACTGCCAATCAGCATTCTTTACCCTGCTCTGAAATTCCTCGTCACCCATTGTGAATGGGGAAGTGCGCCCCCTGGGGCTCGAACCCAGAACCAAAAGATTAAGAGTCTTCTGCTCTACCATTGAGCTAGGGACGCATGGCAAGCAAGACTGCGAGAGCAGTCTCGGAGGTTTGGAGCATGTCTCATTTTTTTATTCTGCGCAAGCAGGAGTTCGGCGGGTGGCCACTTGAGGGCGCATGCCTCAAATGTGCAATCGCCGATTGAAAGTCAGGGGGCATGGGCGTCCCGCCCGTGGGGAGTGGAGACTCCGCAGACAACAGCCAGTCTCCACACAGGCGAG
>Ga0105045_10006190_pt1 | contig 10577 bp, 2 predicted proteins | sample MAT02_FD_78089 | JGI IMG/M metagenome (GOLD analysis project Ga0105045, IMG submission 78089) | Freshwater microbial communities from Lake Fryxell liftoff mats and glacier meltwater in Antarctica - MAT-02 (megahit assembly) | ecosystem: Environmental > Aquatic > Freshwater > Ice > Liftoff... | reverse complement strand
GTTCTCACGTCGATTGCGACGCCAGGCAACTTCACCGTCGTAAGCAGCGGTACGATTACCGACTCGGTGGGCGCAAGTATTCAAGCGGCTTCTATGAATTTGAATGCCGCAGGCTTACTTCTGTTGGCGGACAATGCGACGGATGTTTTGAACGTGAGCGGTGCGGTTTCACTCGTTTCGACGACTGATTCAGTCACCATCGGCAGCCCGGGAACAGTAACGCTTGGCAACATTTCTGCCAGCGGTTTGAACATCACCTTATTTGAAGATGCCGATACCGTTCTCACTTCGATTGCGACGCCAGGCAGTTTCACCGTCGTAAGCAGTGGTGCGATTACCGACTCGGTTGGCGCGAGTATTCGAGCGGCAATGATGAAGCTCGAAGCAGCAGGAGCCATTCTGTTGGCGGATAACGTAACCGATACGGTGTCGATAACCGGTCGTGCCTTCCTTGCCGCAACGACTCGCATCAATATCGATTCCGCTGGCAGTGTGAACTTCGGCTCCATCGGATTGTTTGGCGATAATGTTGTCGTCTTCGAAGACAGCAGCACACAGTTGGATGGCAGCAACGTGGGGCAATTGGATTTGCATTCCCGAGATGGCGTCGCTCAATCAGGCATCGATACCGGAGCCGGAACATCAGTGCTACTCGTTGCTGGCGATGCGAGTGTTTCGTTGCTCACCTCGCCCGGCTACTTGGATCTTTATCGTGCAAGCAGCAATCCTCCAAGCTCACTATCAGATGGGCGACTCCTTGATAATCAAATCAATGGCGTATTCAGTTCTAGCGGAATCGATGGCGATTTTCGATTGCGCAACGTCTCCTCTCAGGCGACCCTTGGGTCAATTTTGGGCGCATTTAACGACCTAACGATCTGGCATACCCAAGCCTCCATCATTCTTCCCAATCAAGTTTTCCTGGTCGCTGGCGATTTGGAATTGATCGCGGGTACGAACGTTCAGGATCCTGTGCCACACAGCTTGAATCCGATCGATCGAATTCCAAACGGCGACCAGGGCATTACCGACTCTGGGACCCGATTGAATGTATCTGGCGATGTGCATTTGCTTGCCTCGGGCAACATCACGATTGGGGATGCAACCGGCGAGTCTTTCCAAGCGACAAGTGGTTCGTCATCTTTTGTTTCACTAAGCGGTGGGCAGATTTCGTTGGGAGGAGCAGGCACAACCAACCTCGCCGAGTTAGGCATCTATTCGCAAAGCACCACAACTGGCCAAAGAGGAAACACCGATATCCAGTTGGACAGTTCTGTCTCGTTAATCAATCCTTCGATGCCCAGTCCAGATGGACGCGTATTGCCGTTTATAGGGAACACGATTTCAATTCAAACAGTAGGCAACGTTACCAATGTTCCAACCACACAAATCAGTGCAGTTGGCAATCTTGATATCGTGGCGGCTGGCGATATCGGATTGGCCAACAATTCGGGCGATTCGATACAAGTTGCTGGAACAACTGATTTCAACTCGCAGACCGGTTCGATCGTGCTGGGTTTGAACGGTATAGTGAAACTCCATGACGTCAACGTCAATGCATTGGGTGGCGATATCACCGTTGGTGGTCCAGGTCGCACCGAGTTGGGCACGATCGAGGCTCGGGCGATTGATGTTACCGTTCAAGAAGATACCGCCCTAACAATTCGAGCCGCGATTGCCGCAAACCGGTTGATGCTGGCAAGCGATCAGAGTATTTTGAACACCGTCGCATTTGTACCCAACGCGTCATTCGGCATCTCTGCGAAGGAGTTCGTTGTCGATGCAGGTACCTTCGCTCATCTCGGGCGAATCTCCGTCGATCGTTTCACTGGTACAGTCCACGCCAATGGCACGCTTTCGAGCAACACTCTCTTCGCACTCAACCAAAACGCCGATCTCAGCGGCCAAAGTTACTTGAACGCCGTCGGTGAAAACTTACCTCCCGGTATCTCGCCCCTCAATCCGCTCTTGAGCGGCGAAACGATCACGGATCTCAAGTCCAGAGCGTCGTTTGTTCAGGCGTTTGGAATCGAATACGGTTTGTTTGTTCAAAATAATAAAGGCCTAACCATCCAAGAAATCAATGCAACCGGCGATGGCATTCATGTATTGGTCGAAACAGATCGCGGTTCGGATTTGACCGTGGACGGAACAGTGCATCAGCGATTTACTAACACCGATCCGGGCGGTGTGGTTCTGATCGCGGGCAATCAATTGATCCTAAATCGCGGAGCTGAATTGCGAATCGAGCATGTGTCTCTGGACGTTGCGAGGTCGCGCGTGATTTTGCAACCGAGTTTGGTTGCGAGTGCTTTCGATGGTGGTCGAGGTCCAGCAGGATACCAGTCCACGCGAGATGTTTTGTATGCGTCCGATGCGTTCGCGGACGCTGGGACCCAAAATGTATTGCAAAAGGTCTCGACTCAATTCGGTGTGGCTGGTGAAGCGGGCTTCCAAACGCTGATCCGATATGCAGATGGCTCGTCCCAGTTGTTTGATGCCAATGAGGAGTTGCAGGCTTCTTTGCAGTCGAACCCCTCTGCCAACACACGGCCAGGGGTCGTTTCTGCACACGACTCATCTGCTGGAGATGCCGCAGTCGTTGAACGTAGGCTTGCGTTCGCCGATGCGTTTCTCGGAACGTTTCAGACGCTACCGACCACTGCGGTGTTTCGAAGGTCCGCCGAGTTCTTTCTGTTTGAACAGTCGGGCGCCGTCGACGCAAGTGTTACGCGGGTGGATTTGACGCCAGTCGTTGATCTCGTTGGCGATGTTTTTTCGCCAGGTCGAAAGATCAGTTTTTCGTTGCCCAACGAAATCATCGTCACGCCGTCCATTCTCGTGGCCCCCATTCGGCTCGCCCCCGACTCGGCAACGCCTTACTCCAACAGCTCAAACGATGTCGAACCGAGTGCGTTACGCGATGCACGGTTCGAAGTCTTTATTGTGAACATTGGATTCGACGATTCGAATCAAGACGGCCAGCCCTCGGACTCAGAGTTGCCGTCCAGGAACGAAGTTCGAGTCGACTCCATTGGCTCAGACGACAACGAAGCGGAAGCAACCAAAACTCAAATCGTCCCACCGGCTGTCCGAAGGATGGATCTATCGCCAGGCGAGCCCGACAAGTCATCACAAGTATTTAAAAGCAATGCCGTTCCAACTGCCGAAGATATCGAAGCATGGATTAGCGAGTACAAGGACGACCCAACCAAGCCATCTGGCGCTTATGCGATTATCTCAGTGGATAGCGTGACGGGTGCCAAAGTGCTAAAAGTATTCGGTGTTCGCGACTTAGAAGATACACAACCCAATCCATCTATCGATAACAACACTACGGTCGAACCGGATAGGCTACCCGAAGCCGAATCGCCCATAGTTCCGATCGAGCCGGACAAGTCGACATCAGCTATCCAACGCGACGCAGAATCTTTTATAGATCCAATCGGATCATCTGGCCGCGGAAAATTGGAAATGTTAGCGGCAGGCGTCGCCCTGGGAGCCATATGGACGGCACAGAATGGCACAAGCAATCGTTTTGGGCGACTTGCTCGCTCCCTACGTGCGTTGCATCGAAATCAAACAGGGAGCCAAAATGACCAAGTGTCCTAAATGTAATTTTATCATGCCCGAAGGTCCCAGTTTGAGCCTGTGCCCCAATTGCAAACAGCCGCTCGCCAGTCCAGTATCTGCCAAGACGGTAATCCTCTCGGAGGCGACGATCGATGGCACGGTCGACTTGGGTTCGCCGTCTCGATCGGATAGCGATGCTACGATCGATGAGGAGTTACTGAATCAAATGGGTGAATCGGATGTGCTGGGTGCGACGCTCGATCCCGAACTCGATAATGCCAAGATAAACCCCGCGGCAACGATCACTCTCGGCGCATCGGGCATTACAGTGGGAGGGTCCGGTGCACCCAAAACAATGGTCAAAGCAACCACGCACGTAGCCGGTGCTCAACGGACAGGCAACGGAGGTAACACAGCGGGCAACGCGTCGCATGCGCCGGGCGAGGTGTCAATCGACTTCAGCCGGTCGGTTCTTTCCACAATCAGTAGGCGCTCGCTGGCTGAAAAGTCAGGACCACTATTGATACCGCCAGACTACGAAATTGTTAGCAAGTTGGGTGAAGGCGGAATGGGAGTCGTCTACTCCGCGATCCAAAAGACCCTCGACCGAAAGGTTGCAATCAAAGCGATCAAGGCTGGCAAAGCAACGTCGGAGGAAAGCCGCTGCAAGTTCTTTTACGAAGCGCAAATCACGAGCGATTTGGGACATCCGAACATTGTTCCGATCCATGAAATGGGCGCTAACGACGACGGAACCCTGTTCTATTCCATGAAGATGGTTGATGGCACGCCCTGGGAAGACGCCATCCGTGACAAGACCCGCGAGGAAAATATCGAAATCCTCATGAAGGTCTGCGATGCCGTTGCGTTCGCTCACAATCGCAACATCATCCACCGCGACTTGAAGCCCGAGAACGTAATGCTCGGTGCTTTCGGTGAAGTACTTGTGATGGACTGGGGATTGGCCGTCAACATGAATACCACTCGCACGTTCGGCTTGAGTGGCACGCCAGTCTACATGGCGCCTGAAATGGCAAAACACGAACAGTCGAAGATCGGAAAAGCCAGCGACATCTACATCCTCGGCGGTATCCTTTTCCAAATCATCGTTGGCAAAGCACCGCACAAGGGCAAGACCGTACGCGAATGCATGGCCAACGCGATGCAAAACATCAACATTGACCCCGGATTCGAAGATCCGTTGTTGGATATCGCCAATCATGCGATGGAAACCGAACCCTCAGACCGCTACGCATCCGTGGTTGCGTTTCAAGAGGCCATTCGCGAACATTTGCGATATGCCCAAAGCATTGCGCTGACCCATCGCGCCGAAGAACTTTTGGAGCGTTCGATTCGAGACAAAGACTATCAAGGGTTCTCGCGAGCTCTCTTCTCGATGCAGGATGCTATCGAGTTATGGCCGGGAAACGAATCTGCTAAAGAGGGACTGCATCGCACGCGATTGGCGTATGGAAAGTGCGCACTGGATCGCAGCGATTATGACCTGTGTTTGCAAACTCTCGATACGAGGATCGAGGACGAACGGGCTTTGCATCAGCTCGCTACTGAGCGCAAAGCAGAAATCGTGCAACGCGACCGCCGTTTCAAATTGTTGCGCAAGGTCTTGGCTGCCGTGGTATTAACTGCTGTTGTAACATTGACACTCGCAACCCTTTATGCGAGACGACAAACACAAATTGCACAAGAACAAAAAGCCCTAGCCGTAAAATCTGCAGTCCTAGCTGAGCAGTCGGCTGAATCCGAAAAAACGGCTCGGATTAGCGAAGCTGGCGCCAAACAGATTGCAATCGAGGAACGCAATCGAGCGCAGCAATCTGCCGCAGACGAAAAGGCAGCCCGGAAAAACGAAGAAGAAGCCAAACGACTGGCTCAGGCAGAACGTGACCGCGCTGTCTTGGCGGAAAAAGAGGAGAAGCTTGCAAAAGAAAAAGAAGTGACCGCCCGTGAGCTAGCCGTCGCTTCCGAACAGAAAGCAAAACGGTCCGAACAAATCGCAGTCCGAAATGCGCGATTGGCACTCTTGGGGAATTACCAATCGCAGCTAAACCTCGCCCTCAATCAAACGAACCAGTTTGATATCGCACGCAGCAACCAACTCTTACAACAGATTCAGACCATCGAAAAAAATCTTGGTGGCGACACATCCAGCGGCGGCGCGAACGCCATATCTGGACCGTTACTGCGAAACTGGGCTTTCCGCCGAATCGAATTGCTGAACAACGTCGATTTACCACGCGCCCATTTCGAAAGCACGATCACGTCTTTTCAATACGCACCTAAAGCAGCCATTGGAATCATCGGAACACGCGATGGACAAGTGAGGATCGTGCAACTGAACAACGGTGCAGTGACATTGGATGCCAACAGAAAGGTAGATTTCCCAGATGCAATCGTCGCGATCGCCATCACGCCCGATGGCGAGGAAGCCATGATCGCTACCGCATCGCAACGATCCGATTACACAATGTATCGATGGCGAACCCGCTCGTCCGAGAGTACTCCTGTTCGCTCGATGGGCAAACGTGGACTTCAGAGAATAGCCATGAGTCCCGACGGCAAATGGATCGTGGGCGGAATCAATGCAGGAATTTGGAAATGGGAATCGACGGCAAATGGATTTGAATCGGAGCCGTCGCTCCTCGATTGCCATGGCCGGTTGGAAAGTTTGCAGTTTGTTTCCGAAAGTTCCGGCCAAGTGTTCGGCTTAATGAAGCTTGCGAATGGCAAGTCGGTTTGCATTCGAGCGGACCTAAATACCGATAGTCTTCAAATCGTTTCGTTGCCAGAATCGATCGAAACTCGAGTGAGTACGGCAGCGATGGCGACGGATCAACAAAGGGTTTATCTTGGACTCAGCGACGGCAGCATCCTCGTGGGCAAGATCGATCAAGCGACAACGCGAGGCGTGTCTCAAGAAAGTCGATTGATACAGAAGCCATCCGTGGAGGCGACTCTCCTGATAGAGAGTGAGGTCCTACCCAAGAAACATTCGACGGCCGTACGTGGCATCGTGGTTCATGCGGATGATACTGTACTTAGCCACAGCGACGAGCCTGTCGTTCACGTCTGGCGGCAAGAGCCTGTCTCGAATCGTCTGGAGTACACCAGCTTCTTGGCCGGATTGAACGGTAACGTCAGCCATGTGACGTTTTTAGACGGCAGCCAAAATGTCGCAGCAACCGATGATTCCGGCGATTTGATCCGTTGGAATAGTGTCGATCAAGAGCAACGCAAAATGTTGGTCCAAAACGTTCCGTCCCCGTTGGTGACACAATCCATGTCTCCCGATGGACAACGACGCGCGATCGGCACCGATGGAGTCCTTCGCACATTCGGTGCAACGCTTGGTTCCGATGATCTCCAATACATAGGGCATACGCCGGGAGCCAAAGTATCCGATATGGCGGTCGCGACAAATGAGCCGTTAGTCGCCACCGTTGCGTCTCTGCCACTTGCCGATGGCAAAGCGAGCCAAAACGAAGTTTGTATTTGGAATACAGTTACCCGGACGATGGTCCATCGTTCGCTGCATGGCACTGCGATCGATTGCCGTATCGCCTTTGCGGACAACGATACGCGTTTGGTGGTCGGCGATGGAACGCAGACCATCGTGATTCCCGTACGAGATCCGGAACTGCCTCGAGTAGAGAAGCGATTCGGATCCCGAATCGTTGTGGCGCATCCGGTCAACGCTTCCTGGGCTGCATGGATCGAAAAATCAGGAGCGGTCCGCATCGTTGATTGGCAGGATGCTTCAAAATGGGACGACCCAGGGTATCGCTACTTCGACCTGGCCATCAACAATCGTTTGGAACCCATCGAAGCCAACTGGTCGCTCGACGGCAAACGGTTGTTTCTCCTTTTTGAAAATGGCCGAATTGCAAGGCTTGAATGGGATGGCGTATTGCTTGCCAATCCAAATTGGTCTGACGAAATTCCTGAACTTCGCTCTTTGGAACAAAAGGCCCCATGGCGATTCTTTGATTTGGAGGTCAGGGCAAATGGGGACGATAGCGATCAGATTGAAATCGTGCACCGGACCTCGGATTTCAATCCAACGCGTATTCAAGTGCGAATCGATTGGAACCGATCCGATAACAAGTTTCTCACATTGAGTGGTGCAAAAATTTCAGCGCCAACACCTGCAACGGAATTCGCGAGTGAGACTTTGCACGATATCACTCGTACGCAAAAAGGTGCGACGATCGAAGTCGACCGACAGGGCACGCTTAAACTAACTCAACTGGGCACAGCGCCGTTTCATTTGGGCCGTCCGTCATGCTTGCGAGCGTCCCACAGCAAGGATGAAGTTCGTTGGTCGACTGTCCATGCAGACGGCATCGTATTGCTGGCGACCGCCACGCTCTCGAATCAAGTTGTTTGGCATTACGTAAACCATCCCTTTAGCGTTGTCGATCAATCGGAACTTTCCGCAGATGGAACGCGACTGGCCATTGTGGGGCGATTGCCGAGCGGCGAAAGGCAACTGGTCCGCTTTGATATTTCGAGTCCTGTTTCATTGACCGCATCCGAAAGCGGTCCCGTTCCAAATGTTCAATTCGCACGCTGGCATCCCAACAGGAACGAAATTATGATGTTGGATGCGAATCAAAATTGGCATCGACTCGATTCATTAGGCAAGAGGCACGCGATCGAAAGCGGGGCAAAGGTTAAATCCGATCCGAAAACGAGATTCGTTAGTATGGAATGGCTATCGGAGCCTAGTGGAACGTCAACAAAGGGACCGCAGCACATGGCTGTTCTATCACGATCGATCGAATCAAGTCGGATTGATTTCTTGGCAGTGGACGGCGATGTGCTTGAGGATGCGGAAGGTGCTCAGAGCTTTGAACCCATCTTGTCCAAGGCGGCCATTACTTCTATGGCGTCGGCCCCGGGTGAAAACGTGCTGGCCGTGGGCGATGAGAATGGAAGTTTGGGCATTTGGTTTGTAGCACCGAGCGTGGATCATGCACCGCGTGAGTTGTTTACGTTGCCCGGACATCGTGGCTCCGCAGTGATCGAAGTATCCTTTTCGAGTGATGGCTCAACGATTCTTTCAAGTGACGCAAGCCGAAAAGCAATTCAATGGCGAAGCCAAGCCGTCTCACCTTAAAACGTTTCCTAGATCTGGTCATTATTTCATGACGCAGTAGAGGTGCGAGTACGACCTCAAGAACAGCTGGCCGTTATCAACAGCTGGCGTTGCATTGAATACACTGTTGTCTGAGGCGAATCGGTTTTGTTTTAGTACGTTTAGCTTGGGAGTGCCGTCAAGGACAAACAAGCCGCTGTTTCGTGTTTGCATAAACAGCTTTCCGTTGATTGCGATGGGCGAAGCATACACGGGGCGTCCGCCCGATTCGATTCCCGATACGCGTTGCTTGTCCACCAATTCGCCGGTTTTGGCGGCCACGCAATAGTACATGCCTTTGTCGTCGATCCAATACAAGTGCCCTTGATGCAGTATGGGGGTTACGACGTAGGAAGAGTTTTGGCTGCTCCATAGCGTATTGGATTTGGTGACATCACCTTTGCCTCCCAGCTTAATGGCTAGACTGCCGGATGAGCGGTAGCCACCGAAGACATAAAGCATATCACCGTCCGGGATGACACTTGGCGAGAGATTGCCCGTCAGCTTGGTTTCAACATGCCAGACGAGTTTGCCGGTGCTTGGGTTGAGGCCCCAAACCTCTCCGGGAACGGCGATAACTAAGTCGTCGCGATCATCGCTTACTTTAGCGATGATCGGAGTGCCGTAAGCGAGTTCTAAAATAGCGCCAGGTGCTTTCCAAACGATTTCACCAGTATTCTTGTTGATACCAAAAATGGTTTGGCTTTCTTCCGAAGCGTTGACAATAAGTATATCTTTGTAAAAGGTTAGGCTGGCTGCGGTGCCCCAGCCGCGATTCCCAGACTCCGTGCCAACAGAAACCTTCCAAAGTTCGTTGCCCGCCATGTCATAGGCAAAAACACCGGTCTTGCCAAGAAACACGAAGACGGATTTACCGTCTGTGACAGGCGAGTTGGTTGCATAGCCATGCTCGGGAATCCCCATGCCTTGATAGGGATCTTCGGGTAACAGAGCGTCAACGCTTCGCGACCAAGTGATCTTTCCATCTTGGCGATCGATGCAATGTATTTGACGTTTCAGCTGACTCATTTGCCCCTTGGCGCCATCTTCCTCGCCATAACCCGAGTACGAAGTCAGAAACACATGCTTGTCGGTGAGTACGGGACTGGAGGAACCAGGCCCGGGAAGTTTCGTTTTCCATCGGTGGTTTTGGGAATCGCTCCATTCGACTGGGATGGACGAATCGGTGCTGATACCGGAACCATTTGGCCCGCGAAATCGGGACCAATCGGTTGCGGATTCAACAATATTAGCGGACTCATTGATACTATCGGCCGCGATTAGTTTCGCCCCATTAAGATTTGGCTCGTCCTCGCCTACCATTGTTATGGTATTAGATGACGCGTCTTCGGATTGGCTTGCGGGCCGCTGCGAATGCGACATCGCCCGTCCTGAATAGCGGCCCGGCTTGCGAAATGCAAGAAAAGCCCCTCCGACTGTGATTCCAAGAATCAGTGCAGCGGCTGCGATTTTGCTAAAGGTTATTTTCATTTTGATTTTTTTAGTGTGCGGAGAGACGAAGAAATCGCCGAAAATTCCGGAGCATCTTCGCATACGCACCTTAAATGAGTGTGAAGGCAGAATGGATTCCGGCAAAAAGGGAAAAGAATCGCAACCCGAAGCGTGAGCGAGGGATAACGCGTCCCTCACTGACGTATCGGGTTGTGGTCACGATATCAGGCAAGCTTTCGGAGCAATCAAATCCAAGGGTTTCGATACGGGTGGCACGCCCTGAGGCACGAAGGGCGTGCCACCCGCATCGACCTCCAAGCCGAATTTCTGACGCCACGGGTGAATTTTGCGAGCTATTGTTTACGGCATCCGCCATATTTTCAGGAACTAGACTGTT